>Ga0315315_10001986_pt1 | contig 18797 bp, 10 predicted proteins | sample M140m3416metaG_FD_203699 | JGI IMG/M metagenome (GOLD analysis project Ga0315315, IMG submission 203699) | Ammonia-oxidizing marine archaeal communities from Monterey Bay, California, United States - M1 40m 3416 | ecosystem: Environmental > Aquatic > Marine > Intertidal zone | place: USA... | reverse complement strand
AGCCCGGCCTGCCGTCTCCCTCGAGGAGAAGTCCCGCCGCTGGGCAAAACTTCAGACAAAGCGGTACGCGCACAAGCGCCGGCTGGCCTTCACGGCGCCCCAGAAGGATCTGCTCCCCCCAGAGCACGTGCGCAAGATCCTCAGCGACCACGGCGATATGAGCTCGAAGCGCTACTCGCAGGACAAACGCGTCTACCTCGGTGCGCTCAAGTACTGCCCTCACGCAGTCTTCAAGCTGCTGGAGAACATGCCCATGCCGTGGGAGTCCATCAGGACTGTCCCGGTCCTCTACCATGTGACGGGGGCCATCAGCTTCATCAACGAGGTGCCGAAGGTTATCGAACCAGTGTATGTCGCACAGTGGGGGACGACGTGGACCATGATGAGGAGGGAGAAGCGGGACCGCCGTCACTTCAAGCGGATGCGCTTTCCCCCCTTCGATGACGAGGAGCCCCCGCTGGACTATGCCGATCACATCCTGGACGTCGAGCCAGGCGATACCGTCCGGATGGAGCTCGACGATGACCCGAAGTCTGGGGATGACCGCTACGTCGCGAGCTGGCTCTACGAGCACAAGCCCCTCAGCGAGAAGGAGCACTACGAGGACCTCGTAGACGATGGCATCGTCACCGGGATCCACACCAATGGTCCGTCCTACAGGTCGTGGCGCCTGCCCACCCCCGTAATGGCCAACCTCTATCGCCTCGCCTCGCCCCTCCTTTCCAACCCCCTCGACTGCAACTACTACCACCTCTTCAACCTCGACCACTTCCTGACTGGCAAGGCCCTCAATGTTGCCATCCCCGGCGGGCCCAGGTTCGAGCCCCTCTATCGCGATGTTGAGGACAAGGACGAGGAGGACTGGAACGAGTTTAATGACGTTCACAAGATCATCGTCCGCTTCCCAATTCGGACAGAGTATAGGATAGCTTTTCCCCACGTCTACAACAGCCGCCCCCGCAAGGTCCGTCCCGGTGGGGGGGGGTACTGCCACCCTCTCCTCTGCTACGTTGGCGATGAGGAGGACGGCGGCGTCGACGGGATGGAAGTCCCCTGCTTTGGGTCGTACCACTCGGTCCTAAACCCTATTCTGAGGTTGGATCAATCAGAGTATAGGTACGACGGTGATCTCGATGAGTTTGACGAGGAGGCGAATCTACCTCTCGTGGGCGAAGTGGACGACGACGAAAGCAATGTCTGGGCGCAGTATGGAGGCAGCGCCGGCGGTGCGGCGGCCGACGAGGCCTATGACGACGAGAACGATATCTGGGAGGTCGATGATGAAGTTATCGCCTCGCTATCGCTGCGACCTCTCCTGGAGGATGCCCCCATGTCCACGGCCAACACATCGGCGGGGATCGCCCTCTACCACGCTCCCCGCCCGTTCAACCTGCGTTCCGGCCGGACCCGGCGGGTCATCGATGTGCCACTAATTTCTCACTGGTACCGGGAACGCGTATCACGAGACCTTAGATATCCCGTCAAGGTTCGCGTCTCGTACCAGAAATTGCTTAAGGCCTGGGTGCTTAATCAGGTCAGTTCCCGACCCTCCACGACCAAGAATAAAAAGTACCTCTTCCCCAGCCTCAAGGCAACCAAGTTCTTCCAGTGCACCGAGCTGGATTGGGTCGAAGTCGGCCTCCAAGTTTGCCGGCAGGGGCACAATATGCTCAACCTTCTCATAAACCGCAAGCAGCTTAATTACCTTCATCTGGATTATAATTTCAATCTCAAGCCGACCAAGACGCTCACAACCAAGGAACGTAAAAAGTCCCGTTTTGGTAATGCGTTCCACTTGACAAGGGAGATATTGCGCCTAACCAAACTTGTCGTCGACGCGCATGTCCAGTACCGTCTCGGTAACATTGATGCCTACCAGCTTGCGGACGGGTTGCAGTACGCATTCAACCACGTCGGTCAACTCACTGGCATGTACCGGTACAAATATCGGTTGATGAGGCAGATACGTATGTGTAAGGATCTGAAGCATTTGATCTACTACCGCTTCAATACCGGTCCGGTCGGCAAAGGACCTGGTGTTGGCTTTTGGGCGCCAAGCTGGCGAGTCTGGCTTTTTTTCCTTCGAGGAATCACCCCCCTCCTGGAGAGGTGGCTCGGCAATTTGCTTGCTCGACAATTTGAGGGTCGTCATTCTAAAGCTTTTGCGAAGAATGTCACAAAGCAGCGCGTGGAGAGTCACTTCGATTTGGAACTGAGGGCGAGTGTCATGCATGATATTCTAGACATGATGCCGGAGGGAGTGAAGCAAAACAAGACGAGAGTAATTTTGTCCCACCTTTCAGAGGCATTTCGCTGCTGGAAAGCCAACATTCCCTGGAAGGTTCCCGGAATGCCTGCTCCTATCGAGAACATGATTCTTCGCTACGTTAAGGCCAAGGCAGATTGGTGGACCAACCTGGCCCACTACAATCGGGAGCGTATCAAAAGAGGTGGGACTGTGGACAAGACGGTTGTCAAGAAGAATCTCGGTCGGTTGACACGACTTTGGCTCAAGGCAGAACAGGAGCGTCAGCACAACTACCTCAAGGATGGACCTTACGTTTCTGCCGAGGAGGCTGTCGCCATTTACACTACGACAGTGCACTGGCTCGAAAGTCGAAAGTTTACTCCTATTCCTTTCCCCCCATTATCTTACAAGCATGACACCAAACTCCTGATCCTAGCCCTCGAGAGGCTCAAGGAGGGTTATGGTCTCAATGTACGTCTTAATAGCGCTGCTCGGGAGGAACTTGGACTGATTGAGCAAGCCTACGACAATCCACACGAGGCTCTTAGTCGCATTAAGCGCCATCTGCTGACACAGCGCACCTTTAAGGAGGTCGGAATTGAATTTATGGATATGTTTTCACATCTATCCCCGGTATACAACATTGAACCACTCGAGAAAATCACCGATGCCTATCTCGACCAATATCTTTGGTACGAGGCCGACAAGCGCCACCTGTTCCCTAATTGGATCAAGCCTGCCGATTCAGAGCCTCCTCCACTCCTTGTTTATAAGTGGTGTCAGGGAATCAATAACCTCGAAAATGTGTGGGAGACGGAGGCTGGGGAGTCTATCGTCCTCCTTCAGTGTCAGTTCGAAAAGTTTTACGAAAAAATCGATTTGACACTACTGAACCGTCTTCTCCGTCTCATTGTTGATCATAACATTGCCGATTACATGACCGCGAAAAACAACATTTCTATTAGCTACAAGGATATGATGCACACCAATGCATACGGCCTCATCCGAGGTTTGCACTTCTCAAGCTTTATTGTTCAATACTACGGCCTCGTCCTTGACCTGCTCGTTCTTGGGCTGAATCGTTCGAGCGAGCTTGCTGGAGTCCCGCAACGTCCCAACGAATACCTTACCTTCGCTGACATAGAGACCGAAATAAGTCACCCCATCAGACTTTATACGCGATACATGGACAAAGTTTATATCATGTTCAAATTTGATTCCGTCGAGAGCAAAGATTTGATCCAGCGCTACCTCATTGAACATCCTGACCCAAACAATGAGAATGCCGTTGGGTATAGAAACAAAAAATGCTGGCCAAGAGATTGTCGTATGAGGCTTCTCAAGCGTGATGTCAACCTAGGCAGGGCCATCTTCTGGGACATCAAGAACCGACTCCCTCGCAGCATTACGACTCTTGATTGGGACAATTCTTTCGTTAGTGTCTATAGCGATGACAATCCAAACCTCCTTTTCGATATGTGTGGTTTCGAGGTGCGCATTCAGCCGCTCTGCGCAAGCCGCAAGGCAATAATGGGCGGGGCCGCCACTCCTTCGGCGACAACTTACAAAGACGGTGTCTGGAATCTGCAGAACGAAACTACAAAGGAGGTAACTGCCCAAGCCCATCTTCGTGTCGAGGAAGATGCTGTTCAAGCCTTTGACAATCGCATCCGTCAGATTTTGATGAGCAGCGGTGCTACCACTTTCACCAAGGTTGCTAACAAGTGGAATACGGCGCTCATCGGCCTCATGACCTACTATCGCGAGGCGGTCCTCAATACGCAGGAGCTCCTTGACTTGCTTGTAAAGAACGAAAACAAGATGCAGACACGCATCAAGATTGGACTAAACTCCAAGATGCCGAGTCGTTTCCCGCCCGTCGTGTTTTACACCCCAAAAGAGTTAGGCGGTCTTGGCATGCTTTCAATGGGACATGTTTTGATTCCTCAGAGCGATCTACGGTACAGCAAGCAGACGGAAATGGGCGTCACCCACTTTCGCGCGGGCCTGAGCCACGACGAGGATCAACTAATTCCCAACTTATTTCGTTATCTGCAATCCTGGGAGAGCGAATTTGTGGACTCGCAGCGTGTTTGGGCTGAGTATGCTTTGAAGCGACAGGAAGCCAATGCCCAGAACCGTCGACTAACGCTTGAAGACCTCGAGGATTCGTGGGACAGAGGCATACCCCGGATTAATACACTCTTCAGCAAGGATCGCCACACCCTTGCTTATGATCGTGGTTGGCGTATCCGTACTATCTTCAAACAGTACCAAGTCCTTCGTGTGAATCCATTTTGGTGGACGCATCAGCGCCATGACGGCAAGTTATGGAATCTTAACTCTTATCGAACCGACATGATTCAAGCCCTTGGTGGAGTAGAGGGTATCCTCGAACACACTCTTTTCAAGGGTACCTACTTCCCGACCTGGGAGGGTCTCTTTTGGGAGAAGGCATCTGGATTTGAGGAGAGCATGAAATTCAAGAAGCTTACAAATGCGCAGCGTTCCGGTCTGACGCAAATTCCCAATCGTCGCTTCACCTTATGGTGGTCACCAACTATTAATCGCGCCAACGTATATGTTGGATTCCAAGTGCAGCTCGATCTCACCGGGATTTTTATGCATGGCAAGATTCCTACACTTAAGATCTCCTTGATCCAGATCTTCCGTGCGCATCTTTGGCAGAAGATACACGAATCTATAACTATGGACATCTGTCAAGTGTTCGACCAGGAGCTTGACGCTCTCGAGATAGAGTCTGTCCAGAAAGAGACTATTCATCCCCGCAAGTCGTACAAAATGAATAGCAGTTGTGCGGACTTGGTTTTGTTTGCTGCGTACAAGTGGCCAGTCTCAAAGCCAAGTCTCCTCCACGATACAAAGGACGATTATGATGGCAATACAACCAATAAGTATTGGCTCGATGTCCAGCTGAGATGGGGTGATTTCGACTCTCATGACATTGAGCGATATGGGAGGGCTAAGTTTTTGGATTACACCACCGACAACATGAGCATTTATCCCTCTCCTACCGGTTGTATTTTGGCCGTTGATCTTGCCTATTCTCTCTATAGTGGCTTTGGAAACTATATCCCAGGTGGAAAGCCCTTGTTACAACAAGCAATGGCCAAGATCATTAAGGCGAATCCGGCGCTATATGTTCTTCGAGAGCGAATCCGGAAGGGGCTTCAACTCTACTCGAGCGAACCAACTGAGCCATATCTAAGTTCGCAGAACTACGGGGAGCTCTTCAGCAATCAGGTAATTTGGTTCGTCGACGATACCAACGTGTATCGCGTCACCATTCACAAGACTTTCGAGGGCAATTTGACGACGAAGCCTATCAATGGTGCCATCTTTATCTTCAACCCTAGAACAGGCCAGCTATTCCTGAAGATCATTCATACGAGCGTTTGGGCAGGCCAGAAGCGATTATCTCAGCTAGCCAAATGGAAGACTGCCGAAGAAGTTGCCGCCCTCATTCGATCTCTCCCAATAGAAGAGCAACCTAAGCAAATCATCGTGACGCGCAAGAATATGCTCGACCCGTTGGAAGTTCACTGCCTCGACTTCCCCAATATTGTTCTTAAGGGTTCTGAACTGCAGCTTCCGTTCCAGGCCGCACTCAAAGTGGAAAAGTTGGGAGATCTCATTCTACGAGCAACAGAGCCGCAAATGGTCCTTTTCAACATTTTCGATGACTGGCTAAAGACGGTGTCGTCATATACCGCGTTCTCCCGTTTGATTCTAATCCTTCGCGGACTTCACGTCAATGTTGACAAAGTAAAACAGATTCTTCGTCCTGACAAGAGTGTTGTGACCGAGCCCCATCACGTATGGCCTACTCTCACCGATGAGCTATGGATCAAAGTTGAAGTTGCGCTGAAGGATCTGATTTTGGCCGATTATGGCAAGAAGAACAATGTGAACGTGTCAAGTCTGACCCAGAGCGAGATTCGAGACATCATTCTCGGCGCTGAGATCACTCCTCCTTCCCTTCAGAGGCAGCAAGTTGCTGAAATTGAATCCGAGGCCAGGGAGCAGTCTCAAATGACAGCAACAACAACCAAGACCACTAATGTCCATGGCGAACAGATCGTTGTTACAACAACGACACAATATGAGGCTGCAACCTTCCACAGCAAGACTGACTGGCGCGTCAGGGCGATTAGCGCGACCAACCTTCATTTGAGAACCAAGCACATTTATGTATCATCCGAAGATATTTCGGAAGATGGATTGACTTACGTTTTACCCAAAAATGTTCTCAGCAAGTTCATTACCATTGCCGATCTGCGCACGCAGATTTCTGGTTATCTCTACGGCGTCACTCCCCCCGATAATGACCAAGTACGCGAGGTTCGTTGCATCGTTATGGTGCCTCAAGTTGGGAACCACCAGAGCGTGACCCTGCCCAAGGCTCTTCCGAATCATGAACTCCTTAAGGATCTGGAACCTCTTGGATGGATCCATACACAGCCCAACGAGCTCATTCAGAATGGAGAGCAGGTGCTCCCAGCGCCCGATGTAATCATGCATGCTGGAATCGTTGATGACAACAAGGAAGACTGGAAAGGGCAGACTGAAATTGTCATCACGACGTCCTTCACCCAGGGCTCATGTTCGCTCACGGCCTATCGCGTCACCGAAAGTGGAATCGAATGGGGCAAGAAGAATCGTAATGTTTCTGGTGGGGTTGCGAACGCTCAGGGATATTCCTCGAGTTGTTACGAAAAGGTCCAGATGCTTTTAAGTGACCGTTTCCTGGGATTCTTCATGGTCCCTGAAGGTGGCTTAGGCTGGAATTATAACTTTCAAGGTGTCAAGCACAGCGCGAGCATGGAATATTCTCTCAAACTTGATGCCCCCCAACATTTTTATGCGGAATGCCACCGACCTCAGCACTTTCTCACTTTTGCTCAAATGGAGGAGGGGGAGGACGCCGACGACGCCGATCTTGAAGACTTCCTCAATTAGATCGTAACTCTGAATATCTTAATTCTATTATTATCAAGTAGGGCAAAATCAGTTCCTCAAAGTTTTACCATTTTCGCCTGGTATAACAAAATGGCAGTCTTAGACATTTTTAGAAGACCCGCTACTTTAATCCTCCCTTGCTGCTCGCCTCTCTTTTTTCCTCTTCTTCGTGAAGCCACGTTTTCTGCTGAACGCGCCCTGTACCGACCCCTTGCGGATTTTTTTCTCACCGCTCTCATCAAACTCTTCGTCATCAACGTCTTGTTTGAGGGCCATAGTTTCTTGTTGGAGCTCAGCTTCTCGCACCACCTCAACTAGTTCTCGTTCTGTCTCACCGTAGAACACGACACCTCGCCCGTCCTTCTTCCCAGCCCGACCGCAGCGGCCCATCCGATGAAGATGCGCCACAACATTACCCGCAAATTGAAGTTGGACAACGGCAGTCACTCCAGGCACATCCAGACCACGGCTCGCCAAATCTGTACAGATAAGAATTGGTGCTGCTTCTGCATCGCCTTCACCAGCACCTACTGCGGCATCGTATCGTCGGAATTGATCAAGATTGTCAGTTCTTTCCGACAGCGATATCTTTGCGTGATACGGGACTGCACCAAAGCCAGCCCTCTGCAGGGCACCAGTCGCACCGTTGACGTCATCAACACTATTCAAGAACACCATAACCTTTTCTCCTGCGAGTCCGCCCTCTGCGGTTGTCGTTGATAGCATGTGCACAAGTTTCTCCATACGAACCTTGTTTCCATCACTCTCATCATCCGCAATCCAAACAGTCTGTTCTCGCAAGCCATAATGCTTGGCACTGTGCAGACTGTCCATAGCCACTCTCTCGGCATGTGGGAACCTCCTTGCGATGTAGGCATCGACGGACTTCAAACCAACGTCAGGGAGTGTCGCTGCGACCAACACGTGCTGCGTCTTTTCGACACCATAGTCGGCATTTACAAGCTTGTCAGCCCTACGGAAACCCATGAGAACGTTGTCAAGCTGGCGTTTATACCCACCGTCGAGGAGCATGTCAGCCTGAAAAGGTGATGATTCGGTAGGAAAGATGTTAGTGCTATGGAACAAAGTGGTACGCAATCATTGCATATCAGCGTCAAGTACAACGAAGAAGCTAAGTGAATCGAAAGGGGCGAGGTCATCACATTTTTACCTCAACTCTCTTTTCTTACACAGGGAATAAATATCTCGAGCCATAAACAATCAAGCAGGAAAGAACAATCAGCAACTTGCCTCATCAATAACTACCGTCCTAACGTCAGCAAACATGTCGATATTTTTGGGAGAAAGGGCCAGCGGGCCAATACTCGCTGGGGTCGTCACGATGATGTCCACAGGGGGATGATTCAACGGATCGGTAAGGGCCATTCGGAACGGCCGAAAGTCCTTCGGAGAGTCAAGACCACCGGGCATGACAGCAAGGCGGACGATATCTTTCTCACGGATTGTCGCACTTCCTTCATCCTGACCCTTATCCCCCTCGGTATCAATTTCGCCTCCTCCCTCAAATCCAAACGGCACCTTGGGAGTGGATCCGCCCTCCCAGATGACACACCGCTCCCTCCCACCACTTAGCTCAGATGCCATGCGGACAACCTGGGCCACAAGCTCCTTGTTTGGAACTAGAATGATGGCCCTGGCGTAGTCATATCCCAAATACCCATCGGGTGACTTGTGCTTCCGATCCAAAATATCATCAATCAAAGGGAGCAGATACGCCAGGGTCTTACCAGAACCCGTCTCAGCTCCAATGGTCACGTCGCACCCCGAGGATATGGAATCGTACGTAGAGGCCTGGACCGCGCTGGGTCGGACGCCTCCCTCAGGGGAGTGCCCCGAGATGGGCGAGAGAAAACATTCAAGCCGATCCAAAAGGGCCGGGGACTGAATCCCGATGGACTCGAATGTTGGATGAGTCGATGGATCTGCAAAGAATCCGGACGTATCGTCGTTGCCTACCACATCGTAAGATGCCGAGGAGAAGAGAACCGACGGAAAAGAGGAAAGTGCGGTCGGCGTAGGTTGATATGACGGAAGCCCAAAATTTTCTTGCTGCGACACGAACCAACTACGGCATCGAGGGAGAGAGGCAAAGGCTGTGCTTCGGGTCGACGATGAGGTGATTCGGAGCCGCCCGCTGTCGAGAGCTAATGCCACAGCCCCGCCGCCTCTACGGATCATCATCACCGATATCGCTGCTTCGACGACACGGAGCAGCCGCATGTATGCACGTGTCCTATCTGTAGTTCTCTATTATAGCGAGAAAGTAGGTAATTTCAGAGTAGTATTTTAATTCGATCGATGGTGGCTTGATGTTTGATGGAATGGCTATGGAATGATGGATTGTGGGCTTGGTTTCGACGTTTTTTACAAGCAAGAACAACGACTCGTACAAAATTTCTTTTGGAAACGGGTGATGGACGAACGATCACTCGCTCTCATACAGGGATATCCGTAGGAATTCATAATACCTTCGCACTCTACAATGTATGCATACTAGACTACGTGTTGGTGTCAGGCTATCAGGTCCTTACTACTACTACGTAGAGTAGCTAGTATTAGCACTTGAGCTACTTTGGACCTTGGGAAATGCTTTGAACCTACACGACGCCACAAACCCTTGAGACCCACCTGGCACTCAGACAAGGGCGTATTCATCCACTTCCCTCTTCCGTACCCTCCAATTGGCAACATGAAACTATCGCTACCGTCCCTCACTCTTGCTGCCGCGATAGGGTGGACTGATGCCTATGTTCCTAAGACACCGTTGCACTTCGCCTCCACTGTTCGTCCACTCGCCCAGATTCCCTCCTCCCTGTCCCTGTCCCTATCCCACAGGGGCAGTAACGACGACGGTCATGATAACAACGACGACGGCTGTACTTCGCGTCGAAAGTCACGCATGGAAAGGATTCGCTCCTTTGGCCAGCTACTCTCTGAACGGACCGATACTTTCGCCGCGGCTGGATTTTACGACGACGGTGAGCTGCAAGAGGACTTTTCCTCTGCCCTCGAGGACCCCCCCCCATCCAAGTTGTCGAGACGGGACTGGACGATCCCTCTACACGCTGGCGTCTTCAAGTCGGGAATTCAGATCGCAATCGCTGTCTGGCTGTTCAAGAAAGCGAAGAAGGCAAGTTTCGTTCGTTTTTGTCAGTTCAGATCGGAACTGCCGTTACACGGCGCCATTCTTCCGTCCCACCCCAACGATTCTTCGCTATTCTCTCCTTCCCCTCACCATGCTTTGCCTTTCTATCCATCTATCGCTCATTGGTGGCTGACAGCTACTGAAAGGGGATGACAACGCGGTCGATGACGGCGTCACTACGACCTCGGAACAGGACGCTACCCTCAACGCATGGACGTGCAACCAGTGCGGCGCCACCCTCTTCGTCGCGCGCGGCAAGGAGTTCCGCTACTTCCGCAAGGATCATAAGTGCTACATTTGCGGCAACACAGGGAAGGAAAACTTCACCAACACGAGGGATGAAATCATGGAACGTGTCGGAGATGATTTTGGACGCGAGGGTCCTTGGGACACGTTGACCAAGACGGAAAAGAAGAACTTTCTCCGAGAAGCTGGCGGTGACGAGGACATTGCCAAGCAGCTAGCCATTGACGAGGCAAATCTGAAGGCAGGTGTTGATGTTAAAGCCGCGTCTACGGATGATGTTGCCCAGGTCATGGAGGCGGCAGGCGAAGGCGAGGCCGCTGAGAGTGGGGACGACATTCTCGAAGAGGTAGGGGTTGTTGCTGACGAGGAGTCGTCGTCTGGAGATACCGAAGCACCCGCGGAGGAGGCAGCAGCGGCAGAGGAGCAAGTATCGCAAGAGGAGGCCTCGCCACCCCTGCAGGAACAGACCGCATCCGCCCCTGCGCCCGCCCCTGCGCCCGTACCACAGCCAGCAGCGCCCAAGCCTGCCGCCCCGGCGCCGAAAAAGTCAACTGGAGTAGACTACGAAGACGACATGGATGTTTGGGATGATCTCTAGTGGGGATACATGTAACCAAACCTCACTCTTGATCTCTGAATGTTCTGCAGATCGAGTGGGAAGGTTCCATAAGGGAGAAGGGGCTAGCATCGTGCCATATTGTGCCGAATCAATTAATCTGAAACCAATAATTAATCACGCGAAAGTTCGCAACCGTATCCTGGTTTGCAGGACAAGCCTATAGAAAGCATTCCTTAGAATGCTTTTGCTCCGAATTGTTGCCAGTGTCGTCGAGAATGACGCCTCAGAGGGTTTTATTGGTTTACGCTATTCGATATGCATAATATGCATATTCGCTCCAGTCACTATGTATGTTTATCAGTACAAAAAATACTACCTAGTACATGTACGAGCTACGAGCGTAGTAGCTGACTCCTCGACTCGTACTTATGGATATACTCTCTCGTAGTTATTAGGCGCTCATTTATGTATGATGTAATACTACTCTCTACGAGTCGTAGTAGCTGTAATAACTAAGAGAGGTCCGGAGGCCGGAGCGTAAAAAGTACGTCTTCACGTTCAAAACATTTCTCACACGATGATGCCCCAACATGGTGGTCGTTATTGGTGGGGGCGTGACAGGGGCCGCCGTGTCGTACTACCTTAGCAAGATAAGCCGCGGCGAGGAACCGGTAACAATAATCGACGCGGTCGATAAGCCTTGGAGGAATGGATCCTCGCTGGGTGCCGGTGCATTCCTCGCCGAGAGCTGGGGTGACGGAAGTAGGACTGAGGCGCTGCATCGACGGTCCTTTGCCATGCACGCGAGGTTGGCAAAAGAGTTGGGACTGACGAGCTATGCGGAGCTACCCGTGTTTGGAGTGAAGTGGGACGAGCAGGCAAATACCAATGATGCGACGATTCCCTGGCTCGCAGGCACATCCCATGCTCCTCTGCCCGGCCGATCGGCCCAGGTTGACCCAACCGAGCTGGTGGGAAGACTGTTCGAAAGAGCGATTGAAATGGGGGCGCGAGAAGTGACTGCTTCCGTCACGGGGCTTCAAATAGAGAGCAATCAGATCACTGCCATCGTTCTGAACGATGGTGAGGACATCCATAAGATTAACGGAGAAGATACAGTCTGTTTTGCATTGGGACCTTGGAGTAGCCGCTTAGAGGATTGGCTAAATATACCGACGCCGATCGAAGGAATATGGTCGACTTCATGCCTATGGGAACCCCAAAGTCCCGAGACTGATGCCAATGTGATGGGGAGAGAACCTACGGCCATATTCTGCGAAGAGGATACGCAAGGGTGCCATCTCGAGGTGTTACCTCGTGCCGATAATTCGCTGTACGTTTCTGGTTGCGGACTTTCCAGGGTACTGAGTCCCTCCGTTATGAGATCCTCGGAGGCCCCCAAACCCGGCGACACCAACCGTCCCGATCCCTCTCGCGTTGCTGCGGCCTGTCGAAGCTTGGATGCACTATACCCAGGCTTGACGAGTGGTAAGCCCCCAGACATCACGAGAGCCTGCATACGACCTGTCTCTGCAGATGGGGTGCCCATAGTGGGTCGCATTCCCGGTGTCGAAAATGCCATGATAGCAACCGGAGGTGGGCCTTGGGGAATCACGTTCGGGCCAGTGATTGGGCATTCGGTGGCCAGATTACTCCTCGACGATGATCCTCCCATTAGCTTGCGAGATCTCAACCCGAGAAGGTTCGACACGCCCATCTACCGCACGTTACTGAAACAGCGAGGAAAACAGGCGATGGGGAAATCTATCGGAGAGCAATATTAGCATGGGAGAGGTAGGGCCTTCGATCATCAGTACTAATTTGCAATCTGTAACACTTTAAAGCGAAGACATTAATTTCCTTAGTAATCATAAATCATATAATATACTCGTATTATATATATGTGTACTGCACGTGCAGCTGCAGCAGTGACCTTGTTAGACAAAATTATCAATCAACTCGTACTCCTCACAGTCCTGTGACTCTACGGCAGCGTCGCTATCGAAGGAGACGTGGAAGAGGAAGGCTGCCTGACCCGTTTTGGTTGAGATGAATCCCGGCTCCCCTGCCCGATCGACGTCGGTATCGGCGATCCACCCCACCACGGTTCCCTTTAGCTCCTCGGTAGCACCCTCGGGCCGGATGAGGACTTGCCGCCCCATGTATTCGTGCCCATCGATCCTCCATGGGGGATCGTCCTCCTCTGCGTAGGCTATGATCCTGGCCTTTTTGGAGGAGGGTGGCATTTCCAAGCCCGCGGCCTCGTACGCGGATCTCTTGCTCGTGAAGCGCTTCTTCCGTCCGGGGCTGTAGATGACGAAGTTGGAGTTCTTCTTCTCCGAGACGGACCAGCCGGCCGGAAATCCCATGTCTGCGGCCAGGTCCAGGTCGGACTGTTCGGATCCCGCAGCGTCGTTGTCCCCGCCCGCCGCCTTCCTCCTGCTCTTTGACGTCGACTTGGGGGCCGGCGCTGCCTTCTGCACCATCTTCTGCTGCTTCTTCTTCTTCTTCTGGGATGTCGGCTTTTCCCTCATTTCATCCTCTGTCACATTGTTCTGGTATGTGTTGTCGGCCGTGTAAATAATGGAATACTTGACGTCCCCCTCCTTCCTCTGCACCTTGGTAACAGTGGCGTCGTACCACTCGTCGTCGAACAGGACCTGGACCATCCGCCCCGAGGCGTACCTCGGCTCCTTGGGCAGCATGTGACCGCCATTGTCGTCGTACGGGGTTGACTCATCGTCGTCCCAGCGGAGCGAGGCCCCGAAGGCCGCCCCGTGGTTGCAGTACAGATCGGCGTTCTGGGCGGGATCGCCGGCGAAGATCCGGTCCTGGACTAGGACGGCGCCGCCGCCGTTCTGGATGGAGGGGTTCGGAACGAGTCCGCGGACGACGTGCCACGTCTTCGGATACCCTAGAGCCCTGGCCAGGCGCCGCTCGGAGGTGGCATCGGTGGTGGCCGTGAGCTGCACCATGGTTTGTGGCTACCGCAGTAGGGCAATGCTCGCTTAGTTGATCGGTTGATTATGTACGTATCATAATATTCATCAGCCGATTACACAACAAGACAACAATACTAGCTAGTGGTGGGTGGTAGCTCGTATATGAGAGCCCACTACATGCACATGTATGTTTTTGTAATAGCTAGGAGTATGCATAATATTATGGATAATACGTAAAATACTCGTAATATTATGCATAATAATAATACTACTTATAGTAAAAATACTCTAGTAATACTCTAGAGTATTAATAATATAATACTACTCTAGCTAGTACGAGCTCGTAGTATATTAATAATATGCACACTACGCTCGTATTAATACTCTAGTAGTATTACGACCTCGTAGTAGACACGATACGACATCTTTACTAGAGTACTCTAGTAGTATTATTTTTTAGGCAACGGCGCGGCGAGGCTAGCCTGCTTTCGATTTTCTTTTTTTCTGCATCCCCCTCTCCAAAAACAAACTGTTCGTCGTCAAAAGAAAGACATTCCCAACCCATGGCGACCTCCGGCTTCAACCCCGGCGAAAGCAACGTTTCAGATCCAACAGGAATGGAGGTCAAATTTCCCTCGCCTATGGCCGATGGCGCGTGTGTTCACGGGGGGGGAGATATCGACGGAACGGGACTCCTCGGCGGAACAAGCGCTGGCCGTGGCAACGACAACGGCACGTTTGAAACCAACGGTGGCATGAGCATCGACGGCGTTCCCTTGGATACCTACGCCGCCTATGACCAAGGGAATTATCACTACGCGGATGGGGCCGCGATTACCGACACTGAGACGGAAACAGAGGACGGAGGCCGCTCGTTGAGGGGCGCTGGCGCTTGCAACGGCGTCGGAAACCGTCGCAACCACTGCAAGACTGCCCCCACCACCTCGAAGATCCACAACAACGATGGAGGAGGGGTGACTGGAGGACTTACCTTTGGTGTGTCAGCCACGGCCGACCTCGAGAAGGGGATCGCAAAGGCCAAGGCGCGCCAATACAAGGAAATCTCGACCCAATTCCAGGGCGTCCTCGACCAGATCACCAATGCCGCCAAGCAGGCTATGGCTGATATTAACGACATACTCGAGGTGTCTGCCGAGGTGGAAAATGTCTTCGTCCGGACGCAGCATAGCCAGGAGAGGGAGGCGACCCGCCAGGCCGAGATGGAACCGGAGTGCTCCGAGGCGACTGCAGCCAGCTTCTTCGGAAAGCTAGCTGGAACTTGAAAGCAGCTGAGAGGAGGTGCTGGGCACGACCGCCGGAACGAAATCACTTTACTTTACCATGCACGAAGGTAAGATAATAGCTAGACTTCTGCACCTAAAGATGACTTTGTAGACCAATTCTTTTCCATCTCGTGCTCTCGATAGTTCCACACGAATCCGAGATTATTGAGCTCCCTCACCCGCTCCCTAGACAAACCGTACGGCTTCTTTCCGTTCTTCAACGACTTGTAGTTTCGTCTCTGCACACTGACCCACTGTGCCAGCGATTGGTTCTCCACGTAAGAAATGGGCACCAGGGTGTCGCCGTACCTGGACTTATACTCCTTCAGCTCCCGCACCCTGTTCGACCACAGCTCTTCATACTTCGAAGTGACCTCGAATCCGATCGCGCGGAGCATGTCGACCCGCTTCTGGCTGAGCGCCCCCTCAGCACCTCTTGCCGCCCGCCGGTACCCCTTCCTCTGCGTCGCCACCCAGCTCCGGAGGCCGGGACTGTCAGCGTCGTGTTCCTTCCCCAACCGACAAGTCCCGTGCCGTTGCCGATGCCGTCTGAGCTCCTCATATCGCTCCATCCATCTCCGATCGTGCCGTTCCCTCGTAGCGCCAGTGCTGGACTTTTGCACGCGGCCCGTCCAGGCGAACCCGATTCGGTCCAAGACCTCGATCCGCGCAGGTGTCAGGGCAGTCGGCTCTCCCTCCAGGTGCCTTCGGTACAGTTGCCTCTGCTTATTGACCCAGTTGCCCAATGATGGGTTGGCCGCGAAACGCTTCGGAACATAGCAGTGCCCGTGCTCCAGCTGGTAAGAGCGCAGATCGCGTAATTTCTCGACGAACTTGGCACCGTAGACGGCATTATCGATGGACGAGAGGTACAGGTCGAGGTCCGACTTTGTTGGCGGACCTTCCTCCAAAGTGGCCCAAAGTGACGACTTTGTCAGGCGAGGCGACGATGGCGATGAGATACAGATGGCTTGGAAGCAGCAGCTCGCGCCGAAATCAAATGGTGACGCGACCTGAAGCCCGAGGAGGAGAAGAAGAGAACATAATGTGGTCTTGCTGCTCATAGCATCCACAAGAATATACAAGATATTACGGCGAGTGCGCTGATGGCGTTGATATTTTGATGTCCCTGATGCGCGCTGATGCGTTGGTGATCGATGATTGATGATTGACGATGAGCGGCGCGCGGAGCCAGCGACACAGCGACATGTACATACTTACTTCTAGTAGTAGTACTACTAGTCTAGTATGCATACTAGCTAGTACTATGCATAGAGTACAAGAGTTGTGGGATTCGGTATTACTACTCTAGGAGTATGCATACTACGAGCTCGTAGTAGAGTTGTTGTTGTTTAATCGGCCTCCAGGATCCCTCCCCCTTAGCCAGCTATCGACGATTCCACCTTAGTATAGAAGCTACTACTAGCTAGTAGTAGTATTCACAAATTATGGACGTGGCAGTTCACGCACTTTTGACGTAGATTTTGTACTGTTATATAATCCTGCCTTGCTTGCTTTACTTGCTTCAGCGAACTCAACTGCTGCTGGCATTCATGATATGAATAATATATATATATTTATGTTGATAAGTATCAATTTTTTTTTCAACTGATCCTCGAATACTCAAGTAGTTCGTACTGTAGTACTCCTCGCTATAAATTTGTCAAAGAAAGTATGCGTAACTACATACGCGTAGGAGAAACAATCTTTGACATCGCGCATCATAGTCATTATCGTCCCGGTCATCATCACAATAATGTGGAAGAAAATTGGTACAGCCGTTAGATGAGAAGCCACGTGTACAAGATGCAATGTACGAAAACTCCAAACCAACGAGAAAAAAGAAGCCATCATTTATCACCACTAGAGGAAACATCTGGATAAGAAATCCCGCTCGAAGGAGGATAGCTTAGCATCGAAAAGAGGGCAGCTTAGCCTTGGCATCACCAGCACCGAAATGCGCAGCATAAGGTTCCCAGCCCTCGCCCTCTGCGCGGCACTAGCCGTTCAGAAGCTTCCTGATTTTGTCCAAGGCATGCCGACCAAGCGTCCCGCAAGAACACCACGAAGCGGAAAGACCAAGAATAAATCAAATGACGAGGACGAAACCGCCATCAGCTTCGGAGTTGAGCTGAAGCTATCCAATATTCGATGCGACCAAGTGGCACAATGTATGGAAGCCGTGAGCAATTTGAGCGTTGACAGCCGAGCCGACCGGAAAGATCGCAACCCTGACGAAGACCCGGCAAATAGCGTCCTCGAAGTGAGCATGTGCCGGGCCCTCCATGCGGCGAGCTCCGCCTACGGTGCTTTTAGCGGCCCAATTTTCACCGACTGCTTAGCCACCGGGGCTACCATTGTCACCTCATGTCCTGAATTCATGGTTGGTCGTAATTCGGAATTCATGTTTGGTCATAATTCGAATGATGGCGGCGGTGGTGAAAAAAAGGAAAAAGGAGCAAAGCACCGCTTCCTGCAGCAGCCGGTTATGGGAGACTTGACAATGTCGGGCGAAATCACTGCCGTCCCTTTGGAGGACCAAGCCGTCGCCGCGTTCGCTGTGCTGGGCGAGGCATTGGCTCAACCAGCGGCGTACGTGCTTCCAGCCTTGATAGCGACCTTTCCTGTCAGTCCCGTAATTCCTGGCGATACCCCAAGTATCAGCGCGGAAATCGGGGCCGAAGGAGCGGTGGTATTGGTCGGGGGTGAGCCCACCGGTGTGGTGTTGCGTGAAAACATCAAAACACAAATTATGGTTCCTGCACCGGGTGCGGCTCCGGGTGCGGCTCCGGGTGCGGCTGCGCCAGCCGCTGCGGCATTCCCGGTTCGCCAAGGCTTCTTTGGCTTTTTTTCAGGTGGTGGTGGTGGTGGTGGTGGTGGTGGTGGTGGGGGGGGGGGGGGCAGCAGACCCCCACCACCAACAGCAGCACCGACCACCAGTCAAAAGCCCTCTGTTTCTCCGGCCCCGAGCATTTCACAAGCCCCCAGTCAGAAGCCATCTATGACACCGTCTTTGTCGCCGAGTATATCACGAAGTCCGAGTGATTCTCCAAGCAGGACACCGACTTCGTCTCCGACTAAGTCCCAGAGTCCGAGTGATTCTCCGTCAGTCCCGCCGTCGTCTCTGCCCAGCGCCACACCTTCCGAGGCTCCGTCTGCAAGTCCCCAGCCCAGTAGCAGCCCTAGCGCCATACCTTCCGAGGCTCCGTCGGGCAGGCCATCGTCTGTGCCCAGCGCCACACCTTCCGAGGCCCCGTCGCTCATGCCATCGTCTGTGCCCAGCGCCTCACCTTCCGATGCGCCATCGAAGAGTCCCCAGCCCAGTAGCAGCCCTAGCGCCCTGCCTTCCGAGGCCCCATCGGGCAGCCCGTCG
>Ga0315315_10001985_pt1 | contig 18797 bp, 15 predicted proteins | sample M140m3416metaG_FD_203699 | JGI IMG/M metagenome (GOLD analysis project Ga0315315, IMG submission 203699) | Ammonia-oxidizing marine archaeal communities from Monterey Bay, California, United States - M1 40m 3416 | ecosystem: Environmental > Aquatic > Marine > Intertidal zone | place: USA... | reverse complement strand
CACATTTTTCAAGACATTCAATAAAAAATTTAGAACTTCCATCTAGAATTGGAATTTCTTCTCCATCTATTTGAATTAAGATGTTATCAATTTGTAGACCAACAATTGCAGCAAGTAGATGCTCTACCGTTGATACAGTAGCATCATTTTGTTTGATAGTAGTTCCTCTTTCTACTGCTATAACATTATCTACATCCGCATCAATTATTGGCATTCCATCAATATCAATTCTTTGAAATTTAATACCATGATTTATTAATGCAGGTATAAACTTTATTGTTGATTTTTTACCACTGTGAAGTCCAATTCCATCTATATTCCCTTCCTTATCAATAGTTCTTTGAAAATTTCTCATTCAGATTGTAAATTATATAATTTTTCTTCTATTTTTTTAATTTTTTCCTCAATTGAAGGTAATTTTTTGAAAATTATATATGATTTTATATATTTTTCCTTCGGCATTGCAGGATAACCGATGACTGTCTGATTACCTTTCATTTTTTTAGTTACCCCTGACTGAGCACCATACTTTATATTATCTCCCATTTTTAGATGGCCTACTATCCCAACTTGACCACCCATCATACTATTTTTTCCTATTGATGTTGACCCAGATATACCTGTTTGAGCAGCAATAACTGTGTTTTCTCCAATTTCTACATTATGACCAATTTGAATAAGATTATCTAATTTCACTCCTTCATTAATTATTGTTGAGTTTAATGTGGCTCTATCAATAACTGTATTTGATCCTATACTTACATTATTTTTAATAATTACGTTTCCAATCTGCGGAATTGATGAGTATGAACCATCTTGTAATGGTGCAAAACCAAATCCATCACTACCAATTACCGCATTTGCATGAATTATACATTTATCACCAATTTTAGATGAGTTATAAATTTTAACACCAGGGTAAATGATAGTGTTTTTTCCGATTTTACAATTATCTCCAATGTACGTATATGGATAAATTTTACAATTATCACCTATAACTACATTTTCACCAATATAACTAAATGCACCTAAGTAAATATCTTTTCCAATTTTTGAATTTTTATTTATATGAGTTGGATTCTCAATTCCTCTTTTTTTTGAAATATTTAATTTTTCTATTTCGGAAAGTAATAATGCAAAAGATGAGTAAGAATCTTTAACTATTAAAAAAGTTAGTTTTGAATTATTAGTTAATTCAACTTTTTCATCGACTATAATAGCAGAAGCCTTAGTTGAATCTAAATATTTTCTGTATTTAATATTACTTAAAAATGTAATATCTCCTTTTACAGCATTTTCAATATCACTTATTCCAGTTATTGTAGTTTGTTCATCACCTACAATTTTTGCTTCAAAAATCTCAGCTATCTTTTTGATTTTAAAATCAAGATTTTTCATTATAAACTAATTTATATTTGATTTATAATTTTAAAAATGCAAAGATATAAGATTTTATGGGTAGATGATGAAATTGATTTATTAAAGCCTTACATTCTATACTTAGAAGAAAAAAATTATATAGTAGAATCATTTAATAATCCATTTTCACTAATTGAGTATATAGAATCAAATAATGATTTTAATTTGATATTAATAGATGAAAATATGCCAGGTAAGTCTGGTATAAATTTAATATCGGATATTAAAAAGAATTCTAGTTCAGTCCCTATAATTATGATCACTAAGAATGAGGAAGAAGATTTAATGAATGAGGCTATTGGATCTCAAATAAATGATTATTTATTAAAACCATTAAATCCTAATCAGTTATTAATTTCGGTTAAAAAAGTACTTGAAAATTCTGTTATAATTCATAATAAATTAAAAACAGATTATGTAAGCTTTTTTAGTGAATTGTCAGAAATGATAAAGAATAATAGGGATCATAAAGATTGGATTAAAACATATATGAAAATTATTGATTGGGAGATTAGTTTGGATAAGAGTGATGATGATCAAATATTAGAAATGCTTACAGCTCAGAAATATGAAGCAAATAAAAAGTTTTCTGAATTTATTAAAGATAATTACTCTAAATGGCATATTAATAATGAAAATAAACCATTACTATCACATGACTTACTTAAAGAAAAAATATTTCCTTATCTAAATGAAAATAAAGTTTTTTTTATTGTGATTGATAATTTTAGATATGATCAGTGGAAAGTATTAGAAGATAAATTATCTAAATATTTTTTTGTTAAAGAAGAAAAGCCATTTATGTCGATTTTGCCTACTACTACAGAGTTTTCCAGAAATTCCATTTTTTCTGGCCTTACCCCTTATCAAATGCATAAAGATGAATTTGATTTGTGGTCAGATAAATCTAAAGGTCTAAATAATAATGAATACTTTTTTCTAGATAAAAATTTCAAAAGAAATGGAATAGATATCAAACATTCTTATAATAAAATTATTTCTTACGAGGATGGATCTAAGTTTATCAAAAATATTACAAAGTTAGACAGCTTCAATTTCAGTTCTGTTGTTTTTAATTTTATAGATATGTTGTCTCATTCTAAGACTGACAGTAAAGTATTTAGAAACCTAGTTTATGATGATAGGTCATTTAGGTCATTTACTGCTTCTTGGTTTGATAATTCGTCATTTAATGATCTAATGAAGCATTTGTCATCTAAAAAGAACATAAAAATATTCTTAACAACAGATCATGGAACCATAAGGGTTGAAAAGCCAATTAAAATAAAAGCGAATAAAGATGCAAATAGTAATATAAGATTTAAGCATGGAAAAAATATAAACTCAACTGAAGCAAAGTTATATATGGTAGAAAATGGAGAAGATATTTTTTTACCTAAAATCAATATTTTTAATAAGTATATTTTTGCAACTGAAAATCAATATCTTTTATATCCCACAAACTATAATTATCATTTGAAAAATTATAATAACACATTTCAACATGGGGGTATATCTATGGAGGAAATGATTATTCCATTTGTTGAATTAAGTCCAAAAAATATTTGAAATGATAGAGATTGAAATTAAAAAATTTGATGATTATAAAAAGGTATTTAAATATATTTTAGATGATAACTCTTCTAAGGTTATACTTTTTAATGGTAATTTGGGATCTGGTAAAACTACACTTATACAACTAATTTGTCAAAAACTTAATATAAAAGACAAAGTTTTAAGTCCTACTTTTAATTTAATTAATGAATATAAAACAAAACATAATTTGAAGGTCTATCATTTTGACCTCTATAGAATTAAATCAATCGAAGAGTTAATAGATATTGATTTTATTGAATATGTCTATTCAGGAAATTACTGTTTTATTGAGTGGCCAAATATTTGTGTTGATATAATTGATATTGAATACAAAGAAATATTTATTGATGTTATTTCTGAAGATAAAAGATTAATTAGAATCAGTTAATACTTCTAAGTTTTATTTCGGTAAATTTCTTCTTAGTGTTTTGGGGAAAATCACTTTTTATAATCCAGTGATAATATTGAGGGTTTGATTTGAATATATCAGAAACAACTTGATTTTTATACTTACCAAAATTAAAAACTTCTTTTTTATCTGAATTCAATATTATTCTTCCTGATATATCAACAATATTATTATTAATTACTGAACCAATTGAATCTATACTATTTGATATTTTTCCTAAAACATTTCCTTTGTTATCAATTACGTCTGATTGATCGTATTTTTCTAACTGTTTTTCAATAATTTCTAAAGTTGCACTAGTATCTGCATACGAATTATGTGCATTTTCTAGATTTTTATTACAATAAAATTTGTAAGCAGAACTTAAATTTCTTTTTTCCATTAAATGATATATTCTTAATGCATCAATTATTTTTACTTTTTCTAAGGAGAGTTCTAAATCACATCTAATAAACTCTTCAATCAATATAGGTAGATCAAATTTTAAAATATTAAAACCGGCTAGATCACATCCTTTAATAAATTCATAAATTTCTTTTGCATAATTTTTAAATGGTTTAAGTTTAGATACATCTTCATCTTTAATACCGTGAATACTACTGCTTTCATTAGAAATTTTTTTTTCAGGATTTACTCTGAAATTTTTCTCATCTCTAGAATTATCAGGATTAATTTTTATTAAGGATATATCAATTATCCTATCATTTATTATATCTAACCCAGTTGTTTCAATATCAAAAACTACAGTTGATTTATTTACTTTCATTATTTTAGTTCTCAAAGTTATAGCCATCAAAATTTCCTGATGACATTAATAGTTTATTATATGATTTATAATCTGAGTTATTTAGGAATTTCTCTAATATTATTTTATTAGTAATTAAAATAAGATTTTTTTCATTGAATATTTTTTTAATTGTGTTTTCATCTATTTTTCTTGAAAACTTTTTGAGATTATTTTCTGATATAAAAATCACTGAAAAGTCAGAATTTTGAAGAGTGTTTTTATAATTTTTTAAAAACGTAAAATCAAAACTACTTGAACTATGGAGCTCATATACACTCAAAAGCTTTTTAGGGTATTGTAATTTAACCGCATTAATTGTAGCCTCTAATTTTGACGGTGAATGAGCAAAATCTCTAAAAATTTTATTTATTTTATCTGATATTATTTGTAGTCTTCTATGTGGAAGCTCATACGATGAAATAGATTTATAAAAGTCATCTTCCTTTACTCCTAGTTGTTCACATATTATTTTTGCGCCTGCAAGATTTTGCATATTGTGCTTACCGAAAATTTTTAATTTAATTTTTTTATTATTCTGATTAAAAATGTAGGTGTTTATTTTATTATGCTCAAATTTTTCTGAATCATATGGTCTTAAAGTTATATTTTCATCATTATGTTCATTTAATATTTTAGCAATTGATTTGTCGTTTTTATAGTATATTATTTCTCCTCCTTTAGGAGTCATTTGAATTAATTTTTTAAACTGTTCTTTATAAATTTTTTGACTCTTAAACACATTAAAATGATCCCATTCAATTCCATTAATAAGCACTATATGATGGTTATATTTTAAGAATTTTGGAGTTTTATCTAATGGGCTAGTCAAATATTCATCTCCCTCAATTATCATTATAGGATTATCAGATATAGAAATATTACTTTTAAAACCATTAGTTTTTGCACCTATCAGATAGTCAAATTTTATTTTATTTTCTTTAAGTACATGCATAATCATAGAGGTAATTGTTGTTTTTCCGTGACTGCCTGCAATTACAATCCTATGTTTATTTTCACTAATAATACTTATGTATTCAGGATATGAAAGAATTGGAATATTTTTCTTTTTTGATTCTATCAATTCAACATTGTTTTTTTTAGTATGCATCCCTGTAATTACTAAATCAATATCATTATAAATGTTAGCTTTTGAGTAACCTAACTTTTTTGGTAGAATTCCTTGTTTTTCAAGTCTTGTTTTGGAAGGGTCATAAATTATATCATCACTTCCTGTAATATTATATCCATTTTTTTTAAGGTTAATTGCCAAATCATGCATGACACTTCCGCCAATAGAAATTACATGAATATTTTTTTTGTTTTTCAGATTCATATTCTTCAAAATTATAAATAATTAATGCTGAGAACAATTTAATTTCAATAACTTTAATTTGTTGATAATATATGGAAAAGTAAAGGTTTAAATACTCATTCAACACTCAAATTTTATATAGGTTTGTTCAAAAATTATAGTGAAAGAAAATAAAAATTATATATCTACTTCTAGAAGAAATATAGGTCTAGCAAATGAATTAGATCTTGGTAAGTTACCACCTCAGGCTCTTGATCTTGAAGAGTCAGTACTTGGAGCATTAATGCTTGAAAAAGATGCATTAACCGATGTAGTTGATATTTTAAAACCAGACAACTTTTATAAAGATGCAAACAAAGAAATTTATAATTCTATTATAGAATTATTTAATAATTCTGAGCCGGTAGATTTATTGACAGTCACAAATCAGCTTAAAAAGAATGGAAAATTAGATTTTGTTGGTGGTGCATATTATGTTACTCAATTAACAACTCGAGTTAATTCAGCATCAAACATTGAATATCATGCTAGAATTATTTTAGAGCAATCTATAAAAAGACAACTTATTGAAGTATCTGGCGAGATTCAAAAAGAAGCTTATGAAGACACAACAGATGTTTTTGATCTTCTTGATCATACTGAACAATCTCTATTTGATATCTCTGAATCGCATATAAGAAAAAATTATTCTCAGGTCAAGGGATTGATGAAAGAAGCGATTGATGAATTAGAGTCAAAGAAATCAAGAAAAGATGGTATAACTGGTGTCCCTTCAGGTTTCATAGATTTAGATAATATAACCTCAGGATGGCAACCTTCTGATTTAGTAATTATCGCTGGTAGACCATCAATGGGTAAGACTGCATTTGTATTATCAATGATGAGAAATGCATCTATCGATCATGAAAAACCTGTTGCAATTTTCTCTCTAGAGATGTCTTCTTTGCAAATTGTAAATAGATTGATTTCATCTGAAGCTGAACTTGATAGTGATAAGATTAAAAAAGGTAATTTGAAAGATTATGAGTGGCAGCAGCTACTTCATAAAACTGATCAACTAAATAATGCTAAAATTTTTATTGATGATACTCCTGCATTGAGTATTCTCGAATTGAGAGCAAAATCAAGAAGATTAAAATCTCAACATGATATTCAGTGTATTATTGTTGATTATCTACAGCTTATGACTGGAGAATATGGAAAGTCTTCTGGAAATAGGGAACAAGAAATTGCATCTATTTCAAGATCACTAAAAGCAATAGCTAAAGAATTAAATGTTCCAGTTTTAGCTCTTTCTCAGTTAAGTAGAGCAGTAGAAACTAGGGGAGGAGATAAAAGACCAGTTCTTTCCGATTTAAGAGAATCTGGGTCAATTGAACAAGATGCTGATATGGTATTATTCATTTACCGAGCTGATAGATATGATATTACAGAAGATGAAGATGGAAACTTAACTGCTGGAGTAGCTGAGATATTACTTCGAAAAAATAGAAATGGTCCAACTGGTAAAGTGAAATTAAAGTTTATTGAAAGATTTGCAAAATTTGCTGATATGTCATCTTTAGATGATAATGAAGTTAAAAAATTCCAAAGTAAAGCAAATAATGGATTTAATTCTGATAACGGAAATGATCCATTTTAAAATTAAGTTATGAAAATATTAGTTTGTATTTCTTGTGTTCCTGATACAACATCAAAGGTTTCTTTTACTGATGATAATAAATTCAATAAAGAGAATATTCAATTTATTATTGGTCCATATGAAGATTATGCACTTGCAAGAGCAGTCGAGTTAAAAGAAAAAAACAGTGAAATTGATATAAGCATACTTAATGTAGGTCTTTCAGAAAATGATCCTCTATTAAGGAAAGGATTAGCTATTGGCGCTGATAGGGCATATAGAATTAATTCAGAACCTAATAATTCAAATTTTGTAGCTCATAATATTGCTAGCTTCATTAAAAAAAATAATTTCGATTTAGTTTTAATGGGTAAGGAATCAATTGACTATAATTCTGGATTAGTTCATTATTTATCTGGGGCTTTACTTGATATTCAGACTTTTAATCCTGTTACTTATTTAGAAATTGATAATAATAATGTAATAATTAAAAGAGAAACAGAATCTGGTATTGAGAAAATTAAAGCAAGTCTCCCCCTAATACTTGGTTGCCAAGAACCTATTGCGGAATGGAAAATTCCAAATATGAGAGGTATAATGAATGCTAGGACCAAGGAGCTATCTGTTATAGAACCAATATCTGTTCAATCATCTCTCAAACACAAAAAATATTCACTTCCTCCAGAAAAAGAGGAGATTAAATATGTAGATAAAGATAATTTAGAGGTACTAATTAATGAATTAAAACTTAAAAATTTATAATGTCAACTTTAGTTTTTATTGAGTGTAATAAGAGTGTGATAAGTGAGTCATCTTTTCAAGCTGCAACTATAGCAAATGAATTTAAAAATGAGGTTTACGGTATTACAACATGTGATGACGAATCTTATATTTCATCATTAGGCAGTAAAGGTTTTGATAAAATATTTATTATAGATGATTTTGGTGATTTCTATGCTATTAAAGAAATAATTAAAAATAATAACATTAAAACCATATTTTCTCCAAGTTCAAATACATTTAAAGAGATTTCATCTAAAATTTCTGTCAAGTTTAATTATCCAATTATTTCTAATGTGTTAAAAATAGAAAAGAATGGAACAATATCTTCATCTATTTTTACTGGAAAAGCTGAATCACATATTATTAACAATAATGATTCATGTATTTATTTATTGAATAAAAATATTATTGAGTCAAGAGATTTTGATAAAAAAGTTGATATTATAAAAGTTGATTCAAAAACCTCTGAAAAAATAAGTTTTGAAATACTAGAACAGAAATTTATTGAAGAGGATATTTCTTTAAATGATGCGGATATAGTTATTTCTGCTGGTAGGGGACTTAAAGGACCCGAAAACTGGAAAATGATAGAGGATCTTGCTAAAAAATTAAATGCAGCTACAGCATGTAGTAAACCAGTATCTGATGCAGGATGGAGACCACATCATGAGCATGTTGGACAAACAGGTTTAAAAATTTCACCTAAGATTTATTTTGCAATTGGAATATCAGGAGCTATTCAACATCTAGCAGGTGTCAATTCTTCAAAAACTATTATAGTTATAAATAATGATCCTGATGCTCCTTTCTTTAAAGCTGCAGATTATGGAATAGTTGGTGATGCTTTTGAAGTTGTACCTAAGATCCTAAGTTCTCTAGATTAGAATGAAAAAAGTTAAGTTAAATATTTTAGGCTTATCGTCAAGTGTAGATTCTCAAACTGGATCTTTTGCTTTAGTTTTAAAAGAAAATAAAGGAGATAGAAGATTGCCTATAATAATTGGTATGTTCGAAGCTCAGTCTATTGCTATGGAAATCGAAAAAATAATTCCAAATAGACCAATGACTCATGATCTATTCAAATCATTTCTAAAGAAGATAAATTTTGTTGTTAATGAAGTTCTTATAACTGATATAAAAGACGGAGTGTTTTTCTCTAAAATAATTATATCAGATTCTAATAAAAAACACAGTATAGATGCAAGACCTTCTGATGCTATAGCAATAGCGATTCGGTACAATGCAAATATATATGTTGAAGAAAAGGTTTTGGATGAAGCTGGAATAATTTTTGATGAGGCAGAAGTAGATAAAAAAGTTAATGATGATGGTAAAATTAAAACCTTGAAAGACTTTTCTGTAAAAGAACTTAATAAGAAATTAACTGATTCAATTGCAGATGAAAATTATGAGTTTGCAGCTAGAGTTAGAGATGAAATCAAAAGAAGAAATTAATGGATTTAATTAGATTTATTTTTGGGTTTATATTTATTATAACTATTGCATACTTATTTTCTTCTGATAAAAAAAATATCAATTGGAAATTAGTTATCTCTGGAATTGTATTGCAATTAATATTTGCATTATTAATTACAAATGTTCCTTTTGTTGAATCAATATTTAGTAGCATAGGTAAGTTTTTTGTTTTATTAATTGGTTTTTCCAAAGAGGGAACTCTTTTCCTATTTCCTGATGCATCTTTTAATGGATTTGCTTTTTCTGCACTACCTGTAGTAATCTTATTTTCTGCTATAAGTGCATTCTTATATTATATTGGATTTCTTCAAGTAATTGTTAAGTCTATAGCTTGGGTAATGTCTAAGACTATGAAGCTTTCTGGTGCTGAGTCTTTATCTGCTGCGGGAAATATTTTCCTGGGACAGACAGAGGCTCCTCTTTTAGTTAAGCCATATATTAAAAATATGTCGAAATCAGAGTTAATGTGTTTGATGACAGGCGGAATGGCAACTATTGCTGGAGGTGTTTTTGCTGCATATGTTGCCTTACTAGGAGGCGCTGATTCTGATGAATCTTTAAAATTTGCTACAATTTTATTGACTGCATCTATAATGAATGCGCCAGCAGGAATAGTGATTTCTAAAATTTTTCAACCTGAAGGCAAGAATAGCACTATCAATAAAAATTTAGATTTATCTAAAGAAGATTTAGGTTCTAATGCTATAGACGCTTTAGCTAAAGGTGCCTCAGATGGTTTAAAACTTGCTCTAAATATTGCAGCTATGTTATTAGCTTTTCTTGCCGTAGTATATATGCTTAATTATTTTTTAGAGTTTTTTGGAGATATAACTTCTATAAATGAATGGATTAATACTTCATCAAATGGACAGTTTAATAAATTATCAATGGAGTTTCTTCTGGGACAAGTATTCAGAATATTTGCATTTATGATTGGTATTAATTGGGATGAAACTGTTTTGGTAGGTAGTCTATTGGGTCAAAAATTTGTTCTAAATGAATTTATAGCTTATTTGAATTTAGCTGAAATGAAAACAGCTGGACTTTTATCTGAAAAGTCAATTTTAATATCAACTTATGCACTTTGTGGATTTGCAAATTTTAGTTCAATCGCTATTCAAATTGGAGGCATTGGTTCTATGGCGCAGTCTAGACAAAAAGATATATCACAATTGGGTTTAAGAGCTTTGTTAGCCGCTACGTTAGCTACTCTTTTGACTGGAAATATTGCAGGATTTATTATTGCCTAAATTTTTCAATAAAGTCTAATTGACCTATTGTAGAATTATCAATTCCAGATCTGTCTTTATTTTTAATTTTTTCATAAACTTCATCAGATAACACCTTACCTAATTCTACTCCCCATTGATCAAAACTATTTATATTCCATATACATCCCTGGACAAAAATTTTATGTTCATATATGGCAATCAATCTCCCAAGATTATATGGAGTAAGCTTATCGAATAATAATGTGTTAGATGGTTTATTACCTTTAAATACCTTAGAATTTTTAAGTATTTCATAATTAGTATACTTACTTTTATTACCAAGTTCTTCTTTTACTTCCATTAAATTTTTTCCTTTCATTAATGCCATTGTCTGTCCAACCATATTAGATAATAAAATTTCATGTAATTCTTCTTTCTCATTATTAGAATTTACAAAGCCTATAAAATCACAAGGGATTTTTTTTGTTCCTTGGTGAATAAGTTGAAAAAAAGAATGCTGTCCATTTGTTCCTACATCTCCCCATAGTATAGGACCAGTATTGTAATTTACTTCTGAAGAATCTTTAGATATATATTTACCATTACTCTCCATATCAGCTTGCTGTAAATACATAGGTAAATATTTTAGGTAGTCATCATAAGGAAAAATTGCATGTGTTTCACAATTATGAAAATTATTATACATAATCCCTAAACATGCTAATACTACAGGAATATTTTTATGAAACGGCTTTTCTTTGAAATGATCGTCAATTTCATTTGCTCCATCAAGTAACATCTTAAAATTTTCAAATCCAATTTTTAAAATAATTGGCAAGCCTACTGACGACCATAAAGAGTACCTACCACCAACCCAGTCCCAGATTGAAAAAATATTATTTTCATCTATACCAAATTCCATTGCTCTTTTAGAATTAGCAGTTACTCCGAAAAAATGCCTTTTTATACTTTCACTGTTTTTAGATTGATCATAAAACCAATTTTTACAAATTTTCGCATTTTTTAGTGTTTCAATTGTACCAAAAGACTTTGAAGAAATAATAAAAATTGATTCTTCTGGATCAATATTTAGTAATACTTCAGAAAGATTGCTTGGGTCAACATTAGATATAAAATAATTATGAATATTTCTGTCAGAATAATATTTTAAAGCCTCACATATCATTTTTGGTCCTAAATCAGATCCTCCAATTCCAATATTAATTACATTTTTAATTTTTTTTCCAGAATATCCTTTTATATCTCCATTTTCAAATTTTTTTGAAAATGATTTTAACTTCTTAAGACCTTTTTTGACATTATTGTCATATAGATCCTTAGTTTTTGAATTAAAACTTCCTCTTAAGAGAAAGTGTAATACAGATCTGTTTTCTGAAGTGTTGATTTTCTCACCATTAAATAAATCATTTATTTTATCTCTCAAATTAATATCATCTAATAATTGAGAAAATAATTTCAACATTTTATCATCAATATGATTTTTTGAAAAATCTAGAAGTAGATTTTTTTCCTGAATAGAAAATTTATTGAATCTATCAATATCTGTTTTGAAGATTTCATTTAAGGATTTCTTTGAAATTTTTTTAGAATGATTATTAATCTCTTTCCAGGAAGATAATTTATTTAAACTATTCATAATTATTTTTAATTTTTAAAATTTCATCTTCAATAAGATTAGATAATCTGTTTTTATTATCATCACTATTTTCACCTGATATACTAAAATAAAACTTAATTTTTGGTTCAGTTCCAGATGGTCTCAAAGTAATAGAATAATTATTTTCTGAAATCAATTGAATAACATTTGATTTAACGTTAATTATAGGGTTTTTTACTGTCTTATTGTAGTCAATAACTTCTTTTACCTTATCACCAAATATTGTTGGAGGTGGAGTACTTCTATATTTTTCTATAATTTCATTTATTTTATTATTTCCTCTAATACCCTCCATTTTGATAGTATATAGTTTTTCTTTGAAAAATCCGTATGTGTTATAAATCTCTTCTAGAATGTCATTTAAGGATTTACCCTTGTCTTTAGCCCAGTTAGCAATCTCACATATATAAGCACATGAAATAATTGCATCTTTATCTCTAACAAAGTCATCTACTAGATAACCATAGCTTTCTTCTCCACCTGCTATAAACTTTTCACTTTTTTTATTTTTAATTAACTCAGCTATATACTTAAAACCTGTAAGAGTAGAATAGGATTTTACCCCGTAATCTTTTGCTATCTCATCAATTAATCTCGTTGTAACAATTGTTTTAGCAACGTAAGGAGTTTTACCTAAATTATTTTTATTTAGGTTTATTAAAGAATAATATACAATTAATGATGCAAGTTGATTACCATTTAATATTTTAACTTTTTCATTATCGTACAATGCTACTCCAACTCTATCTGAGTCTGGATCTGTTGCAAGAAGTATATCTCCTTTCTCTTTTTTTAATTTTTTTATTCCTAAATCAAGAGCATCTAAATCCTCGGGGTTTGGAGAATCAACAGTTGAAAATTCAGGATCAGGTAATTCCTGACTTTTTACACTACTTATATTTTTAAAGCCAAAAGCCATTAATGCATTAGGAATCTGAGTAATTCCTGTACCATGAAGAGAAGAAAAAATAATTTTTAAATTTGATTTTGAATTATTATAAAGTGATAAGCTCTGGATTTTTTCAATATATTTTTTGTCTATTTCAGAGTCAATTTCTTTAATAAGATCACTGTTGAAATTAAAATTTATTTGATTAAAATCAGTTATTTTTTCTACTTCAGAAATAATATTCTTATCATGAGGAGCTGTTATTTGACCTCCATCATTCCAATAAACTTTATAGCCATTATATTCCTTAGGATTGTGCGAAGCTGTAATTACAATTCCACAAGAACATTTTAATTCTCTAACAGCAAATGATAACTCTGGAGTTGGTCTTAAATCTGAAAATATATAAGATTTAATATTATTTGCAGAGAAAATTTTTGCAGTTTGATTACCAAAATCTTTACTGAATCTTCTACTATCAAATGCTATAACTGCAGATTTATTTCCATCTATACATTTATTTAAGTAATTACATAAACCTTGAGTAGCTAAAGATATCGTATAAGAGTTTATTCTATTACTTCCTATTCCTATCAGTCCTCTCATACCTCCTGTGCCAAATTCAAGCTTTTTGTGAAAGCTCTCTATAAGATTATCTTCATTTTCTTCTAAAAGTAGATTATTAATCTCTTTTTCTTCGTGTTTTTTAAGTCCATTACTTAGCCATTTATTAGCCTCAAATTTTGAAATCTTTAAAAGATCATTTTTTTCTGATTGCATATTAAATTAATATCCAAGTTTATTTTTTACTCTATCAAGAACTTCTCCAGCAATAACTTTTGCTTTTTTTTCTCCTTTTTCTAATATTTCATAAAGATGGTCTTGATTATTAAGTAATTCGGAATATAATTTTCTTTCATCTCTATATAATTCTAATATCAGAGTTAGTAAATGGTTTTTAGCATGACCATATCCATATCCACCTTCATTATACTTTTTTTTCATTTCCTTAACTTCAACTTCACTTGCTATTAATTTAAAGATATTAAACACGTTACATGTATCTGGATTCTTTTTATCATCAAGACCTTTACTATCAGTAACAATCGACATAATTTGTTTTTTAAGATATTTCTCATCTGCAAAAACATCAATAGTATTTTCATATGTTTTACTCATTTTTCTACCATCAGTGCCAGGAATGGTCTGGACCTTTTTATCAATTTTACTTTCAGGTATTATAAATGTCTCTCCATAATTATGATTAAAAGATTTGGCAATATCTCTTGTAATTTCTAGATGCTGTTTCTGATCTTTTCCTACTGGTACAATTTCTGAGTCATATAATAATATATCTGCAGCCATTAAAACTGGATATGTAAACAATCCTGAATTAACATCAGATAAGTTATCAGATTTATCTTTGAAAGAATGAGAGTTTGATAACATAGGGTATGGAGTAAAGCAATTTAAATACCATGCTAACTCACAAACCTCTTTGATTTTTGATTGTCTATAAAAATAATTTTTATCATGATCAAAACCCATTGCTATCCATGAAGCTGCAACTGCTAATGTGTTTTCCTTCCTTAATTTTGAGTCTTTTATATTAATTAAAGAGTGAAGATCAGCAATAAAGAACAAAGACTCATTCTTGGAATTTTTTGATAATTCAATTGATGGTTTAATTGCCCCAAGAATATTACCTAAATGTGGCTTCCCTGAACTTTGTATGCCTGTTAATATTCTAGTCATATTTCAAAATTAATTCAATTGTTTAATTGATTGCATATAATTAATTATATATTTTTGAATTATGAAGAAAATTAGTTTTTTAACCATTGTTCTTGCTGTTTTTATATTTTCAGCAAATTCACAAGATCTTAAATTTAACGAGAGAGAGTTCGATTTTGGAGAAATTGAAGAGATGGGTGGTAAAGTTTCTCATAAGTTTGTTTTCACTAATAATTCAAAAAAATCAATTCAAATTCTAACTGTTAAGCCTTCATGTGGTTGTACTACTCCTGATTGGTCCAAGAAAGAGATTAAACCTGGAAAAGAGGGATTTATTGTTGCAGAATATAACCCCAGAGGAAGACCGGGTGTCTTTAGAAAATCATTGTCAGTAGTAACATCTGACAACAAAAGGTCAGTTATCTTCATTAAAGGAAAAGTAAGTCGTTAATTTTACTTTTCAATAAGTTTTTTTAAATTCCAATTAAATAAACATTAACCAATATGAGAATTTTCTTTTTATTAGTAACATTCCTATGCTCATTTCATTCATATTCTCAGGAAGGATTTCCTATAAATGGAGTTGAAGATGTTAGAGATAATCATTACGCATTTATAAATGCTAAAATTCATGTAGATTATAAAACCACTATTGATAATGGAATATTAATTATTAAAAATGGGGTTATTGAAGATGTTGGATCTAGTATTGATGTGCCTGATGGAATTAGAGTTTTTGACCTTGATGGAAAGCATATATATCCATCATTTATTGATCTATACTCAGATTATGCTATTGTAAAAAGTGAGAGAAGGAGACCTTCATCAAACTGGATGTCAAGCTATACTAATCCTCAAATATTATCTAATAAAAATGGCCCTTTTTCATGGAATGAATCAATAAAGCCAGAAGTTAATTCTGTTGAAAATTTAAAGTTTGATGAAAAAAGATCAAAAGAATTAAGAAATATAGGCTTTGGAACTGTACTAACTCATAATATGGATGGTATAATGAGAGGAACAGGAGCTATTGTTTCTTTAAATTCTGATGTTGAGCAAAATATTGTAATTAAAGAAAAAGCTTCAACACACTATTCTTTCTCTAAGGGTTCAACACAGCAAAATTATCCTAATTCTCTAATGGGTGCAGTTGCTTTACTTAAACAATCTTTCTTAGATGCTGAATGGTATTTTCAAAATAAAGGAAAAATCAATGAGGTTAATCTTTCCTTGGAAGCTATAAATAATAATAAATCACTTCCTAAAATTATAGAGGTAAGAGACAAGATTAGAGTTCTTCTTGCTCAAAAAGTTGGTAAAGAAATGAACCATAATTTTATAATTAAGGGAACAGGGGATGAGTATCAGAGGCTGAAAGAAATACAAAAGAATAAATCAAAGCTTATTGTACCAATTAATTTTCCGAAAGCTTATAATGTTGATGATCCTTTTAAAAATAATAATCTAAGTCTTTCTCAGTTAAAACATTGGGAGCTAGCACCATCAAATTTTTTCTTTCTAGAAAGTGCAGAAATTGACTTTTCAATTACCACAAATGGTTTGAGTAACTTAAGTGACTTTAAAAAAAATCTTATAAAATCATTAAATCGTGGAGTAAGTAAAGAGGTATTGTTAAAAAGTTTAACATATAACCCTTCTAAATTTTTGAATGTTCATGATGAGTTAGGATCAATTAAAAAATCATTCTTAGCAAATTTTTTCATTACTGATAGAGATTTTTTCAGTGAAGAATCAAAAATATTGAGTAATTGGACTAAAGGGATATGGAATAGAGTTACTACTTATAATAACAAAAATTATTCTGGAACTTATGAACTTAACTTAGAAAATAGATTAAAGTTTTATCTTGAGATTACTGGAGATAATAATAATCACAAAGCTTCAATTAAACTAGCAGGTGAAGATTCTACAAAGATTAAATCAAAATTAAGTATTGATGGCTTAAATATTAATTTATCATTTATTGTGCCAAAAAATAAAAATTCATCTGGTGAATATAAATTATCTGGGTATTGGTCTGAAGGTAGGTTTATGGGAAAAGGAACCACCAATAATTTAGATTGGATAGAGTGGAATGCGAGTTTAGTTAATTCTAATACTGATAAAAATTCTAGAAAAAGAATATCTCAAAATAATAATGAAATTACAGGAGATATTATTTTTCCATTTGTAGAGTATGGATCAAAATCTAAAATGATTAAAGAAAATATTATTATAAAAAATGCAAATGTATGGACTTTAGAGGCCGAAGGAAATATTGAAAATTGTGATGTGATTGTTGAGGATGGTAAGATAGTAGCTTTTGGAAAAAATCTTAGTGTAGATGAAAGTAATTATAGAATTATTAATGGTGAGGGAATGCACCTCACACCTGGAATTGTTGATGAACATTCACATATTGCATTGACTGGAGTAAATGAGGGATCTCAAAGTGTAACATCAGAAGTTAGGATGAAGGATGTTGTGAATTCTGAAGACGTAAATATTTACAGACAACTAGCAGGTGGGGTAACTACCGCTCAGCTACTTCATGGTTCAGCAAATCCAATTGGTGGTCAATCTGCAATTATTAAATTAAGATGGGGATCAACTCCTGAGGAAATGCTTGTTGAGGGTGCTGACGAATATATAAAATTTGCTTTGGGTGAAAATGTTAAGAGATCTAGAGCTCCTTCTAGTTCAAGGTTTCCAGATTCTAGAATGGGAGTAGAGCAAGTTTTTGTCGATGCTTTCAACAGAGCTAAGATTTATTCAGACAAATGGTCTAATTATAATAGTTTATCAAAAAAAGAAAAAATTAATTCAGTTCAACCAAGGAAAGACTTAGAATTAGATGCTCTTGTAGATATCATAAATGGAGAGATGTTTATTACTTGTCATTCATATGTTCAATCAGAGATAAATATGTTGATGAAGGTAGCTGAGCAATTTGATTTTAATGTAGCTACTTTTACTCATATCTTAGAGGGTTATAAAGTTGCAGATAAAATGAGTGATCATGGTGTTGGTGCATCTACATTTTCTGATTGGTGGGCATATAAGAATGAAGTAAAAGAAGCTATACCTTATAATGCTGCTCTAATGGCTATGGCTGGAGTAGTCACTGCTATAAACTCGGATAGTAGAGAGATGGCAAGAAGGTTGAACCAGGAAGCTGGTAAATCAATTAAATATGGTGGAATGGATGAAATTGAGGCATTGAAATTAGTGACTCTTAACCCTGCAAAATTACTTCATCTAGATGAAAGAATTGGAAGTATTAAGGTAGGAAAGGATGCTGACTTAGTATTGTGGACTGACCATCCTCTTTCTATTTATACTAAACCTTCAAAAACTATTGTAGATGGAAAAGTATATTTTGATTTAGATCAGGACATTAAATTAAGAGAATCCATTAAGGTGGAGAGAGCAAGGATAATTTCAAAAATGAAAGGATCTAATAACCAAGGATCTAATAGAAGATTTCCAATGAGAAGAGTTGATGTAGAATTACATTGTGATGATGTATTTGAATATGAGTTTCTTAGTGATATACTAAATTAATGATATGAAAAAGTTTATAATCCTATTTCTTGTTTTATTAAATGTTAAATTGTTTGCTCAAGTTCCTGAGCCTGTAAATGATCAAACTAAACCTGTATTAATTTATAATGCCTTCATACATATTGGTAACGGGAATACTATACAAAATGGATTTGTTTCTTTTGACAATGGAAAGATAACAGATGTTAGTTCAGCGGATTTAGATATTGAAAGTGATGACTATAAAAATTTTATTAAGATAAATGCAAATGGAAGTCATCTCTACCCAGGTCTTATCTTACCTAATTCCAAAGTTGGTTTAGAGGATATTTCTGCTGT
>Ga0315315_10001984_pt1 | contig 18808 bp, 14 predicted proteins | sample M140m3416metaG_FD_203699 | JGI IMG/M metagenome (GOLD analysis project Ga0315315, IMG submission 203699) | Ammonia-oxidizing marine archaeal communities from Monterey Bay, California, United States - M1 40m 3416 | ecosystem: Environmental > Aquatic > Marine > Intertidal zone | place: USA... | reverse complement strand
AGTGCCGCAACTCTCTGAGGGGGAGGCGTAAATCATGGCAAACTGTTGTGTGCGAATAGGTTGCGTGAAAAGTGAACCGAGATTTCATCCCCCCGGACGTTGCTTTTACACCTCAGCCAAGCGTTGCAAAAAGACAACAGTTGTGGATTCGGTGAATCGCTTGCAGAATTACGAACGGCGTCGTTTTCTGCCTCGGTGTCCAACACTAGGTCACTTTGCGTGCTCTACCCGCTTTGTCCCCATGGATTTACACTTATCTTTCGGTTCGGCAGGTCGGTCCGTATCGTTCACGCGTCCTAACACAGCCTCGATTCAGTCCCTTCATGTGCGGTCATTCACGTGTTTTGATGCGCACGAGGTCAAAAGGGTTCCGTTTTCCGGGTTTGGTCACCGAAGAAAGTGATGAGTTTATTGCGCTATGGAAGCTGATCCCTCTTACACCGATGATGCCGCTCTCGACTGGCTCGATCCAACTCGTTTCAGCAATCCGGAGCAGGTAAAAAGCGATCTCCGAGCCATCTGGAACTCCGGAGCTTCGCCTGAACTGCTGCACAGTCTGCGTTTGGGTCTGGCCGCTCATCTTGATCAACTCGATGACCGGGACGAAACAATCCGCCATCTGAGCCGATTTATCGAATCCAGTTCTGATGCTGTCTCGTTGCTGGCGTTGTTCCAGCGGGACTCCGAAGCGTTACCAGCTCTATTACAAGTGTTTGCCACGAGCAAAACCCTCGCGAATCGCTTGATATCAGATCCAGAAACCTTTGATCTGATTCGGGCCAGTGACGGGAAACCAGCGTCCCGCGAGATGCTGATTGACCAACTGCTGACTGAATTACGGGATCTTGAGCAGCCCAACCGGGCAGCTCTAGTCATTCGCCGCTTTTCATCCCGAGAAATACTTCGCATCGCTTATGGCGAATTTGTCCGTGGTGCAACACCTGAACGAGTTGGCCGACAAATCGCTGGCGTAACCGATGCCGTCATCGAAGCAGGGCTCAACTTCACTTTACAGCGATTAGCAGATCGTCGCGGAATGCCGCAACGGCCTGATGGGACGACGCCGGAACTCACGGTCATCGGCTTGGGACACCTCGGTGGCGAAGAGATGGGCTACGGCTCATCAATCAAACTCGTATTTCTGTACGACTCCATCGACAACCAAAATGTATGGCACCGAGATTTTTACAATACCGTTGTCAATGAACTACTGACGCTGCTACGAGGTGATGAATCTCGCAGTGATGGGATGGACATTGATCTCCGTGAAGGGCCGCGGTACGAGGTAGGAGTGCACGTTTGTAGTTTCCGTGAAGCTTTGCGGGTCTACGAAACTGCCGGACGAACGTGGCAAAGACTGAGTTTTGTAAAAGCTCGCGTCGTTGCTGGCTCGCAAAAACTTGGCAAGGCATTCCTGAGTCGCCTTGAGCCTTGGGTTTACCGTCGTTTCATGAGCCGCGTTGAAATTGCCGAAATCCGCACTCTGAGGAATAAGCTCGAAAAGTCACTTTCGAATGAATCAAACGCACGCGAAGACATTGGTCGGAGCCCCGGCGGTCGCGATGATCTCGAACTTACCGTTGAGTTTTTGCAGCTATTACACGGCGGCAATCTTGGCAGTGTGCGTTGTCGCAACACCTACGATGCTATCTTTTCGCTCGAGCAAGCTGGCTGCCTGACTCATCAGGAAGCAACGCTGCTGTCGGAAAACTACGCTCGGCTTTGCCGACTTCAGCACCAACTATCAGTAATGTTCGACCAATCGAGCAGTCTTCTTCCCAGTGACACCTCGGCTCGCAAACGTCTTGCGTGGCAACTCGGAATCCGCGCAGCCAACGGATCGGGCGGCGACATCCAACGCTTTGAAACTCTCTTGAACGACACGTTCGATAAGAATTGCCGCATGATCAATCATCTGATGCTGGATGCTCGAGGGGACGGTGATTCGGTGGCATCAGAAACCGAGCTCTTGCTTGATCCCAACCCTGACCCCGCGTTAGTGCAAAGCACTCTTTCGAAACATGGCTTAGTGAATCCACAGCACGCCATGGAAAACCTGGCAGCACTGAGTACAGAATCAGTGCCATTCCTGTCGCCTCATCGATGCCGTCACTTCCTGACATCCATTGCACCCGCCTTGCTCACTGAAGTTTCGCGCACGCCTGACCCCGACGCAACACTCGCATCGCTCGTGGAAGTCACTGACTCGCTCGGCGCCAAAGCAACACTCTGGGAACTACTAGGCAGCAGCCGTCCCACGATGGAACTGATGGTACGACTTTGCGCGACCACGCCCTATCTGAGTGGCATTCTCACCAACAACCCCGGCATGATCGACGAGCTGATTGATTCACTGTTGATGAACCGCATGCCCTCAGCACAACGCCTCGACGCACATTCCATCGCGGTCTGTCGCGGCGCCAACGATATTGAACGCATTCTGTGGACATTCAAGAATAGTGCTCACCTGAATATTGGTGTGCGTGACATACTCGGAAAAGATACGCTTGAGGCGACTCATCAATCCATCGGTGATACCGCTGAGGCCTGCGTTCGTCGCATCATCGAACATGAGCAGGAGTCTCTGGCCAGTCAATATGGCGACCCGTGTGACGAGGAAGGCAATCCTGCTGAACTCATTACGTTTGGGTTGGGAAAACTTGGCGGACGTGAACCGAACTACCACAGTGACTTGGACGCCATTTTTCTTTATTCGTCAAATGGAGAGACAAAACGTCGGATGGGCGGGCATCGCGCCACCCTAACCAACCAACAATTCTTTAACCAACTGACACAGCGAGTCATCACACGAATCAACCACCCCGGCCCCGATGGTCGCCTCTACGAACTCGATTCACGCTTGCGTGACACTGGAGAGGAAGGTGTATGGGCCATGACACTCGAGGATTTTGAGGTGCGGTTCCAGGAAAACACCGCACCGTTGTGGCAGCGACTGGCACTCTGCAAAGCGCGATCCATCTCGGGATCACGTGAATTACGAATCCAGGCAGATGAGGCGATTGCAGCGATCATTCGAAATACCGAGTGGAAGCCTGAGATGGCGATTGAAATTCGGGAAATGCGAGAACGAATGGAACAGACCGCAACACAGGCCAACCTGAAACGCGGCGAGGGTGGTACCGTCGACATCGAACTCATTTCCCAAATGCTAACCCTACGGCATGCTCAGGAATCACCTCAGATTCTCCAAACAGGCACCACCGGATCATTGCTGGCTCTTGCCGATGCAGGACATCTCAGTGATCAGGAATCAATGACTCTCGTCAATGGATATCGAACACTCCGCAGAATCGAAGCAAATCTGAGACTCATGAACACCACTGCCAGACACGAGTTACCTGATGATCCGCACCTCATGAAAAACCTGGCGTTCCTGATGAACGAAACAGATCCGCAGATGATCATCGCTCAATGTGTTCAAACAAGACACAACAATCGCATAGTCTTCAATAAAATTTTTGATCGTGCCAGTAGCTTACATTAACAGTAGCTTACATTAACCTTGATGGCATCCCTACCGTGCCTTGCATTTTACCCCGCACCGATAATTACCAAGTGACATTCATGGCACTGTTCCACCGACTAACAATCGTCTGCCTATTCCTGTTTGCCAGCGTCTGTCCCGACTGGTGGTTGACCACTAATACAGCATTGGTCCAGGCCAAGTCACCCAACATTGTGATGATTCTGGTTGATGACATGGGCTACGGCGATGCCCAGTGCTACAACGCTGAATCCAAGATCCCGACGCCTAACATCGACCAACTCGCCCGCGACGGCATGCGTTTCACTGATGCACATGCCGCTGGGCCCCTGTGTCACATGTCCCGCTATGGTTTGATGACCGGACGTTTTCCTTTCCGCACCGACGTCTCGCTGTGGCGTGAGCATCCGTTAATCGAAGCGGAGCAAACAACCATTGCCAGCCTGCTTGCAAATAATGCTTACGAGACAGCGATGGTTGGAAAATGGCATCTTGGCTTTGAAGAAAACGGTTATGACCAGCCATTGCCCGGTGGGCCAGTTGACCGCGGATTTCATTCTTTCTTTGGCATCCGCGCCTCCACTGACATCCCACCGTATTTTTATATCCGAGGCAATCGCGCGGTCTCTCCGCCGACAGATAATATCGAGGCACGAAACACAGAAGGTTGGAGCAAGATCCAAGGTGAATTCTGGAGAGCTGGGGGAATCGCACCCGGCATGGAACTCAAAAATGTGCTTCCTCGCTTCACAGATGAAGCCATCGGAGTGATCGAGCAACACGAAAAAAAGTCCGCTGACCAACCACTTTTCCTCTACTTGGCATACCCAGCTCCCCATACCCCCTGGCTGCCAGCGGAACCATTCCGTGGCAAGAGTGGGGCGGGCATGTACGGTGAATTCACCATGATGGTCGATCACATGATCGGACGTGTGCTGAAAGCTCTCAAGGAAGCCGACATGGCTGAGGATACCCTCGTTATTTTTTCCTCCGACAATGGCCCCGTCTGGTACGAAGACGATGTTGAACGGTTCGACCATGACAGCTCAGGTGGACTGAGAGGCATGAAGGCTGACGCATGGGAATGCGGACATCGCATGCCATTCATTGTGCGTTGGCCGGGTAAAGTGAAGCCCGGCACGGTGAATGATCGCCTAATCTGCTTCACCGATCTCCTGGCAACATTTGGTGAACTGGTCGGAACAGAACTGTCAGAAGACGCCGGACCGGACAGTTTCAGCTTCTACAAGACGCTCCTTGGACAATCCGAGCCGGATCGACCCACACTCGTGATCAAGAGCGGTAGTGGTGCCATGACGGCTCGCCAAGGTCCATGGAAACTAATCACGCAGCTCGGGTCCGGCGGTTTTTCAAAACCGAGTCGCATCAAAGCAACAAAAAGTGGTCCCGCAGGACAGTTGTACAATCTTGATGACGATCTCGGAGAACTCAACAACTTGTATGACCAGAAGCCCGATGTCGTAGCCAGAATTTCCACTGAGCTGAAACGCATCCAAAAAAACGGCACGAGCCGCCTGCCAAAGACCCAATAACCAAAGATTTAACAGCGACTAGGCGTTCGCCTACGGCACCGCGAATGGACCGACTGACAAAGCTGATGTCCCAAACAGCACAACTGCTCTTCAGGACCAGCTTTCACCACGATCAGTTCCGACGGACCGAACAAGACCGTCGATTACTTGACCTTCTCGCCATCCGTCAGTTCGCGAATACGCACTTTCTTCCACGAGACGCTGAACGGTCCAGTTCCTGGCTTGATCGAGTGGACCTGTAGTCCAATGAATCCGGATGCGTCGCGATCATCTTCAAAGTCTGCAACGGGAACACCGTTCACAAAGCTGCGAATTCGACTGCCTTGCGCGATGACGCGAAACGCATTCCATTTGCCAGCTTTATAAACAGCCTGCTTTTCAGCCGCTTTGACAGTGGAATCAAGCCACCGCGTTCGCCGCCCCTCATCCCAAAAATTACCCGCACAACCATTTTCCCGATTGGTTTTGGACGTAATTTCGCATTGGTATCCGTACACTTCTCCCTTTTCTCGCATGCGTGCGGGCTTTGACTCCTGCGGTGTCTCTTTGGTGTACTGATGGCTTCGTATCTGCACCCCCGAGTTCAACTCAGGATCACACCGCACCTCAAACTCCAAAACAAAATTAGAGTACGGCCCACGTGTAAGGAAAGTATTCTTTCCTGGGCCAGTCGTGCCGGTGATCACACCATCCTCAATGATGTAATTTGCCCCACCACCAACCTTGGTCCAGTCTTTCAACGTACTGCCCTCAGACAACTCCACCCAGTCACCCGCCGAGGCCATGAGGGAACCGACCATGATGAACAACGCACTAAAAACAAATCTCATTCTTGGACCTCAAAACGAAGGGAAATCAAACGCACCATCGTACTCTATCTCGTCGTTCGCATCAGTCAGTATTTACTGACAAACACCGCAGTGATAAGTTTCACCGACCGTAGGATCACCCGGCAAACCACCACTCAGCCAATTTTCATTACCAAGCAGAAATCATCCCGAGTTACTCCTCGGCGATCCCTCTCAAACTCATTGGCATGCGGTAACGAACCCAAGCAGGAAGAACCACACGAGCGATTTCCGGACGTCCGATCGATGCCTTGATACGATTCGAAAACAGCTTGTTGTCAGGGACAACGTGATCAAACTCATCCCAAGGAATAAACAGGGGAGGGTGCCCGATACGGAAAGGAAAGGCGATCGAAATCTGCAGTCCCTCGTCAGTACAAGTGAACGACAATACCGAATGATAATTGACGGGCCCAATACGCGCTGTTCGCATCCACGCTCGCTCACCTGTCACGGGGTGATCTAACCGATATTCAGCGGCAAGCCGGGTCCACCCACTGACACTTGCCAGAACCCAGCATAGAAGAGCGGCTGCAAGCGGGAGCAGGAGTAGATAATAAAGCGAACCATCGTTCATTCTGAAAATACCATCTGACACGATCGTGCTTTACGGAGCACTCATCACTCCTTACGCAAGCCACTTAGCACTGCGAACGACACCTAGCCAGTGAACAGTGTCACTCGTGGTGACCGCAACACTGAAAACAACGACAGAACCCACTATGTCTCGAACTTAGTGAAGATCATTTTTCCGGCATTTGTCTGAAGAGTGCTTGTGACCCGCACCTCTAACTCGTCACCAATTCGATCCCGAGCACCTTCAATCACGACCATCGTGCCATCATCGAGATACCCGACGCCCTGTTCTGGGCCTTCGCCAGCCTTGATGACCTTGAGCCTGAAAATCTCGTCCGGCAGGAAAACGGGGCGTAATGAATTACTGATCTCGTTCAGGTTAATCACAGCAACATTGTGCAACTTGGCAACCTTATTCAGATTGAAGTCACCCGTCACAACCTTTCCTTCCAAGTGCTTCGCGAGCAGAACGAGCTTGAGGTCGACGGTCTGACCAGCGAGTTCCGGCAATTCACGATCAAAAATCATGAGATCTACGTTCTCGTCTGCACGCATTCGATTCAACACATCCAATCCGCGCCGACCGCGGATGCGCCGCAGCTTGTCTCCACTGTCAGCAATGGCTTGCAACTCGCTTAATGCGAAACGCGGCATGATCAACTGGTTGTCAAAAACGCCCGTGGATACAAGATCTGCAATGCGACCGTCAATCACGACGCTCGTATCCAATACCAACGGCTTGAAACCCTTCACCTCTCGGACGAACTCCACATAGGGAATCAAAAATCGAAAGTCATCCTTGGTTTGCAACAAAACACTCGTGCAGACATAACACAACACCAACGCGATTACCAACTGAACCGTCAACGGAGTGACATTGAAAGTCTGCTGAAGAAGTGGTGCCAGAGCAATTGAAAACACGTACGTAAGAAGAAACCCAACAAGTACACCGAAGTAAACCGATGTGATCGTGTCAATTCGTTTTCGTGGTGCGTAAATATCAGCGATCACCACGACCAACGCGAGCGACATTACACCCGTGAAAACCAGCCAAGGCATTGCTTCATTGGAATTCGCCGTATTGAGCGACGCATTGATGATCGCTGAAACGCCGCCTGCACAAAGCAGAAACACGCAGCGGAGAATGATGAGATCCATCGTACAAACGCCCGATCTATCTAAAAATAATGAAATCGAGGCAGCAAATTGGTGCCCAGCGGCGGATAAACGGTTCGCCGATGATCCAATTTAGGTTAGTGACGGACCAGACTCCATAGGTGTGCCCCGGTTTCCTGTCGCTACCCAAAAGTGGTTCCTAGAACTTACCCTACCACTGCCGCCAAGGAACCAACCACGCCCCATGAACAACCCGAAAGGCAGTCAAGCCGCCCCTAAAAACAATCCAAACCTTTGCACCAGTGACCCGCCAGCAGCATGCCCCGCCGCAAGCATCAAGGCCCAACACCCAAGATCGTACGCGCTGAGGACGCGTCAATGCAAACATCAGATGCCCATTCAAAGCACCCGACCACATACAACCGATCTCAAAGCGACTCCTAGGGAGCGCCATCTACGGTCGTGATCGTTGGCTCCTCGACCGCTGGTGCGAGTTCTTCTACCCTCGGTTCGAAGGAGTGGGAAGTCATCATCGAATCGCCCAAAGTGAAAATCACAAAGAGCCCGACAAAGATAAACGAACCAATGAAAATGATCGCGTTGAATGGTTTATCCGCAAGCATGTGCATGAAAAATGCCATCACCAGCACCGCTTTTACGGTCGCAATGAACATAACAGTCGCGACCTCGAAAGCCCCAAAATCAAAGCTAGCTTGGGCAACTGTGATGACTGTCAGAAACGTCAGTGCGAAGAACACCGCGAGTAAGGTTTGCACCGACATTGGGTGCGCGAAATCGTGACCATCAGCGGAGTGGCCATCTTCGGAGTGAGCGTGGGCAGACATGTTTCAACCAGTTTGCGTTCGTTTAGCGGGTTTCGGTTACCGGATCAGGTAAAGCAGTGGGAACAAGTAAATCCAGATCAAGTCGACAAGGTGCCAATACAGCCCTACATAGTCGACAGGCCCGAAATACTGACGGTTGAAATCTTGGCGAACAGCCCGGACCAACAACCAGACCAGCACACCGATTCCTGCAAGGATGTGGATGGCATGAATTCCTGTCATGCAGTAGTAGATACTGAAGAAGACACCGGCTGTTGTTGGAGTCATCACATCCACCTCGGTGGTCGTGATCGCGCCAAGGATCGTGCCGTCTCCTGTCACCGTTGACGTCCCAGCCGCAGCCGTCTGTTGCTCCAGTGCATTCAAGCCGCTGACCACTCCAACGTTGGTCGGGTCAGTCGCTAAAATCTCGAGGACGGTCTCATCCACAGGAACCATTGCTCCGGAAGCAGCGATAGCCGGAGCCGCCTCCGCTTCTGCCGATTTCTCAACGTCGAGCATGACTTCGGCCGTGGCCAAGCCGTCCGGGTCGGCGTGAGCATCAACGTGCTCAGCCGATTCATCTCCACTCTCCAAGACGGTGCCCAGCCCAACTCCAACAAAGAAGCACAAGCACACAACTGAGAGTGGCTTCGCGACTGCGACTTGGAACTTATTCCCAGTTGCTACGCTTACGACGAGCCAAATCAGCACGCCTACCAACGCTAAAGCGAATGGAGCACAGATGTAAGCCAGGTAAGAAGGATGCTCCGCTGGGTGAGGGTTACTCGGGTCGTAGAAAAACAAACCCGCAGGCAACAATCCCATCCCGAACTTGTGTGAGTACTCAATCGCTTTCACGCCGAGGAAGATCATAGCGCACGACAGCGTTGCCGCCAGAGTTCCGACCAGCCCTTTGTGCTGCTCCAACTGAGAACATCTCACTGCCCAGGCCATCGTCAGCGAGCTGAACAGGAGCACGCCAGTGTTGATCGCCCCGAGCTTTGTGTTCAGGAACTGGCTGCAGCCCTCGAAAACCTCGGGACGCAAGGCTCTGAAAATGGCATAGGCACAGAACATACCGCTGAAGAACAGCACCTCTGTGACAAGAAACAGCCAAATCCCCAGCTTTCCGCTGTCAAATTGCTGCTCAGGCGTATCAAAGTGGTGTGCCAAAAATGGCGGGTGGTCATGGTCATGACCATGCTCGTCGTGCCCAACCTCAGGGCTGGCTTCGATGGTTGACATGTTCGTTGGAAGTTAAAAGGGAAGTGATGTTGTACAGACTTAAGGGAAGCCAAGAGCCTGTCAGCTATTTCGAATCGTCAGCGTGCACTGGCTCAGCCGCAGGTTGCTCCTCAGGCACGATCTCTCGAGCGGGCTCAATCTTCACATATCGCTCGTTCTCAGCATCCCACTCGAGATTACTGAAATCGTAAGGGTCGCCAACCGAGGGAGCACGCTCAAAGTTATAGAATGGAGGTGGGCTTGTGCATTCCCACTCCAAAGTTGCAGCACCCCAAGGGTTCGCGGGGGCTCGCTTACCAGTTTTAAGTGAACGCAGTAGAACAACCAACGCGACCAGCAATCCAAACCCTAGCAGCATGGATCCCCAAGTGCTCATTTGGTGAAGGGCAGCAAATTCAGGGTCGTACGTCGCATACCGACGTGGCATGCCACGACTACCAAGGACGAATTGAGGCAGGAAGGTCAGGTTGAATCCTGCGAACACCAGTAAAGCGGATAAGCGTCCACCCGCTTCGCTGTACATTTTACCAAACATCTTCGGCCACCAGTGGAACACTCCACCGAGGAATGCGACAAGAGTGCCCCCCACCATCACGTAGTGGAAGTGAGCAACCACAAAATAAGTGTCATGGAGGTGCATGTCCGTCGCAAGCGTTCCGAGATGCAGCCCGGTGAGTCCACCAATCGTGAATAAGAAGATGAAAGCAAGAGCGTAACACATCGGGGTAGTCAGGCTGATCGAGCCTTTGTACATCGTCGCAAGCCAGTTGAAAACTTTGATCGCCGACGGCACCGAAACAGTGAAAGTTAATGCACTGAAAATGATTGTTGTGAGCGAACTCATTCCTGCCGTGAACATGTGATGGCCCCACACAAGGAAGCCCAACAATGCAATCGCGATCGAAGAGTATGCGATGAATCGGTATCCGAAAATCCTCTTATGACTATGCACACTGATCAGATCACTAATGATTCCGAACGCTGGCAGAATCATGATGTACACAGCAGGATGGCTGTAGAACCAGAAGAAATGCTGGAACGTCACAGGGTCACCGTTATACTCCGGATCGAATATACCGATATGCATTGTCCTTTCGGCAATGAGAAGCAGAAGGGTGATCCCAAGAACTGGAGTTGCTAGAACCTGAATGATGCTCGTCGCATAGGTCGCCCAGAGGAATAGCGGCATACGGAACCAAGTCATCCCCGGCGGACGCATCGTGTTGATCGTAACAATGAAGTTCAAGCCCGTGAAAATGGAACTGAACCCGAGAATAAACGCCCCTGACGTAGCCAAGATGACCGAGCTATCGGTTGTCGTGCTGTAGGGAGTGTAGAAGGTCCAACCGGTGTCCAACCCGCTCGCGCACAACGCTGAAACGAAGAACAAAGCTCCGAATACCCACAGGTAAAAACTGCAAAGATTCAGACGCGGAAAGGCCACGTCCTTCGCGCCCAACATCACTGGGACCAAAAAGTTACCCAACGCGGCGGGAACGCTCGGAATGATGAACAAAAACACCATGATCGCTCCATGGAGCGTGAACACTTGGTTATACCAATTGTTCGCCTCCTCCCCTTGAAACACCATCCCGTCTGGCTGAAAGAGATGCAGTCGGATCAAAAGTGCCAACAAGCCTGCAACGGCGAACGCCACGGTTACACCCACGAGGTACATGACCCCGATTCGCTTGTGATCCAGCGTAAAAATCCAGCTAAGAACCCCCTTGGAGTTCGTTAGGTAGTTCTCACTTGGAGTTGGATAACCAGGGTCTTTTACTTGTGAACCTGATGGTAGTGATCCAGCTGACATATCTAAAAACCTCTTCAGTCGAAACGCATGACGCGTGCTTCGTATCAATTTCCAGTCGTTCCGAGACCCGGCGCCGCTGGTATATCTTTAAAATTACTCTTCCGTACTTGTTTCTTCTTTGTCCGTCTTCGGAGCGGCCTTTGGTCCATAGTCCGAAACAGTTTTCAGGTAAGCGATAATTGACGCGATGTCGTCATCGGAGAGCTGTCCCTGATAACTGGGCATCACAGGTTGATAACCTGCGACAATTTGCTTTTTCGGATACAGGATTGAATTTCGGATGTAGTCCTCGTCGGCTGTAATTGGATCACCATCGGTGAGTGTCCGCTTATTACCGTACGACTCCTTGAATGAGGGCCCGACGCGTTTGGATCCGTCTATCGAGTGACATCCCGCACAGCCTCGTTGGTTGTACAGTTTCTCACCCCACGCCTCTGGCGTCTGATCCACCGGCCTTTTACTTACCTTCTCGATCCAAGCGTCGAGATCTTCCACTGTTTCATGGACCACAACGACAGTCTGCATGACGGAATGGTTTTTCCCACAATACTCTGTGCAGTACAGATCGAAAAATTTGTAGCCGTCCTGAGTGAACTGCCATTTATCGTAATCCCAGACTCCGTCCCCATTCTCAATAATCGCCTGCTCGAGCTCTTCCTTCGAAACCTGCTCGCTAGCGACATCGGCCTCGAACCACATGTAGTTGTATCGCCCGGGAACCACGTCCTTCTTGGCACGGAACGCGGGTACAAAGACGCTATGAATCACGTCGCTGCTTCGCATTGATAGTTTTGTCGGCTCGTTGACGAGGATGTGTAGTTCGGGGTTCATCACACCTTTGCCGTAGTCCATCGTCCAACCCCATTTGAACGCCTTTAATCCGATGTTGTTGGCACCTTCAGGCACTGTTCGCTGATTCAGATAGCTCCTCGCTCCCATCACAAACATGGCGACGAGAAAGAAGGATGGCAAAATCGACCAAGCCAGCTCAAGCGGAGTGTTATGGGCTGTGTTACTCTCTGCTTTCTGCCCCTTCGGCTTGCCGTACTTCCAACAGAAGTAGAACAGGCAACCTGCAATAGGGACAAAGAACAACACGCAAATCCACGTGATAAAAAAGAAAAGCCAATCATTTTCAGCAGCAAAAGTCGAAGCCTGCTTGGGAAACCAAGTAAACTTCGAGGCGAATTGATCACCGAGCAGATTGGGCATGTTGTTCATAAGTGCAAACATTGCGATTTCAAATCAGTAATAAAAATGGTTGATCTGCGAGCGTTTTAGGGCTCAATCAGTTCCAAGCTGTTGTGTTGTTTCGTCGGGATCCTTCCCCGCATTTCTCCGCTTGGGCGACGCCTTCCGCCCAATCCAATAAGGGGCAAGACACGCGATCATCAAGCCGACGGTTCCCGCTCCGGCCAGTCGCATAATCCGCCACGCTTGAGGCACATAACTGTTGCTGTCAGGGTCGTAACTGAAACACCAGAGCAGCACCTGGTCCACTGGAGTACCGACCGATCCCTCGCCTGCCTCCACAAGTGCCTTCCTCATGTCATCCGGCGGAAAGTCGACTGTCAGCGAGTAGCGTGTGATGACTCCGGTCGGCGATACGAAGGCCAGCATCGCAGGGTGATAGTACTCTCCACTCTTTGAATCATACGTGTACCGGAACCCCAAGTTGTCTGCTAAACGCGTGATTATCGACTGGTCCGCGGTACAGAAAGCCCAACCCTTGTCCGCGCCGGGCTGGGTTTGCCGCAGCATTTCGACGTACTTCGCCTTGGTCTTCGCTGCCGTGGCTGGCTTTTCCTTCGGGTCGATGCTGACGGTCAGAATCTGAAAATCACGACCAATTTTCAGGTCGAGCTTACCTAACGACTTCGTCAGCTGGTCCAGTTGCACACTGCACAACATCGGGCAATCGCTATAGTTCAGCGTGATAATCGTCGGCTTGTTTCCATCAATGAAATAACCCGACTCAACACGCTCGCCACGCGAGTCTCGCATCGGCAGGTTTAACTGGATGCTTCCCCCTAGCTTCTGTTCGATCGTGACCTCGCGCACTTCGCGAGGAATGCCGTTATTCAGGACAACGTCTGACCCTGACCGCACATCAGCCTGCGCAGAAGCTCGCTGACTTCCAGCCGTCCCCATCACTGACAGGATGACTGCAAGCAAGCAAGCAACCAGAGGTTGTTTGGCTCTTTCGTTCGTGAGCTCAGGTTTCGTCACTGCCGCTCTTTTCACGTGTTTCGGAATCGGAAATGATGACACTCATAGCACTTTCGATGGGAATAACTAGGTTTCCCGTCTCAGCGTTTACACCTTGAGGCGCGGTGATTTCAGCCGTTTGCGACTTCAAAGCGTTATTTTGGCGCGTGTAACTACTGTTTTCCGACGTTCGAGCCTGCTGCACGTCGTCCAAGTAGTAGTACAGTACTTGAACCGCTAAAGCAGTCACCGCCGTCACCACTACTGATGCAATTCCAACAATGAAAATTCGTTTGACATTGAGATCGTCGTAGGCAGCCATGGCGAACCATCAAATTCTGAGGTGTCTGTTTTCTAAATCAATTAATGCTTTTGGCCACTTGGCTGACGCCTGAGGCCCATTTCTTCTAAAAATTCTCAAATGCGATTGATTCACCCAATCTTGGGTCACGAACCGCAACAACCTTGTTCTGCTGAGCGAGCCCTAAACAGAGCCCCGACAGCAGTCCCGCCATCCCTACAACGCACAGGATGCTCGCAACTACACCCATCACGCCACCAGCATTCCCTTCTTCGACCGACGGCATAATCATGAAGTAGACATCCACGTAATGCATGATCAGCAAATAAGCTCCCCAAGCACATACAAGTCCTGGTTTCCGCCGCACGTGTCTGCTCATGGTCCCGGCAAAGGGCAGCATCCAATGGAAGAAGATCAAAACCAGCGCGACACTGCCCCAACTTCCAATCTGTCGGATATAGAACCACTCTGTCTCCTCCGGGATGTTTCCGTACCAGATCAGCAGATACTGACTGAACGAGATATAGGTCCAGAAGAACACGAACCCGAAGATAAGCTTTCCGAGGTCGTGGTAATGCTCGACAGTAACCTCGTCCCTCATGGCACCTTGCTTTTGCAGCACGTAACTGGCAACCGCTAAAAGACAATGGGCGCCCAAGATGCTACCCGCGAACAAATACACACCGAACATGGTCGAGAACCACATCGGCGCGAGGCTCATCACCCAATCAAACGCTGCGAAAGTGGTAGTCAAAGAAAACAACATCACAGCAGGACCACTCCAGTACTGCATTTTGTCCGTGATTGCTTTCTCGCCTGTTTTATCCTGACGGACACTATTCTTGAAGAAGAACAAGGCAAGTGATGTCCATACGGCGAAGTACCCAATGGTCCGAACCGTAAACCAATCTTGGTTCAACCAACGAAGCTTCTCATCCCAGACATCCGCCGGCAGTCCATTATCTGGTCCGTATTCTGCATTATCCCAGCTGTAAAGTGTGCCTTCACCCACCCAAAGTGAAGCGATAATGGGAACAAAAAGAATTCCCATTGGGATGACCATCACCATCACCAACTCAGCGATTCGCCGAACAACGATACTCCAACCCGCGCGAACAAGATGCTGAATCAAAACAAAGAACAAACACCCTAGAACGATTGTCATGCAATAGACCGCTGCCGTCAGGTAGACCGACATGCCAAAATTCTCGCCGTGATCGCCGATGTCACTTGCCAGCCACCAGCCGAGCAACATGACAATCAACCCCCCCACACACAGCGGCAGTCGCAATGCAGCCAGAGAGGCAGGCAGCATGAATGCGGGGTCATCAGAAGATTTGGGAGCAGGTGCGTTATGTTCGGACATCTGAGTCGTATCGTATTTGGTCGATTAGTTATTGATTGAATCGAGTTTCGTCCACAGCCGTCATTCAGGTAGAAGCTTTTGCCGCATCGGCGTCAGCCTTTTCCTTGGCAGCCTTTGCGTCTGCATCAGCCTTCTCTTGCAATGCTTTCTTGGCGTCAGCCTGCTCTTTAAGAATCCTTGCTCGCTCAGACTCATCGATGTCCTTGAACTGCTCAATCGAAGCATTCTGACTGAGCTGTAGTGCTCTGACATATGCCACGATTGCCCATCGATCTCGAGTCTTGATCTGCCCGGCGTAACCGGGCATTTTTCGAATCCCGTTACTAATCGTGCTGAACAGTTTCCCTGCCGGATACTTGTCGGCATAAAGGGTTTCCTGATGCAGCGATGACGGTTGGATCCAGTCAGGTGAAATAATCTTCTGTGCACGCACATTGACCAAACCGTTCCCCGATCCGTTCATGCCGTGACAAACAGAGCAGTAAATGCCAAAGTTCTTGCGACCATCAGCGAGCACCTTTTCATTCAAGACCAGTGGGTTCGAATCAAGCCATGGGGTTGTTTCCATCACGCTGGGCTTGGCTGCCGCTGGTGCCGCGTCGCCCGCATCTGCTTGGATTGCATCGGCCTTCTTATCACCCGCATCACCTGCCACTGCTGGGGCTTTCGCTGGCTCGTCCTGACTCTGCTTGTCAGCACTGGGTTCATCAGCACTGGGTTCATCAGCACTGGCGGCTTCACCCGAACTAGGCTCCTGAGCAGCGTCAGTCTCACCTTGGAAGTATGGATTGAATCGCCTCACGAGCCGCTCCGCTCTTGATGGATCAAGCGCCGTGAGAGCCTCCATATCAATCCCGGTCATGTAGTTCAGGTTAGCTTGCTCTTCACCTCTAGCAACTGTGCCTGGCACGTCAGGACGCATCGCACGACTGTCCCGGAATAGGGTGGAATACTGTTGAGCATCCTTTGCAGGCGAAAAGTCCATGTCATAGAAAATGTGGAACCTGGGCTGACTGCTGTGGCTGACCCTCATCTTCAAAACGACCAGCAACGGTATTACAGACAGGCCAACAATCAATCCCCACATCATGAAGAACGGTTTTGGCACCTTGTCCGATGAATCATCATCAACCACCGTTTGTACGTAATCTGTCTCGGTGTCACCAAGAAGTTTCTCGACACCGCTACGGTCAAACTGATCGTCTTTGGAGTCGATGTACAGGAAGAATCGGTCGTCAGTTACGCGATCGAAACGTGGGTCAGTGAAGATAGGATTACTGAATTTCGGCAATCCATTCAGAGCCCACATGCCAAAGAAAGCGCCAAAAGAGGCGAACAGCACAGTCAGCTCGAAGGCCACTGGCATGAACGCTGGCAATGACAGGAATGGTTTGCCGGAGATAATGTACGGATAATCAATCGAGTTCATCCATATCTGCATCACCAAAGCGGTAGCAGTACCGGTGACCCCAGCGCCGAGCACGATCCACGGCAAGACAGTGGGTTTGATCCCCAACGCCTTATCGATTCCGTGAACAGGGAACGGAGTGAATGCATCGGTTTTTTCATACCCTGCATCGCGGACCCGTCGACATGCACTAAGCAATGTGTCAACCGAGGTGTACTCGGCGACGACTCCGTGAACTTTCTTTTCGTTATTCTCTGACATCAATTCACAGTTGTAAAAAGTCTGACCTGCGTCAGTGGTTTCCTGATCCGAGCGAACTCGGAACAACTCTTTCCTCTGTACCCGTATCTAGTGATCACCATCGTTTGAAACGTGGTACTGCTTCGCTAAAGTCGCCTTTGTTTCCGCCATGTTGATGACTGGCATCAAGCGACAGAACAACAGGAACAAAGTGAAGAACAGACCGAACGAACCAATCAACATCGACCAATCAACCCAAGTGGGCGAGAAGTACGCCCATGCACTCGGTAGATAATCTCTCGACAAACTCGTCACCACGATCACAAATCGCTCGAACCACATCCCGATATTCACGAAGATGCAGACAGAAACGATCATCCACGGCGTGGTTCGAATCTTCTTGAACCAAAACAACTGGGGGCTGATCACGTTGCAGGTGACCATAGTCCAGTAAGCCCACCAATATGGCCCGAAGGCACGGTTGGTGAAAGCGAACATCTCTTCTTGCACTTGGCCATACCAAGCGATAAAGAACTCTGTTCCGTAGGCCAATCCGACAATCGAGCCGGTCGCAAGAATAATCTTGCACATGTTATCCAGGTGGCGGATCGTAATCAGATTCTCAAGCCCAAGCATTTTGCGAGCTGGAATCATCAGCGTCAGCACCATGGCAAAACCACTGAAGATCGCCCCAGCGACAAAGTACGGTGGAAAGATGGTCGTGTGCCATCCTGGAACCTGCGAGACCGCGAAGTCAAACGACACGATCGTGTGCACAGAAAGCACCAACGGAGCCGCAAAAGCTGCCAGCAACGCATAAGCCTTTTCGTAACGCATCCAATGCCGGGAAGACCCCGACCACCCGAGCGACAGCACGCCATACGCCATTCGTCGCCACTTATTCACCGATCGGTCGCGGAATGTTGCAAGATCAGGCACCATCCCCATGTACCAAAAAAGCAGAGAGACGGTTCCATAAGTACTTACCGCAAACACGTCCCAGAGAAGTGGACTGCGAAACTGGGGCCACATCCACAAATTCAAACTTGGATAAGGTGCCAACCAGAAAGCCAACCACGCTCGACCCACGTGGATTCCCGGGAACGTTCCCGCGCAAACCACAGCAAAAATCGTCATCGCTTCGGCAGCACGGTTGATACTGGTACGCCATTCCTGCCTGAACAGAAACAGAATCGCACTAATCAGCGTTCCTGCGTGGCCGATACCGACCCAGAAAACGAAGTTGACAATCGGCCAACCCCAGAAAACCGGCGAGCGATTACCCCAGACGCCTACACCCGTGTAGATCAAGTACAGGATACAGATCGTCAACCATTGCAGGAGCGCGAAGGAGATCAGAAAACCGATCACCCAGCTCGTGCTTGGCTTGCGTTCAGCTACCTGACACACCGCCTCGGTGATGTCATGGTAGGTCGTATCACCGAGCACCAATGGTGCCCGTTCGCCGGGTTGCTCGACCGTGTTATCCAGTCCGTTTGGAATGGCAAGTGACATGGACTTTTTACTTCGTAGTTGACAAAAACATTTTGAATCAATCGCGTGAAAACCACGTGGCTTTCACGAACTCTTTAACGCGTTTCTACTCTTTTGTGGCAGCATCGTGCTCGCCCGCACCATGCTCTTCTGCTTCGTGGTCATCATGATCATGATCGCCATCATGATCGCCATCATGATCGTCGTGGGCTTCATCGTGGCTGCCATGATGATCGCCGTGCCCATGGCTGTGTGGCTCTTCCATATTCAGCAGCTCATCGACCTGCCTAGCGGTCATGAGACGCCTA
>Ga0315315_10001981_pt1 | contig 18822 bp, 21 predicted proteins | sample M140m3416metaG_FD_203699 | JGI IMG/M metagenome (GOLD analysis project Ga0315315, IMG submission 203699) | Ammonia-oxidizing marine archaeal communities from Monterey Bay, California, United States - M1 40m 3416 | ecosystem: Environmental > Aquatic > Marine > Intertidal zone | place: USA... | reverse complement strand
TTTTTTAGAAGAAGCTTCTTTCTTTGCAGCTGTCTTTTTCTCACCAATGCCTTGAATTATAATTTCAGTAATTGGCTGTCTATGACCATTCTTGACTTTATAACCTTTTCTTCTTTTCTTTTTAAAGACAATTACTTTATCATCTTTAATATGAGCAACAACTTTAGCTTCAACTGATGTGCCAGATAAATTTGGCTTACCAACTTGTATTTTCTTTCCGTCATCTAAGAGTAATACTTTATCAAAAGAAATTTTTGATCCTTCTTTTGCATCAATTCTATTTACAAAAAGTTTTTGGTCTTTTTCAACTTTGAATTGGCTTCCTTGTATTTCAACTACTGCGTACATTATTATTTTTTGAATTGCAAAATTAAACTATTTATTAAAATATACAATATTTATTATGCTTTATAGTTCAATCCAGTTTTCATTCTTTAATGACCATTCTACTACTTGTTTAATCCTTTGTGATAATTTAATAGAGGGGGTCCAGCCCAATTTTTTCATTTTTTCACCAGACAGAGAATATCTAAGATCATGACCGGGTCTTGAGGAGTGGAAATCTACCATCTCATAGTTTAATTCCTTTCCTTGAGAATCTGCAATTAATTGTGCCAATTCAAGATTATTTATTTCTTCTGGGCCAACGATATTAAACTTTGGACACTTTGCTCCTCCAAAGTCAATATCAGTTTCAATATTTTGTGTTAGTAAAAAATATATAGCTTCAGCCACATCTTCTGCATGGATATAATGACGAGTTCCTGGAATAGTTTTTGTCTTATCAGAGTGAATTGTAATTGTTTCTCCATCTCTAGTTTTCTTAATACACATAGGAATAAATTTTTCTGGGTGTTGTCTTTCTCCAAAAACATTCATAGTATGTGTAATATAAACTGGCAGATTATATGTATTCTGGTATGCAACAGCTAATTCCTCACCTCCAGCCTTTGTTGCACTATATGGGTTTGTAGAGTTATATCTATCATTCTCTTTGTAATCTATTCCATTTGGAGCTGGACCAAAAACCTCATCTGTACTAAAGTAAATAAACCTCTCTAATCCTTTGTTATCATTTAAAAATCTAGCATAGTCAAGAATATTTGCAGTTCCTACAACATTATCTAAAACAAACTCCATTGGATAGTCTATACTTCTATCAACATGAGACCCAGCAGCTAGATGAAGTATAACATTTATATCTCCAAGTTCCTTTTTAATCCATGGGTTGATTTCAGATTTTAAATCATGAAAAACAACTTTTACTCTTGATTTTTCTTTTGAAGAAAGCCCCGATAAAATATGATCCAAACGATTGAGATTTCCGCTGTAATCCAACCTGTCTAAAGAAACAATATTCCAATTTGTGTTTTTTATTAAATAAAAAATTAAGTGATGAGAGATAAATCCTGCTCCTCCTGTTATTAATACTTTTTTCATATTGAAGAGTTTAGGTTTGCTATATATTCTCTTAATCTATCTTTAGGTTGCCAATTCAATAGATTTATTAAGTCGTCATTAACTCTTAATGTCGCTCTATAATTACCTTTTTGATCCGGAATATATATTGAATCTACATTAAATTTTTCTTTAAACATTTGAAAAAGCTTATTTATAGTGTAATTAACTCCTGTTCCAATTTCCCAAGCATCTTTATGTTTGATCTCTGAATTTGCAATTCTTAATAGGCCATCAACAATATCCAATACATGAGTGAAATCTCTTTTTTGATTACCATCCCCTACTATAGGAAGTGGCATTTTATTTTTGACCTTTACTTGCCAAATCCCTATTACATTTCCAAACTTTTCATCTAAAGGTTCTAATGGTCCATAAACATTATAAAATCGTGCAATTTCTACATTTACATTAAATGATTTTTTATAAAGCTTGCATATTTCTTCACCTAAAAATTTTGTCATTGCATAAGGTGAATCTGATGGATCATGATGTTTTGAGGATGAACCTGCGTATATAACTTTAACATTATTGATTTTTGCCCACTCCATAACTCTTGTTGTTCCTGTAATATTTACTCTAACAGACTCTAGGGGATTATCAAAAGATGGCTGAACTCTAGATTGAGCTGCAAAATGAAAACAAAGATCAAAATCTGTATCTTTTAAAGTAAAAATTTCTTCAATATCTAGATCAAAATAATCAACACCTTCAATTTCATTATACTTACTACCTGTCGAGTAATTGTCAATAGATACAACGTGTAGGCCTTTACCTTTGAGTTGTTTAATTAGGTTTGCCCCTATAAATCCAGCTCCTCCAGTAACTAGTATTTTTTTCATTATTCAAAAATATCAATTAATCTTGAGTATTTGATTAATTAAAAATTATTAATAACTAAACACAATTTATTTTTATATATTTTTACTTTAAATAATTTGTTTTGAAAACAGCTTTAATTACAGGAATTACAGGTCAAGATGGTTCATATTTAGCAGAATTTTTAATTACTAAAGGGTATACTGTCTTCGGAATAAAAAGACGAACTTCAAGATTTATTACTGACAGGGTTGATCATCTTCTGAAAGATCATCAAGATACTGATAAAAAGCTTTTTCTTTTATATGGTGACTTAACAGATAGTTTAAATATCTGTCGGATTATTCAAGAAGTTAAACCTGATGAAATATATAATTTAGGTGCAATGAGTCATGTTCATGTTAGTTTTGAAAGTCCTGAGTATACAGCTAACGTTGATGCCCTCGGAACACTTCGAATTCTTGAAAGTATTAGAATTCTGGGCCTCACTAGTAAAGTTAAATTTTATCAAGCATCTACATCTGAGCTTTATGGAAATTCGTCTATCACACCTCAAAATGAAAAGACTCCATTTGAACCAAGATCTCCATATGCTATATCAAAATTATTTTCATTTCATACAGTTGTTAACTATAGAGAATCATATAATATGTTTGCTTGCAATGGGATTCTTTTCAATCATGAGTCTCCTCTTAGAGGTGAAACATTTGTTACTAGAAAAGTGACAATTGCTGCTTCAAAAATTTTTTATGGAATTCAAAAGACTCTGTTTCTTGGAAACTTAGATGCAAAAAGAGATTGGGGTCATGCAAAGGACTACGTAGAAGGCATGTGGAAAATTTTACAATATAAAACCCCTGAAGACTTTGTCTTATCTACAAATAAAAATATTGCAATAAGAGATTTTGTAATAATTGTTTTTAATAAAATTGGAATTGAAATAGAATTCAAAGGCAAAGGTTTAAATGAAACAGGTTACGTAAAAACAATTAAATCAGATGCTAAAGTCAGCATTGGAGATGAAGTAATAAAAATAGATCAAAGATATTTTAGACCAAGTGAGGTAAATAATTTATTGGGAGATTATTCTAAAGCAAAAAAACTCCTAAACTGGAGTCCAAAATACACTCTGGAGTCTCTTGTTGAAGAAATGGTTGAGCATGATTTAAATATTTTCAAGCCTTGAAAGATAAAGTGCTAATAGTGGGAGCGTCTGGCTTTATTGGTAGTTATATTTATAGAAAGTTAAGTCAGGACAAAAACTTAAAAATAATTGGCACTTACTGTAATTCTTTTCACAAAGATTTAATAAAAATTGATTATTTAAATGATTCTTTCACTAAAGATATAATTAAATTGAACCCTGATATTATTATTTGGTTAGCTGGCGAAAAAAATTTAACAGAAACAGAAATTAATTTTGATAATACAAAAAAATTAATCTGTAATCCAATTTTATCATTTGTAACTAATAACAAGCTTAATTCAAAAGCAAAGTTTATCTATCTATCTTCAGATTATGTTTTTGACGGAGAGAAAGGTAATTACTCAGTAGATGATAAAACAGAGCCAGTTTCTTTCTATGGAAAAGCAAAGCTTATATCTGAGGGATATATTACAAATAATATTCGAGACTTTCATATAATTAGGGCAGGTGCAATTATTGGTGAGGATTCGACTTTTTGCAATTGGTTATTAAATACTTTAAAAAAAGAAAATCAAGTTGAATTGTTTGATAATTTTTTTTCACCCACACCTATTGAGAATGTTTTTAATTTGATTAAAGATTTAATTTACCAAAAGTTCAACGATAAGTTAATTCATGTATCTGGTTATAAAAAAGTGTCTAGATTTGATCTGGGTGTTCATGTTGCAAAAATTATGAACTCAAAAATTAAGATTACAAAAAAAGATTACAGAGAATCAAAATTAAAATTGTTTAAAGACTTATCTTTAACTAACTCTTATGACTCAAAAAAAAATATTGATCTTATAAGAAGTATAGAAAATCAATTAGTATGATAGAGTTTATTGATTCATATTTTAATCATAAAGATGAAAGAGGTTCTATACTTGGAGTTATCAATAAAAATCTATGGGAAGAGATAAATTTTACAAACTCAGAAAAGGGCGCCAAAAGAGGAGGACACTATCATAAACATACAAAGGAATTATTCTTTATACTAGAAGGTAAAATTGAAGTTACAACACAAATAATAAATTTAGATAATAAGTTAGAGGAGAAAACAATTAATATTGTTAAAAAAGATGATATATTTTTTATTGAGCCTTATGTTGTCCATTACTTTAATATTTTAGAAGATTCAAAGTGGATTAATGTCCTTACAAAAAAAATGGATAAAGACAATCCTGATATGTTTTACATAAAATAATACTATACATTTTGAAATATTTCAGAATTTATATAATTAGAAAGTTATTAGCTTTAATTGAGACCATTTTCTACGAAAAAAAATTAATTAAATTTTACAAAAAAATATTTTTTCAAAATAGTTTGAATTATGTTATAGATGTTGGTGTAAACAGAGGACAATCTATTGATCTTTTCCATAAAATTAATAAAAATGTAGAAATATATGGATTTGAGCCAAACCCAAGTTTATTTGATAAGTTAATATTAAAATATTCAAATAATACCAAAATAACTATCTATAATCTTGGCTGTTCTGAGGATAATGGAAAAAAATTATTTTATGAAAATATTCTTGATGAATCATCAGGATTTGAAGAAATAAATTATACATCAGAATGGGTGAAAAAAAAATCAAAAATTTTGGGAATAAAATCTAAAAATTTAATTGATAAAAAATATTATGTTAATGTTATTGCATTATCAGAATTCTTAAAACCAAAACAAACAATTGATCTAATTAAAATTGATGTTGAAGGACATGAATACATGGTTTTAAAAGGACTATTCAAAAAATATATTGATATTAAATTTATTCAATTTGAAGTTCATAATGATAATATGTATAAAAATAGTGTTGCTTATATTAAAATTGTTGAACTACTAAATAATAACGGATTCTTTGAATTAAAAACTATTAAGCATAGTTTTGGAGATATAAATGATGTAATATTTAAAAAAAATAAAAAATGAAATTAGGGATAATAATACCAACATTTCAAGAAGAAAAAAATATTAAAGGAACATTAAATCAAGCTATTGAAAAATTATTGGAGCAAGATATTCCACATGAGATTATTATTGTTGATGATAATTCTAATGATGAAACAAATAATATTGTAAATAGTTTCTTAAAAAAAAACAAGAATATAAAATTTTATCTCAATGATAAAAAAAAAGGTTTTGGCAATTCAATTGTTATGGGTATTAATAAATGTTCATCTGATTTTTTGACAATTTTAATGGCTGATAAGTCAGATTCAATTGATGATTTAATCAAATATTATAATATCATTAAAGATGATAAAGATTTAGATTGTGTTTTTGGTGATCGTTGGTCTATAAACTCCCCTAAAAACTATCCTGTAGTGAAAAGATTTTTCAATAGAATGGGTAACAAGATTATAGGAACTCTGTTTAGAATAAACTACTATGATTTTACAAATTCATTTAAAATGTATAAGAGATCCTCTTTAATAAAAATTTATCCCATTCTCTCTAATCACTTTAGCATTACTATTGAACTACCTTTAAAAATGATTACTAGGGGTTTTAATTATAAAATCATTGATAATTCATGGGAAAATAGAGAACATGGTGTCTCCAAAATGAAGCTATTCAATTCTCTAATAACATACTCTATAATTATAATTTATTGTCTTATTGATAAGTATTTTTGGAACAAAAGATATGTAAATAATAAATAGATTATATATACTGAGGAATTATAAACTGGCATATGAAAAGCAAAAATTGAAATAGCTAATTGGTAAAGTATAACTAATCCAAATAAAATTTCTTCCTTTGAAAAAAATATTTTATTCTTTATCTGAGTGATTATTGTCAAAAACGATATTATAATGAATGATAAAAAAATAACTATTCCGAATATCTTAGTATAAAGAGTATAAATTATTTGAAAAGATTCTTTAAAATCAATTTTCCAATTAGTTTTTAAAAGAGTATTGAAGAAATCATTAAATTCAAAATTATAGAACATAGATTCTAATTTTCTTATTTCTTCTATATTAGAAATTTTATTTTGCTGAAAATTTCCAACATTTCCTACATAAAATGGATCAAGAATTAATAGCCTGGAGACATATATACATTTCCTAATCCATTCCTTTGGATTTTTTTTAATAAAACCAAAAAACACTTCTTTTAGATACTTGTCTTCCTCGATCGTATTCCAAGCTTCAAAATCAATATAATTATATTTATCACCAAATTTATCTATTAATATTTTGGTTTTAAGCGGATCTTTATCATGGGGGGTTATACCCCATGCATTATCAGGAAGTTGACCTAATCCAATAAAAAAAACATGTCCCGAATTTGATGAATTTATTATAGGCTTACCTGATTGATTGAATGTATAAAACATCCATGGGATTAAAAATATAAGCTGAATAAGAAGAAAGGACATTTTCTTTATTTTTGTTATTATTGACTTATCATTTAATAGCAAAATAAAAAACATGATTATGATAGCTAAGTAAATATACTCTGATCGAAAATTGTGAAGAATCCCAAAAGAGATAGCTGAGTAAATAAGTTTACTAGTTCGACTAGTCTTCAAATACTCAATTAAAAAAATAACACCTAATAGAAGTAAGTTTGATGCTATACTTTTGGGCCACATTTGGGTATGGTATAAAAACCAAGTTGATGATAACAATACAATTAATCTAAAGAGGTGAATTTCTTTAAAAAGTTTATACTTAATTATTATACGATCAAGAAACACCAAATTAATGAAGGTAAATGACTGCTGTAATAATAGGTTTATTAGGATGCTTTTTCCTAGTAGATGGAAAACTCCATATCCCCATATAGGAAATGTTAAATTTTGATATTTAAATGAGTCAAAATCTAAAGATTTAAAAAATTTAGCATAATCTTCATAGAGATGATTAAAATATAAATCAAATGTTATATTATCATAACTTATTATGGAATTAAAGAATATAATAAATAATAGAGATAGATAGTAAGTTGAATTATTATTTAATTTTGTAATTAGAGATATTAAATTATTATTTATGAGTGAAAAAAATTTCATTTTTTAATTATATCAATTAGTGTATCTAAAAGCTTTTCCTTATGAAACTCTCTTTCAAAATAAATTCTTGAATTTGATCCTAATTTACATCTTTCTTTATAACCTAATTTAGCAAATTTTACCATTGAACTCGCTAAAGATTCATAATCTTCTGATTCAGTTGCAAATCCACATTTTCCATTATTAATAATATCTGAAGCTATCCCATCAATTGATCCAATAATAGGTTTACCACATGCTAAGTATGATTGAATTTTTCCTGGGATAGTTAAAGAAAAAATATGTGCTTTTTTTAGTGTCACTAAAAGGGCATCAGAGGATGCAAAAAAATATGACATTTCTTCTGGTGGGTATGAACCTAGAAATGTAAAGTTTTTTGACAGACCCAGATTATATATTTTTTTTTGAACTCTATCCTTATCTCTTCCTTCACCTAAAATAACTATATTCAACTCTTTAATTTTTTTGGAGGCAATTTTTACAGCTTCAATTATTGTATCAAAGCTCTGAGCCACACCAATATTTCCTGCAAACAGAATATTTAAACCTTCAGGGAATAAAGCTTTTATTTTAGTTTTTTCATTTACTATTTTATAAAAATCTTCTGCATAATAAGGATAATACTTAATTTTATTTTTATTTACTCCTTGAGATATTAGGTATTCTTTAAACAGTGGAGATTGAACTAGTATACTATCATAAAAAAAATATATTGATCTTGTCATTAACTCAATTAAGTACAATATAATCTTACTTTTAATACCCCCGGCAACCTTTACAGACTCAGGCCATAGATCATGAACCCAAAGATGTGGTTTTACTTTAAATTTATACTTTGCAAAAATTCCTAAATAGCCAACTGTTATAGGAGAGGGTGCATATACCAAAACAGCATCATAGTTTTCTTTAATCGTAATAAGCCTAATAAATCCAAAAATAACAAATGAAATATAGTTTAAAAAAAGTCTAAATCCATTTCCTGATCCCCTTGGAATTATATTGGATCTATAAACTCTAGTTTTATTTATTATCTCAAATCCCTTTGTAAAAAATGAGTAGCCAGTATAAATTTTTCCTTTTGGATAATTTGGCTTAGCTGTTAGTACTGAAACATCATGTCCTTTTTTTTGTAATGAAAAAGACAAATCATTAATTCTAAAATTTTCAGGATAAAAATATTGAGTAATAATTAAAATTTTCATAGAATCTTTAATTAAAATCTCTAGTTTGATTTCCCTTCTTATCAAGCCAGCCTCTCTTTTTCCAAAGAGCAGAGTGTGAATTATCTACTTTAATGTCTGAAGATGGTCTTGGTTCCTTAGTATAGTAATAAAGTATAAATGATCTTCTAGCCTCACCATTCAATGATTCACTAAAAAAATTATCTATATAGAAATGTTTAAAAGGATCCTCATAATAAAGCTTCAGTTTTTTTATATTAATGATTTTTTTATGAGATTCTTGAGCAATTTTTTTTAAGATATTCTGTTTCATTTTTCTTATATATTTCTAATATTCTTTACTAGATTTAATATATTCTTTAAGTTCATTAATCATTAGTTTATAAGATGGGACGATATAATTTATATCTCTTATAGACATTAATGATTTATTTGATTTAATAGTTGAGTTTTCAATTAACTTAACTTTATTAAGTTTAAATGAGTCAATAATGATCTCTAAAAGTTCAAACTTACTAATTACCTCTTGATTACTAAGATTCCAAATTCCATCAATTGAATTATTAATTGCAAAATCAATTGCTTTAGAAAGTTCAAGAGTAGTGACTCCAGTCCATTTAACATTTTTAAATCCTTTAACTTCTCCAGTTTGATTAAGTATCCATTGGAAAAGCCCAGATCCATTTTTATTAACGTCAGGGCCTATAATGGATGTTCTTATAGTAAGGTGTTTAGATAGATTAAACTCTCCATTAGATTTTGTTATTCCATATACATCAGATGCATCTTTATGAGAATATTCATTATAATATCCATCACGACCACTAAATACACAGTCAGTACTAATATGAATCACTCTGTATTTGTTATTTGAGTTTTCAACTAAATATTTAGGAAAAAAAGAGTTAATATATTCTGCTTTTTTAATGTTACTGTTAGCCTCATTGATTAATAATCCTATACAGTTTACTATTATTAAAGGATTAAGATTTTTAATTATTTCATCAAACTTATTAAGATTATTAACGTCACATAAAACAGTGTTTTTTTGCCCAATAGATCTTCTAGAGAGATTATATACTTCATAATAATTCAACTTACTAATATAACTAGAGACCATATGTCCCAGCATTCCAGTACTTCCTAAAATTAAAACTTTCATTTTAATCTATTTTTTTTTCCAAGTTTCTGATTTGATTTTTGGTGTATATCCCTGAATTATTTTTACAATCTTTGATGAGATATTGTCAAAATCATAATCAAAAGGTATTTTATGTTGGTCTTGATTAACATGAGAATCAATAGTTATTTCTACAGAATTATATAGATTATCAGGATCAATGTTTCCTAATAAAATATTTCCAAATTCAATAGCTTCTGGTCTTTCAGTGCTGGTTCTAACTATAACTGCTGGAAAATTTAGAATTGCTGATTCTTCAGACAGTGTTCCGCTATCAGATAATGTTACAAATGAATTTAATTGAAGATTTACATAATCAAAAAACCCTAGTGGCTTTATGAAAGAAATATTTGATTTTGTATCTACCAATTTTAACTTTTGAATTTTTTTTCTAGTTCTTGGGTGAGTTGAGAAGATTATTGGAAGTGATTTCTCTTTCCCAATATAATTTAAAGAGTTTATGATTGATTCAAAATTTTGTTTGAGATCTAAATTTTCTTCTCTGTGTATACTTGCTAGTATATAATTCTTTTCCTTAATGTTTAAGGTTTTAAGAATTTTACTTTGTTTAATTTTAGGCATATAAAAATCAAGTATTTCTTTCATTGGAGAACCAACGGAAATAACAAAATCTTTTCTAAAACCTTCACTAATGAGATATTTTTTACTGTTTAAGCTGTATGTTAAATTTACATCAGCTAAGTGATCTGCTATTTTTCTATTTATTTCTTCAGGAACATTTAAGTCAAAACATCTATTCCCAGCCTCATAATGAAAAATTGGAATCTTTAATCTTTTTGCGGAGATTTCACATAGTGAACTGTTAGTGTCTCCTAAAACAAATAAAGCATCAGGTTTAATTTGCTCAAAAATGTTAAATGATTTAGATATTATATTACCAATAGTCGCACCAAGATTTTCACTTGCTGCATCTAAAAAATAATCTGGTTTTCTTATTTGTAGTTCTTCAAAAAAAATTTCATTTAATTCAAAATCATAATTCTGTCCAGTATGAATAAATTTATGATCAAAAAATTTATCAAACTTTTTAATTATTAGAGACAGCCTAATAATTTCTGGTCGAGTTCCAACTACTGTAACAATCTTTAATTTATTTTTTTTCATTTTAAGAGATGGGTTATTAATCACTTCCATTAAATCCAATCTTAGCAAGTAAATCTTTTAATTCATCTTTGTTAAGTTGATTAGTATTAGATGAATTATATTCTTCTAATATTTTTTTATTTTTTCCCTTGAAAAAATAATCATTATAATTCAAGTCTCTATTATCAGATGGCACTCTGAAGTAATCACCTAAATCATCAGCTATCATCCTTTCTTCTCTTGATAACAGAGTCTCATGAACTTTTTCAGCATGTCTTATACCAATATTTTTAATTTTTGATTTTGATTTATAAATCTCATTCATTGTTTTAGCTAAAAGTCCAATAGTTGCTGCAGGTGACTTTTGAACAAAAATATCTCCAGATTTTCCATTTTGAAATGCAAACATAACTAGGTTTACAGCATCATCTAGTGTCATCATAAATCTTGTCATTGTAGGATCTGTAACTGTAATGTCTTTTTCTTCTTTAATTTGTTTATAAAAATGAGGAATTACAGACCCTCTCGAAGCCATCACATTTCCATACCTTGTACCACAGATAATGGTTGTGTCTGAATTTCTAGATTTTGCAACAAATACTTTTTCCATCATCGCCTTTGAAACCCCCATTGCATTAATAGGATAGACTGCTTTGTCAGTGCTTAAACATATTACTTTTTTAATATTATTTTCTATTGCTGCAGTTAAAACATTTTCTGTCCCAAGAACATTAGTGTTTACAGCTTCGATCGGAAAGAACTCACATGATGGAACTTGTTTTAATGCAGCAGCATGGAAAAGATAGTCTACTCCTTTTATTGCAGGCCTTATACTATCAATATTCCTAACATCGCCAATGAAAAATTTTATTTTTGCATTATTATACTTGACTCTCATGTCATGTTGTTTCTTTTCATCTCTTGAAAAAATTCTTATTTCAGAAATATCAGAGTCTAGGAATTTATCTAATACTGCATTTCCAAAGGATCCTGATCCGCCTGTTATTAAAAGTGTTTTATTTTTAAACATTTCGTGTAATTAGATTTATAAAGTTATTAATTTCATTTTTAATCGTTATTGATGATTTTGTCCCATAATTAAGATTTGCTGCATTTTGAATAGCTCTTGAGATGTCGTTTGTATTTAATGGATCAAAATTTAGAGAGGGTTTACATATTTCTTTTAGTGAATTAATATTAGATAAAATTACATTTGACCCTGATTTGATACCCTCAAATATTGGTAGTCCAAAGCTTTCAACTAATGATGGTAGAATAACATAATGTGACTTAGAATAATATTTTGTTATTTCATTTCTATTTATTGAACCAAGATATTTTATTCTTTTATTAATCATATTTATATCTTTTCCGTTAGTTGTTATGTAAAGATTATAGTCAATGTTTTTATTGAGATTAGCATTTTTAAATGCTTTTACCAGTCGCTTTAAGTTTTTATGCCTAGAGCTACTAGTGACACAAAAAAAACTTATGATTTTTTCATTAAAATCTTTATCAATATAATCGATATCTTGAATTTGATAGAAGGGTACAATTTCAATTTTATCTTCATTAATTTTTAATTTGGAAGATAATGTTTCTTGCATATATCTAGTCTGTACTATCCATTTATATGATCTATTGTTAAAATGCTTTAAATATATCAATTTTAACTTATTAAGGAGAAATTGGTGAAGTGAGACATAACTTAATTTGTTTTCTAATAGAAGTAGGTTATGAAAATATATTATTACTGGAATTCGACACTCTATTAATGGAGGCACATTTGCTAAACATATTATTTTACTAATTAGTTTTATGTTTTTTTTATATGCTTTTTTTCTTGAGGAGTGATTTCCCCTTACTAATTCATAGGAGTAATTTTTCATTTCAGGTAATAAAGCTTCATCCATCCTTTTGTCAATTAAAAAATGGAAATTCTCATAATTATGAGTTTTATTTTCTTTAAGTCCATTAAGGAGTGTTTTAAGAATTGTTAATCCTCCAAATGAATTAATATAAATAGCATCAATTAATATCATCTAAATAAATATGAGATAGTTTTAATTATATAAACAAAATACATCCTTGATTTACTTAGTTTATTTTGTTCAACAAGCTTTTTTCTTATTTGAAGATCAGCTCTTAGATGTTTAATATACGTTTTGAAACTTGATTTTATATCTTCTATTTCAAGAAAGGCTTTTGCATTTGTATGGTAATATAATTTTATTTTATTTTTTTTTAAAGCAATAGAATGAAAAAGATCTTCACAATAAGCTTTTCCATTAAAAGGGAAAAAATTGGACAATACTAAATTTTTTTTTAAGTGCATTACACATCCTCCAGGAATCCACTCTGATGAGATTACATTTTTATCACAATTGAAATTTGGATAAGTCTCAAATCCTGATCTAGTAATTATTCCACTAATTCCAATTTTAGAACCATTCATTATGTAGTATAGAAAATTATATTTATTGGTATTTAACTTATCATAAATAGACTTTCTGTTTGCTATATCACAAAAATGAGCAGAAACAGCTGAATTATTATTTTTCTTTATGAAAGCTAACATTAACTTTAAGCATTCTGTTTCAAGAATTATATCATCATCTAATTGAACAACAATATCATTTTTAGCCACCTTGAAACCTTCTATTCTTTGAGCAACTTGTCCTTTAACCTTTGAATTTATAAAAATTAATTTTTTAAAACTTTTATATCTATCCTTATTTATATTCACTTGATCTGGAATTGAGATAATGATTTCATCTACTTCAATCGAACTCTCAACAATTGATCTAAGTGTTGGAATTAAATTTCTGTTTCCTATTGAAGGTATTACTAGTGAGATTTTCAACTTGTAATTTTAGTTAATTCTTTATGATTAAATTCAGTAAAATATGATCTAACATTTTCAATTAGCTTTTTTTGATTATGTAAAATATTACTTTTAGAACTTAAAATATTAGATAAATCATCAGGATTTATAATTTTCTTTTTAGAATTATTTAAGCTGTAGATAGGGTCAATATTTGGTTGATTAATAATATCATAATAGATTGGTACTAGTCCCTTTTGGATTGCCTTTATAATACTAGAAGAACCTCTATATATAGCGGCATTAGCTCGTTCTAAATCTTTATCAAATGAAATAGATGATAACTCTAAGTTTTTATAAGATTTATCAAGTTTGGGCCTTAGCTTTAAAAGGTTTGATCTGTTAGTTATAGGATGTAATCTAATAATAAAATTAATATCTTTAAAAATTTCTGCAAGAGAAATTGTTAAATCTACTAAAGGAAGGCACTCTAGCAAGTCTCCCTCAGGAAGAACTAAAAATGTTTTTAGTTCTTTATTTTCTATATATTCTCTTAAGGATAATCTATTTGATCCAATTAGAAGTATTTTACTTTTATCAATAAAATTAAGATTTAAAAATTTCAAATAACTTTTCTGTCCTGAACATAAAATATAATCAGGATTAAATGCCTTACTTAATTTTCTTGATATTGAGTGTTGATTTTTAAAAAATAATGCATGCTGGTAACCTATTTTTTTTATTTTATTATTTACACTAAAAGCCATCCCATACACAACTCTTTCCCATGGCTGACCTTCATAAGTTGTAAATAAATAATCAGGATTTAATATTTTTATTATTTTTTTTACAAAAAGTCCGATTCTTAAGTTTTTATGAGAAGATGGTGATAGACTCTCAGCAGCGGCAGTTAATCTAATTTTTAAATCACCCTTTGAAATTATAAGTTTAAAAGCGTCTATTATTAATCTTTTTGAAATTTTAACTTCTTCGAAAAAAGATAGGGTATTTGGTATTACAATTTTATTTTTTAAAAAAATCTTATCATTGTGTATCTTTTCATTAGTATGATTTATTAATAGTATTAGGGACTTATCATTGCCACTAAATTTATTAGGTATTTGATGAAAATAAAAATTATCCAGTTTATTAAGTTGATCAATATTTAATAAATGTGAAATATATACTGATTCAACATTATTGAAGTTGATAATAATTTTTGTTCTTTTATTATTTATTGATTTAATTAATCTAATACAAATTTTTGCTAAATAAATTGATAGGTTTTTTATAAGATAAATTAATGTGTTTAAAATATTGTTAGTACTAAAAAGATGTTGAAATTTTTTAAAATAGATTGGGTGTGGTCTAATAACATGAAGCCAGTTATTAGCTATTCTAGTTGAGTTTTTACTATCAAGTAAAAGACTATCGCAAGAACTACATATGTAATTATATTGTTCTTCAGTTATAATCATGAGATATTAAAATGTTAGAACCTTATTAAGTAAACCTTTTTGTTCATCATCATTTTTTAAAACATTTAAAGCTATTTCAATATCTTCAGGTTCATTAATAGAAGCTTGAGTTTTTTCAAAAGAAATTGATGTTAGGGGAAAACTGTTTTCAATAATTCTAAGTTGCTCTATCGACTCTAATTGCTCAATAATCCCTGCTTTATTTTTTGTAATTGTAATTAAAAAATCTTTTTTAAAAGCTAACAAACCTAGTATTTTTCTTATGTATTTTTTTTGTGTTTCAAAATTGTTATGACTAGGAGATTTTCTAAAACAATATAGTATTTGAGAGTTTATAACAGAACATTTTACAAAAGAATGTTTATGAAGTTCTTGTTCACTTTCCAAAGGTGCAGTTGCGTTCCAGGCTAAAGAATTATTATCATTTTGAATTTGAGAAGATAACTTATCTAATTGTGAAGGAAGTAATAAAGGTTCATCTCCTTGAACTAAAATAACTTTATCACATTTAATGCCTTTAACAGCCTCAGCAACTCTTGATGTTCCGTTTAAATGATCGCGTTTTGTCATGATTACCTTACCTCCATACTTTTCAACACATTCTTTTATCTCCTTATCACAGGTTGCTATGTATACATCTTTTATATTTTTAGACAACAAGACACGTCTTCTTACATGCTCAATCATTGGCACACCATGTATGTCTATTAAAATTTTTCTTGGCAGTCTTAAAGATTCAAGCCTTGCCGGAATTATGACTATAGGTTTCATATTTTATTGAGGGAGCACTCCACAATCAATATTTATACATTGTCCTGTGATTGCACTAGCTTTATTTGAAGCTAAAAAAACACATAGGTCTCCTACTTCATCACTTTTAGGCATTCTGTTTAATGCTGAGTTATTTGTTGTAAAATTTGAAATAAATTCTTCTGGATTTTGATTTCCAGGTGCATGCTTTGTCCTTAGAGCCTCTAATAGTCCCTCTGTTGCTATTAATACTGGACATACAGCATTTACCCTTATTCCCCTTGGGCCAAGCTCCTTAGCTAAAGACTGAGTCAAACCATTCATTCCAAACTTTGAAGCTACATATGCAGAATTATTACTACTTCCTCGTTTACCAGCTAGACTAGATATGTTAATAATTGAACCCCCTTTTTTGAGGTGTTTAGCGGCAGCCTTAGAACCCCAAAAGGCTCCTTTTAGATTAGTATTTAATATGTTGCTTAAGAACTCGTCATCTATTTTATCAATTGGCATCCATTCTGAATATCCTGCATTGTTTATATAGCAATCTATATTACCAAACTTTTTAATTGCAAATTCAATAAGTTTATTATGGTCATCTTCTTCTCTAACATCTGTGTGGTGAAAAAACACTTTATTATCAAACTCTTTACCAATCGCAGGATTTTTACGAGCGCCAACAAATACTTTATATCCTGCATTAACTAATCTTTTTGTTATACCTAGGCCTATTCCTCTGTTGCCTCCAGTTACTATTGCTACTTTATCTTTTGCCATAATTAAATTGTCATACAGGAGAAACCACCATCTACTGAAACCTCAGATCCAGTTACAAAACCTGCTGCATCTGATGATAACCATAGAATTGCTCCAGTTAATTCATCTGGATTGCCAAACCTATTCATAGGTGTATGTCCTAGAATTTCTTTTTTTCTTTTATCGTCAATAAAATTTTTTAAATTCCAAACTGTAGGAAAAAAACCAGGTCGAATTGCATTTACTCTAACGCCTTTAGTCCCCCATTCCCTGGCTAAATTTTGAGTTAAATTTTTTATTCCTGCCTTTGCTACTGAGTATGTAAATGCTTTTGAAAGTGGTGGACCAGCAGAAGCAGATGAGATATTAATTATAGACCCCTTTCCATTTTTGAGCATGTGTTCTCCTATTACTTGACATCCAAAAAAAGTTCCTTTAATCTGTGAATCCATTATTGAGTCCCATTCTTTCTCAGTAATATCAATAAAAGGAGTTGATCCATTAATTCCTGCACCATTTACAAAAATATCTATATTTCCAAGTTTGTCAACAATCTTATTAAGAATACTTTCAAAGTTTGATTTATGTGAGACATCTATTTCAAGTGAAATAGTATCCAAAAAACCTTCTTCATTTATTTCTTTCTCTATTTTTTTTGCCTTTTCAAGTCTTAAGTCAAGGATTGCTACTTTACAGCCTGCTCTTGCATAAGCCTTAACCATTTCTCCACATAAATGACCACCTGCACCAGTTACTGCTGCAACTTTTCCATTTAAATTAAAAAGTTTATTTAGGTACATTTATTTAATTTTAAAATTTGTCATTATCCCTTTCATGGTTTCAGCCCATTTCCAGAGTATAAACAAATCTGAACCTAGAATAGCAAAAGTATATCCTAATTCAAATAACCCATCAATGTTTTTTAAGTTTGGATCATTAAGTTGAGTCCCACAACTTTTACCATATTTCTCACATGCTTCAATAACTTTTTTTGATGCATTAATAACATCAGGATGATCTAATTGACCCGGAACTCCTAGAGATCCCGAAATATCATAAGGCCCAATCATTACTCCATCTATTTCATCACAAGACAGAATAGATTCAATATTTTTAACTGCTTCAATAGATTCTACTTGAATCATAAAGATTGAATTTTTATTCCAATTATTTATATAACTATCAAAATCAAAACCATAACCTTGAGCTCTATTTACACCATAGCTTCTGTTTCCAATTGGAGGGTATTTTATATGATTAATAAGCTTTTTAACATCATCTGAATTATTAACCATTTGAATTAACATTCCATCAGCACCGAATTCCAATAAAGGTTTTATGTAGTCATTTGAATGAGATACCGGTCGTGGAAAACAAGGAACTCCGTGTGATTGACTCGATGTTATTATTGCCTTTGCCTCTGGTAAAGTTATAGTTGAATGCTCCATGTCGATAGCTAAAAAGTCAAAACCAGCTTTCGCAAAAGTCTCGGTTATAGATGGTTCAGCATAAGAAACCCATGCACCAAATAATTTTTCTCTAGATCTTAATGATTTTTTTAATAACTCTCTTTTCATTTTTACATAATTTTTTAAAGCAAATGTTTGATTGCGGCATGAAGATGAAGAAGTCCTACCAAATCGCCATTGTCATTTATAACTGGGAGATCCCAAATTTGTTTCTTTTCCATCAATTCAACAGCTGATATTAGTGTTTCATTCTCATTGCAGGTTGTCGGACTTGTAATTGCATGATCAATTGAATAATCACTAAATAATGCAGAAAATGGTTTTTGAACAGTTAACAATTTTCGTCTAATATCACCATCCGTGATTATGCCTTTTAATGATGTATTTTCAACAAGACAGGCAATTCCAAGTTTTGAATGATTCATTTTGTCTAGAGCCACTTTAAAAAAATCAGTTGGGCTAACTTGTGCAAACTTATCTGGGGTAATCATTACTTCTTTAATTTTCATATTAATTGTTTTTATGAACATCGTCTGGTCCAAGTTCTTTTTCTAATTCTAATCTAAGAGAGTGGACTTTTTTTGCTT
>Ga0315315_10001979_pt1 | contig 18834 bp, 15 predicted proteins | sample M140m3416metaG_FD_203699 | JGI IMG/M metagenome (GOLD analysis project Ga0315315, IMG submission 203699) | Ammonia-oxidizing marine archaeal communities from Monterey Bay, California, United States - M1 40m 3416 | ecosystem: Environmental > Aquatic > Marine > Intertidal zone | place: USA... | reverse complement strand
CTTTTGTATGTTCAGACACTTTCTTAGAAAGGTAATAGGTTGGAACAATACTTGGATCTGCAATTGGTTCTGGAAGCTTATTTACTAATTCTTCAATAATCGCATAGTTATCTTTTTCTGGAAACTGGAACTGAATATTTTTAATAGAAAGTTCATTAGCCACCCTACCTGAGTTTGACCTCTCGTCATAAGTAGTATTTTCATACCCCAAAGTAAAAGCAGTGACATCTTTATTTAAATATCTCTTAGCAAAGAGCGCTATTAGCGTAGAGTCAATTCCTCCGCTGAGAAGCAAATTAACAGGAACTTCTGCTTCAAGTTGATTATCGAGGACATCACAAAAAATATTTTTAAAATCGCCATTATTGATTTCCAAAGACGGGTGATTGCTTTGTTCTGAAAAGTTATAATTTTTGCTATCGCCTGATGAATTATATTCTGACATAGACCCCGGATTAAGTGTCAATATATCAGAAATTAAACTATTTTTTTTTGTTAAACCACCAAGATATAAATAATTACTCATTCGAGCTTCAGTTGTCACTTGATCTGCTATCTTGTTCTCGATAAGAGTTTTAATCTCAGAGGAAAAGAAAAAATCAAAATTATTGTTAGAACCAAAAAATAATGGCTTTATCCCAAATTTATCTCTTGATATAACTAGTTTTTCTTCATTTTTGTTAAAATAAGCGAATGCAAACATTCCATTAATTTTATTCAGAGATTGAGGATATTCATTTCTGAGTAAGTAAAGTAAATGTCTTGTGTCGCTCATTGAATTAAGATCAAAATCAAAGTCTCTTTTTAACTTAGGAATATCATAAATTTCTCCGTTATATACTAGAATATTTCCATGCTCATCATGCATAGGCATGTTTCCATCAAGTAATCCAGTAACGGCTAATCTTGCGCTTCCAAGATGTAAAAATTTTTTACCAAAAGGAAGTATTTCTGTTGAGATTTTATCTGGACCTCTGTGGCTTAATGAATGTGTGAGCTTATTAATTAAATCAACATTTCTTGATTTTGATACGAATCCAACTATTCCACACATTTATAAAAGAATTATAATTAATTAATCAATTTCTGTTTATTATTTACTTAATGAATAAAAATAATATTTCAATAGTAATACCTGCTTACAATGAAGAGCTAATAGTCAATGTACTTTTAGAGGAAATCAAAGACTGTTTTCAAGATATTGAGGATCATGAAATTATTTTGATTGATGACGGTAGTGAAAATTTATTAGAAGAACATATAGAAAAAAAGTTTAAAAATGAAAAACTAAAAATTATTAGAAACTCTTTCAATATTGGCCAAACCAGTGCAATAAAAATTGGAGTTAACTCATCGAGTTTTAATATAATCGGTTTAATTGATGGGGATATGCAAAATCCACCAACTGAACTAAGAAGACTATATGATATTTTTCTCAAAGAAGATTTAGATGCAGTGGTTTCATTTAGAGAAAAGAGAAAAGATAATAATTATAAAATTGTTTTATCCAAGCTAGGAAATATGTTCTTAAAATTTTTCACAAAATCTAAATTTAAAGATTTAGGTTCAAGCATAAAAGTTATTAAAAAAGAATGTCTTACAAGTATTAAATTAGATGGGGAATTACATAGGTTTATAGTGCCCATGCTAGAAAAAAGAAATTATAAAATTCAAGAATTTGGAACTAAACATAACTTCAGGGAAGTTGGAAAGTCTAATTATGGAATTAATAGGTTAATACCAGTTTTTGTTGATGGATTACTCTTTTATCTTTCTAATGGATTTACCTCTACAAAAAGATATTCAGTCGGAAAAATTGCATTTTTCTTGTTCTTCTTTAGTTCAATTTTCAATATTTTTGTCTTATATCAAAGATTGTTTTACGATATTTTTGTACACAGAAACCCAATTTTTGTAATTAGTATGTTGGCTTTAATTTTAAGTATATTTATTTTTGCTCTGGGTGTTTTTATTGAAAAAGATTCAAACGAACTTAATTAAAGTAGTTCAGTTTACTCGCATAACTTTTTAGACTATATCTAAAAAAAAGATTTCAAAAGTAAATAATTATTAATACTATTGAGTGACCTTCTAATGTTATATTCCTTAATATTATGAATTAGATTATCTGGTCTAGTCATTTTCCAGTGAGGCAGGGATACCATATCGAATTTAATTAAATTGCTAATACTTAACTTTTCTAGATTAGTCCATTTTAATTTTCGAATTTCATAATGTTCTGAGTAAAAATTAAGTGCAAAATTATAGTAGATTTCATAATCAGCAGAAGGACTTGCTTCATGCGGGTTAAGTTTTTCGATATATACTTTATAAAATTCCATATTATGATAATTTTCTATCATTTCGAACATGGATGTCAAAATTTTTTTATTAAATAACATATGATGAGATATGCCGCTATATTTATTTACTTTTACAAGATCAGGATGTAATTGTTTCATGTGATCGAAGTACGGATCATGATTCTCAGTTCCTACTGTAAAAATACCTCTGTTTTTAGAAAAAAAATCAATTTTTTTTGTAAAAAATACGTCACTGTCAAGCACCAGAACATTTTCAGAATTATTTTGTAGATATGGATAATATAAACACACAAGTTGCTGATAAATCCAACCAGCCCTTTCTTTGTTGACAACTCGTTCATAAACTTCATCTTTAGAGAATGGAAATAAATCGCTCTGTAAATCTTTTGTATTTTTAAGATTAAAATCTTTGTACTCACTATAAAGATAAATATCTTTGTAGTTATTTATTTTCCTAAGGTTGTTATTCAGGGAATATTTAACGATACCAAAATCATTTGGACCTACAGGTATAAAAATATCAAAACTGTTTATATTCAATTCTATTTAAGTATAAAAATGTAATCTCACTACTAACTAACGATTTAAAAAAAATTATCTTATAATTGAATCTATGCAATTGGTCATTTCATTTTTATCAAGCTTTCTCCTAACAGAGTTGATATTCATAAATAGTCAAAATTTTCAGATTGAGCTCTTCGCTGGAGATATTGAGAGGTTTTTAAGGCTAGATGATATAAGTATTAACTACTCTTTCATATCTCTAATAGTTGCATTGTTGAACTTAATATTAATCTATTTCAACAAAAAATTAAACACTTTAGACAGCGCAGTGGGTAATAAATTTTTAGCATATCTTTTAGCAAATTCGCTGACAACACTTTTTATTTTTTATTTTTTCAGAATATATACTGTCTCGAGAATTTTTGTAATAGCATCTCTACTCGTATATCCATTGCTACTTATTTTATTCGAAACAGAATATTTAAAATCACCACAATTGAAATATACTTCAATATTAATTCTCTTAGGACTTAATATATATATGTTTTCTAATCCCGTTAATAATAGTGAACTTTCCGGTTATAAGCCTGAAAGCGTAGAATCGGAAAATAAAAAGCCCATAGATTATTATCCAGACCTAGAAATGTTGGTCGTCGATGGAGTGACTAACATACTAGATTATTATCCATCACATGAATCAATTATTGAGGAATACAAAGACTTTGATAATCAATTCACTGCCAGATATTCATTTGGGGATAGTTATGAAATTTATAAATATTCCATGTGCTGTTACTGGCTCGAATATAGTACATCTGGTGGTAAACCTATTGGGTATCTAGAAAATTATCAAGATAATTTAATTTACACACATGGATCAGGGATATTCTCGTTTGCTAACAAAAAAGAAATTTTAAGTGGAGATTTTAAGTTCAACACTATAGATTCTAATTTTCGTGAAATAATTAACAATAAATTCATATATGAGAGAAATCCGCAATTCGATAATAAATCAAATGGCTGGGAGAGTGTTAGAGATTTATTAATAGTGAATGATCAAGTTTTTGTCAGTTTTGTAAATGAAAAATATGAAGATTGCGTAAATATTGAGATATTATCTGCTGATTTTAATTACAATTTTTTAAAATTTAAATATTTCTTTACATCAGATGAATGTGTCATGAGAACTGACTACCCACTTTACAATCCAATGGTTGCTGGAGGAAAATTACTTAATATAAATAATAAAAATATATACTTTGCAACAGGAGATTTTAGAAATTGGGAAAAAGCACAAGATGAGAATTCTTATCTTGGTAAAGTTTTATCAATTGATATCAATAATTCATCATATGAGATTATATCTAAAGGTCACAGGAACCCCCAGGGTCTAAGCCTAACAAAAAATGCTGATTTTATTATTGAAACAGAACATGGGCCAGTTGGTGGAGATGAAATAAACTTAATCAATGTCAATAGCAGTCAAAATTTTGGTTGGCCAGTTTCCTCCTATGGAAAACACTGGCAAACTGAAAACTATGAAATGAAAGACGGAATAGCATCTCTTCACAACTCTCATGAAGATTACGGAATGAGAGAACCGCTTTTCTACCAATATGTAGGATTTTTCGGAGGTATAGGTATTTCTGATGTAGAGATAAATCATTTTAAAGAGAGAGACTCTTTTTTTGTTGCAACTTTAAATGGAGCTCAAATATTTGATATAGATGTTGATATTGAAGAAAATAAAATGACCGATTTCGTAAGATATAAAGTAGATGAGAGAATTAGGGACATGGAGTATGATCCCCAGAATCAGGTATATTATTTACTTTTAGAATACGGCCCTACCTTCGCAGTTCTTACTCAATATGATAAGTAACTGACAGTAATCTTTATATACACATAAATTAAATTCTCACATAACTTGAAAAGTTACTAAAAAATTCTTATCTGTTTTGGCATATACAGTGGTTAGAATTGGTTAATGAAAAAAATAATTAACTTCTATAAAGATTTAATATTTGTTTCTAGAGTAACGAATACAAGCAACAAAAAAATAAGAATTCTTTTTTCAGTGGTAGCTTCGAACCTAGTTGTCTTGCTTGACTTATTAATAATAATTATTTTTTCGTTTATTATAGAGCAGACTATAAATCAGAATTTATTGATAAAACAAATTACTGATTATAGTTCTGAAAATAAATGGCTTCTTCCAGTAATTGTTTTCCTCAGGTTCTTTTTTCAATATATAGACAGGATGAATCTTGAAATTTTAAAACTTAATGTGCAAGAAAATCTTAGAACATACTTTATTACAGAGGTTTTTGATAAAGGCAATTATTCAGTCGCAGATGCATTTTTCTATGTGAACACTTTAAGTATTCATGTCTCTACATTTTATGGAAGCTTAGCTGCTGTTTTTAGCTTTATTGCTCAGATAGTAGTATTTTCCGCATATCTAATATTTACTAATACCAGTGTCATTGGGATTTTTGGATTAGGGGCACTTATCTTATATTTCCCAACTAAATATTTTGTAAAAAAGCTCAGGAAATATTCTCACCTTTCTTATGAGAGCTTACAAGATATAAATAAGAATGTTGAAAAGGTACTAGATAACTTGTATTTAATCAAAATACTTAAGAAGATCGAATATGAAATTAATCAATACAACCTGACTCAAAAACAATTTTTTAATTCTCAAGTTATGAATTTAAGATATGGAACAATAAATAGTATTTTGCCAAATTTTATTACCATTTTCTTGCTTTCAGCAATCATGATATTTTTTGATTTCAATTCAATATTAACTCTTGAATTTATAGGAGTTTTATTAAGGTTATTTCAAACTCTTTCTAATTTCAACCGTTCATTAAGCATAACAACTAATAGCCACGTTCATCTAGAGAGGTTGCATAAAATCGATAAAAATAAAGGACTTTCTAATAAACAAAACTTTGTATCAGATTTTTCTTCAGAGAAAGGTCAAAAAACTGATTTAGCAGTAGAGATTAATTCTGTTTCTTTCAGATACTTCAACAGTGAAACAGAAATTTTTAAAAACCTCAATTTGAAAATTAAAAAAAATACCCACACTGTGATTACTGGTCAAAATGGCTCCGGTAAAAGTACTTTGCTGGGACTATTATCGGGAGTGTTTTATCCAACGAATGGAAAAGTTAATTCTTACTCTAAAGAAATTGCTTACATTGGGGCTAAACCAATGATTTTTCATGGCACATTGAGAGATAATCTTTTATACGGAGTTAAAAATAGTATTGAAGAAGAAGAGCTTATGCAAAATCTACAAAAATTCGAAGTATTCAGTGATGACACACTGATGACCTTAGATACAAAAATATCTAATAAAATGCTTTCTTCTGGACAAATGCAAAAAATATCATTTATAAGAGCTTTATTAATAAACCCTGATCTTTTACTTTTGGACGAGTCTACAGCTAACCTTGACATCAAATCAAAAGAGCTTATTTATAAAATTTTGAGTGAGCTTAATTTAACAATTATAAATTCTACTCATAACTTGAGTAGCTTTATAGATTATGACGAGCACTATGAAGTCATAATTACCCAAGATGGCAGGATGCTTTCAAGAAACTAAATCTTTATAATCTAATAGTTCTTTATCAACTGCATTTTCAAAAGAGTTATTTTCCTGCACACTTAAATAAGCATTTTTTCTCATGTATTCAATTTCTGAAGGCTGATTCTCGAATTTATTGATAACACTGATTAGATCTAAATCATTAATATTAAATAGAATTCCATTTTCTTCATTTTTAATAATTTCATCAACACTTTCAATCTTATTAGCAAGAACAAGGCAGCCAGCAGCCATTGCCTCTAAAAGAACTTTTGGGTTACCTTCATAAAGAGATGAGAGGACAAAGATTTTATATTTTGGATACAGTTTAAGAAGTTCATCATTACTGAGTGTTCCTAATAGATTTAAATTAACTGAATATTTTTGAGCCAGCATAATTAAATCCTCCTTAAGAGAGCCGTCTCCAACAATATCAATAGTTGTTTGACTATTTTTAAGAGACTCTATTAATAATTTAAAGTTTTTTTGTTGTTCAAGTCTTCCAACGCAAAGAATCCTATCTTTTAATCTATTTTCAAGATTTGGATAGCTACCTACATTAATCCAGTTTGGCCTTACGCGAATTTTCTCTGTGCGTATAAAGTATTTCCCAATATTTTTTTTGTCTTGCAGAGAAGTGACTGTAAAGATATTAGAAAAAATCAGGGAAATTTGGGTAAGAAAAAAATATCCCATTGTAATAATAAATGATTTTTCTTGTTTTTTTGAAAAATTGTAGGGATCATATCCAGTTCTTATAAATAATTTCTTTCGAAAAATAATTTTAGCCAGTACCGGAACCCAGGCTCCATTTAATTGATTAGTTTTTAATATATCAGCTTTTGAAATCACCTTTCTTAATTTAAAAGGCAATGCAAAAGATTTTAAAAATCTTAATAATTTTACATTTGAGTGCTTTATTAATTCGTAAACTGGAACAACCTCAATCTCCTTGGGAAACCCCTTAATCTCTTTATCTGAAGAATCTCCAAAAGTAATGAACGTAAATTTAATTTCGTGATTTTCTAGTAGATACTTATATAATTTAATTTCTCGTTCTAACAACCCAGTGTCTTTCCAACTTGTTAAAGAAATATCAAATGTAAAAAAAAGAACTATATGCATTAGTTATCATTAATTTAGTACGAAATATTAATTATTGTTAAGATTTAGAGATTGATTATGAAAAAAGTGTTAATTATACATACGAGATACAGACTCTTTGGTGGAGAAGACGCTGCTGTTGAAAATGAAATTAATTTAATAGAAAGACACTATGAAGTAAAGACTGTATATTTCACCAATTCAATCAGCAATTATTTTTATGATTTTTTAGCTTTTATTACTAACGAGAACAAAAGTAGTATGAAAAAGCTGCAACAAGAGATTGATAATTTTAAACCAGATGTAGCTTATGTTCATAATTCTTGGTTTAAAGCTTCACTTGGTATATTCACAATATTAAAAAGAAATAATATTCGAACATTACTAAAGCTTCATAATTTTAGATACAGATGCTCACAAACATACATGGCCAATGGACATTTTAAAAATAGTAACTTTTGTCCAGCTTGTGGCTTAGAAAAAAGAAAGCTTTCAATTTTTAATAAGTACTATAGAGATTCATATTTTAAATCGATTTTCCTAGTAAGGTATGGCAAAAAGTATGCGAAATTATTAAGAAATTATAATCTAAAAATTTTAGTCCTAACATTTTTTCATAAGGAAAATTTAAGTTTATCTGGAATCAACGAAACAAAAATAAAGATATTCCCCAATTATTTATCTGGAGACAACGATTCTAAATATGATCCTACAAGCAAATACTTGACATACGCAGGTCGCATATCAAAAGAGAAAGGTCTGTATGAATTAATAGAAGCCTTTTTAGAAGTAAATAATGATGAATTAATTCTAAAAATAATCGGAGATGGACCAGAGTTAGCAAATTTAAAAAATAATTATGATTCAAAAAATGTTGTATTTTTGGGAGAGATGAAAAACAAAGAAGTCATTAATGAAATTAGAAATTCAAGAGCTGTTATTACAGCAACAAAACTTCTGGAAGGACAACCAACATTATTATGTGAAGCCTCTGTTAATGGAATTCCATCAATATTTCCTAAATCAGGAGGAATAGGAGAATTTTTTACAGATGACTATAAATTGTCTTTTAAGCAGTTTGATTATAGGGAGCTAAAAGAGAAACTTGTTTTATTGAACAATAGTGATTTATTAGAAGAAATTGGAAGAGATAATAAAAGATACATAAAGGAATATTTAGATGAAAAAAAATTAATTGCAGAATTTGAAGAAATAATTGTGAATAATGTCAGATAAAAAAGTATCAGTAATAATGAGCGCATACAATGCTGAAAATAGTATCGAGAAAACAATGTCCAGTTTATTGATGCAAACTTATGAAAATTTAGAAATAATTATTGCTGATGATGGGTCAACAGACAATACCTATAATTTATTAAAAAAATTTTCTCAAACTAATAAGAATATTTCAGTAATTAAAAATAGTGAAAATTTGGGTCTTACAAGAAGCCTCAATATTTTAATTGATTTATCAAATGGTTATTACATAGCACGACAGGATGCGGATGATTATAGTGATGCAACCAGAATTACTAAACAGGTGAGTTTTATAAAAAGATATAATCTAGATGCTGTTACATGTAGGGCTAAAGTTATAAATGAAAATCGTATTATTCCTAATTTTTCTTATTACTTACCAAAAAAAATACTCATAAATTATAAAAATCCATATATTCATGGAACTTTATTAATAAAGAAACACATAATTAGTGAAATGAATAACTATGATGAAAATTTTTATTTTGCTCAAGATTATAAACTCATGTCAGATCTTCATAAATCAAATAAAAGAATAAGAATTATGAGAGATCAACTTTACTACCTAAATATGAAAAATAATATTTCTACAAATAATCGGCAAGAACAAAAATATTATGCAGATTGTGTTCGTAATAAAACTATTCCTAGTCCTTAATTAAAGCCTATATTGTATTGATCTCAAGATAGTTTCTTCAAAACTTGTAGAAGATACCCATCCCAAATGATTCTCAATCTTTTTAGGGTTTGAAATAATAGACAAAGGTTCATTTTTCCGCATAAGACGTTTATCAACTTTTACAAAGTCTTCAAATTCAAGATTGAAATAGTTGAAAATAATTTTAAGCATATCTTCAATGCTATGACCCTGACCAGTGCCAACAACAAAATCTTCAAATTTATCATTTTCATTTATTAGGGTCATTGCTTCCACTATATCCCCAGCAAAACCCCAATCACGAATTAAATCTATTGATCCAATTGTTAATGAATCTGATTGACCTTTATGTATTTTAATTGCCTCATTGATAATTTTTGTAAGCAGATACTGATTACTTCTAAATTCTGATTCATGATTAAATAATATTCCACATGAAATATTCCATTCATATTTATTTCTATAAAAATCTGACATGTTGTGGCAATAAAGCTTCGAGATTGCATAAGGTGTTTGTGGTAAATAGGACGAATTTTCATCAAGAAGGCCGTCCTCAGAGTTTTTGAACATTTCTGAACTCGAAGTTTGAAAAAAATTCGGAAAACTTTTTGTTTTGATAATTGAATTTACTAAATTATTGAATGAAGATAATATAGAAATGCTGTTATCGAAGGGATTTTTAACGGATTCAGATACAGAACCAGGTCCTATTAAGTTATAAATATAATCTGGTTTGAAGCTCTCAAGTAAACCATCAATATCAGCAGGATCAGAAAGATTGCACTTCACCACATTTAAATTTTCAATATTATTGGGGTTTAAGCCCAAATGCATAAGTTTTTTTTCAAAAGTGGGACTTGAGCCTACCCTTGAGGTGCCCACAATATGATAATCATCATTCTTTAATAAATGATTAACAAGAAATACGCCATCTTGGCCAGTAATTCCAGATATCAATACTTTTTTTTTCATATTATATGATTTATTTATACAACTACTTTAGAGCATAGTTAAATGATTACAATGTAATACAGTAAAATAACTAATAATGACAAATAACCAAAAGTTAAAAATATATTTAAATAAAATCTCTGAAGATTGGATTATTGATAGGACCAGTAAAGAGTGGTATAGAGAAAACAATTCAATCTCTACTAAATATCAACATAGATCAAACGCAATATGGATCATTGCACCTTGGACATGGAATAAGTTAAATAAAAAAAATTTAGAAAATAAAAAAGTGCTTTGCTCAATTTATCACATTGATGAGGAAAAGTTTGATCGAAAAGCACAGGATGATTTTAAATTTCGAGATCACTTTGTTGATGAGTATCATGTAATTTCAAAAAATACTGAACGCCAAATTAAAAAAATAACTAATAAAAAAATTACGACCCTTCCTTTTTGGGTAAATACGAATATATGGTTTGATATTACTAATAAGAATCTGGTAAAAGAAAAATATAAATTAGATCAGAGTGATTTTTATATAGGATCTTTCCAAAGAGACTCAGAAGGAACTGATCTAAATAAACCCAAACTTTCGAAGGGACCTGATAGGTTTGTGGAAATTGTATTAGGCTTAAATAAAGAAATAAAAAATTTACATGTTTTAATTACTGGAAAAAGAAGAAATTATATTATAAATGAGTTAACTGATAAGGGTATTAAATTTTCTTATTTTGAAATGTTAGACTTCGAGTCCTTAAATGAACTTTATAACTGTTTAGACTTATATATTGTTGCTTCAAGGTATGAAGGTGGACCTCAGGCAATACTTGAGTGCGGAATCACTAAAACGCCAATAATTTCTACCGATGTTGGGATTGCAAAAGAGATACTTGCTTCAGAATCAATTTTTGATATGTCGAACTATGCTCAAGCTGAGCCTAATATCGAAATAGCTTATAAAAATTCTCAAGAAATTTCTATGTTAAAAATGTTTCCCAAATACATTAAAATGTTTGAGGATCTAATTGAAAGTTAGTATTGGAACAAATATTAAAGATGGCCCATGGGGTGGTGGGAATCTGTTTGCAATTAATTTATCAAATTTTCTAATTCAAAACAGCATTGAGGTAGTATATGACCTTCTAGATGAAGACATTGATGTAATACTTATTACAGAGCCAAGGAAAACATCTGAATCCTCTTCTTTTACTCACTTGGACGTGGAAAATTATGTAAAATATATAAATCCCAAATCAGTTATTATCCATAGAATTAACGAATGCGATGAAAGAAAAAATACAAATTATGTAAACAAGTATTTAATTTATGCAAACAGGATTGCAGATGAAACAATTTTTGTCAGCAGCTGGTTAAAAAATATCTACTTAGATCAAGGAATTAATTCTAAAGTTAACCACGTTGTTTACGCAGGTGCTGATAGAAAAGTATTTAACAACGAAAATTTTAAACCTTGGGTTAAGGAAGAAAAGATTAAGATTACAACACATCATTGGGGTGACAACTGGAATAAAGGATTTGAGTCATATATAAAAATTGATGAATTAATAGGAACTTCTAAATGGAGTGATATTCTAGAATTTACATATATTGGTAATATACCAAAAAAATTGGAATTTAATAACTCAAAAATTATCTCACCCTTATCTGGAGTGGCCTTGGCAAATGAGATAAAGAAAAATAATCTATACATAACAGGATCCATAAACGAACCTTCTGGAAATCATCACATAGAAGCTTCACAGTGTGGTTTACCAATACTTTACATAGATAGTGGTGGGATACCAGAATATTGTGATGGGTACGGCCTAAAATATACAATTGATAATTTAGAAAAAAAGCTTGAAGAAATGATTACTAATTACGATCAATATGCTGAAGCACAAAAAGTTTACCCAAATAATTCAGATAAAATGTCAAAGCAATTTTTAGATATATTTAATGATGCTATTAAGAAAAAAGATCTGTACTCAGGTGAGAGAATAAAAAGGTTTAAGCAAGACCCTATAAGTAAAGCTTTTTATATGTTTAAAAGGAAATATTTCAATTGAAAATTATAGAATTTAATTTTTTATTAAATTTTGATAAATTATTATTCTCTGTGACTATCTTTCTTGCATTATTTGCAATTGAGTTACTCATTTGATAATTTTCAAGAACATCAATAATTTGTTTTTCCCAAGTTTTAGTTTCATTTTTTTCAATAAAGATAATATTTTCTAGATGTTTAAAAATTCTAGGCTCCCAAAACCCTTTAGTTTTTGTAATTAACACGGGAATTCCCATGGACATTGACTGAAGAGCTACACTTTGTCCCGATGGCTGTAAGCTTTCTTTAAGAGGTATAATTGTTAAATTAGAATTTTCATAAAGTTTTTTTATATCTTCATCAGAAAGAGTTTCCTCACTCCAAACTCCGTTAATCAGTTTTACATTATCTGAAAGAAGGTCGGATTGTTGTATTTTCTTTGTTATAAATGTGAATTGAATTTCTGGCATATTCTTTGCAAGTTCAATTACAAATTTGTAATCCCTCATTCCATCATTACCAATAAATAGAATGTTTTTTGTATCCTTATTAATATTGCGTGAAGATTTCCAAAAGTCTGTATCAATACAAAATGGTATAAAAGAGAATTTATTTTGCAACTTAGTATATTTTGTTCTTGAATAGTCATACTCGCCTTCACTTAGAAAAATTAATTTATCTATGGTTAATAAAAATATATAAGTGAAAACTCGCCTGATTAGGAGCTTTATCTTTTTCTTTGTATTCACGTTGTATAAGCCCATTACGAAGACACAACTTGTTTGTTTTTTTAACAGCTTAGTTATTATTAAAACCGGCAAAGCAGAAAACCCCATTCTTTGATTAGTAAGCACTATTAGGTCAGAGTTTGTTAATTTACGAAAATTGTTTTTTGAAATTAGTTTTTCTAGAAAAAATGGTAACCCTGAAATTTTTCTTAAAAAACGTGAAAGTAAATTAATCAATTTTGAGTCTAAATCATTATCAAATTCAATAATATCCGTATTCTCGAAACTTTCCTTAATTGAATTTAGTCCATAAAAAAATTCTTTGGGGTAACTTCTTGAGCTTGTATATCTATCAACTCTTCCGGAATGATATACATATGTTAAATTTTTTAATTTCATAATTTATATATAGATTAACAAATGCTGTACTAAAGTGAAAAGTTTTAAGAATTAATAAATTTTCCTATGTTAGAATTACAATCTGATTATGAAACTTTTAACTAAGTTATTTAACGTTGGTAGTTTATCACTTATATCACTACTTCTTTTATTCACACGTCCATTTGTCGGCCTAAGCATATTTGGCTATAGATTAGGTGAGCTGCTAATCGTTTTTGGTTTTCTTATTTCAATCTTCAGTACATTTGTATTGTTATACAAACCATTTAGAACTAAGTTTGAATTAAGCAACACAGTTCAGTTAATATTTTCTGCCATATTAATTAGCTTTTATGTAAGTATATTCCTTTATGATACGAACTTATTTGCTTCATATACCTATAAAATGAGTTCATATATTTGGTCTGCAGGTTATCTATTGTTTGGCATCTACTTATCTCAAGAATTTTTTGTTAATAGAAAAAATAGAGTATTTCTTTTAATGATAATTTTACCTCTTCCATTTATTCACTACTTTTTTTCTACCGGATATTATCCAAATTTTATAATTGATTTTTTCAAAATAAATTCTGATAAATTTGAATTTACAAAAGCCTCTGACATAATGCTTACTTATGTGGTTTCTAGCATCTTTAGTCTCAAGTATGTCAAAAGCAAAAATTTTAATATTTATTATATTTATATAGGAGCAGGTATTCTGCTACCACTTTTAATGTTTATGAGTAGAGGCTCTTTTATGGGAGTTTTATTATTTCTAGTAATATTTTCCTTATATAATTTATCATTTTTTAGATCAAATGTGAAAAAAAGCTTTATTTTGATTGCTATTACTGGAATTGTATTTGTATTTTCTACATATAATGTAAACGGAACTGAAATCAACTATAGTTTTAACTTTGGCGAAGAAGAGATTCAAGCAGGAGCTAATCTATCTATTACAGAGAATATAAAAGAAATCGCCAGAAAAGATGAACAAAGAAATGCTTTTTTATCACTCTATTACGAGAATGGAAGAATTTATTCTCTTGATCAAACTACCAACTGGAGATTAGATATATGGCAAGACGTAATTGAAGATCTAAACTCAAAATCACTAATTTTTAAAGGTTACGGTTATAACGAAATAATTCCAGTTATGACAGACCCTTCTGCACCCGGAAGGCTTGGAAGAGATGGGCTTAATGAACATGTTCATAATTATTTTGTTAATATTTTTGCACGTGGTGGAATTTTTCAATTTTTATTATTTATGCTCTTTCACTTATCAATTATTTTAATTTGGAAAAGAAAATACAATAATTACACACTAGTTCTTTTGACTATTCCAGTCTTTTTTACATCTGGATTAGATATGAGTATGGAGGGAGTACAGTTTCCTATAGTTTTTTATTTATTTCTTGCATTCTTAATTCAGAATGGATTCGAAGTAAAAATAAAAAATAATTAACCTATAAAATACTTTAGATTTGATATATTATATTAGATATGTCAATTGCACTAGTTACTGGTATTACAGGTCAAGATGGTTACTATCTATCAAAACTTTTACTTGAAAAAGGCTATGAAGTTCATGGCACTATACGAAGGTCCTCTACATTCAATACATCACGAATTGAAAACTTAATATCAGATTATGGACAATCAGGTAAACTAAATCTTCACTATTCTGACCTATTAGACTCTTCATCTCTCAATTCCTTGATCAATACTATTAATCCTGATGAAGTATATAATTTGGCAGCACAATCGCATGTTGCGGTTTCATTTGAAAACCCCGTGTATACTACACAAGTTGGTACGCTTGGTTCTATTTCATTACTTGAATCAATAAGACATAATGATAAAAAAATTAAATTTTATCAAGCTTCTTCTTCAGAGATGTATGGTGGTGCTGAAGAGATAACATTAAACGAATCATCTAAATTTGAACCAAAAAGTCCATACGCGGCCTCTAAAGTTTTCGCTCACGATATCACTAAAATTTATAGAGATTCTTACGATATTTTTGCTGTAAATGGTATTTTGTTTAATCATGAGTCCCCAATGAGAGGTGAAACATTTGTCACAAGAAAGATTACCAGAGCAGTTGGAAGAATCTCTTTAGGACTCCAAAAAAAACTGACTTTAGGAAATTTAAATGCAAGTAGAGATTGGGGATTTGCAGGAGATTATGTAGAAGCAATGTGGATGATGCTTCAGCACGATACGCCTTCTGATTGGGTAGTTGCGACCGGAGAGACTCATACCGTTCAAGAGTTTGCCAAAATAGCTTTTGATAAAGTTGGATTGAATTGGGAAGATTATGTTATTACATCTGATAAATATCATAGGCCAAATGAAGTTAAGTACTTATTAGGAGATCCTACAAAAATTAAATCAGAATTAAATTGGAAACCAAATACAACATTCGAAATGCTAGTTCAAATGATGGTTGATCATGATATAAATCTTGCAACCCGGGAGTCTGTTTTAATTAAGGAAAATTTAATGAAGCCAACTTGGGAATACCCAAAATAAAAGCTTAATTAACTTCTTCTAACTTTTGCCTGGTTCTTTTTGTACCAATCATAAGTACTCTTTAAACCTTCATTTAAGGAAGTAGAGCTTCTCCAACCTAATTCATTTATTAGGCTCGAGTCAAGAAGTTTCCTTGGATTGCCATCTGGTTTATCTGTATTAAAAACAAGATCACCATTAAACTCTACAATTTCTTTAATAGTATTAGCTAAGTTTTTAATAGAGACTTCTTCCCCAGAGCCTATATTTATTAAATCAACTTCAATTTCATTCAATATGATGTGTTCAATTGATCTTGATAAGTCATCAACATATAAAAACTCTCTTAAAGGCTTACCAGATCCCCAAATTTCTAATGTATCTAAAGAGTTTACTTTTGCTTCATGCATTCTATTTATCAAACCTGGAATAACATGGCTACCCGTATCAGAGAAATTATCATTTGGACCATATAAATTTGTCGGCATAAGATTAACTACCTTATGACCTTTTTGTGTACCGATTGATCTCCCTAACTCAATTGCTGTTAATTTTGCCATAGCATAAGGAGAATTTGTAGGCTCCAAGGGTCCCGTCATGTAGGAACTTTCTGTTATTGGGTTTTTTGCACTTAAGGGATAAATACAGCTAGAACCTAAATTAATTATTTTTATTTTATTATATGGCAAACAGGATTCAAGAAGGTTAAGGTTTATTTTAAGATTTTCAGTTAAGAATTCAATTCTTTTAGTATTGTTTGCAATAATACCACCAACTCTTGCAGCAGCAATGACTAATATGTCAGGCATAGTTCGTTCAATTAGTTCTTTAGTTTCTACTGAAGAAAACAAATTAGTATCTTCTCTGCTGGACTCGATAATTTCAAAATCAGCATCACTATTTTTGAGAATTCTTGATATGGAGCTACCTACAAGACCTTTACTACCAACAACTAATACTTTAATAATGTACTCCTATTTTATAAAAATAACATTTTGCTGTTAATGATAACAAATTTATAGATACAAATAATGTATAAAGTATTATTATATTCCATGTGAAGAACACCTTACCTCATTTAATCAACCTCCCTCCATTTGTATACAGAGGGCTAAGTGTTGAAAATTATGGATTAATAAGAAAGATATTTTTTGTAATATATGGAAAAATTATATCGTTAATAATTAACCTTACTGAGAAAAAAATTTTCTGTTTTCTAATAAATTTATTTTTTCGAGATACAAAAGTAGTTTATTCCTCTGGTATGTATGCCTCCCAATACAACGATAAGATAATATATTTTCCAAACAAGAGAGTTCTTAGATTCGTCAACAACCCAAACTTAACAATTGATAGAATTTATAACTCATATTGTTTGGATTTTATAAGTTTTGATTCCAACGACAAAGTCATTGACTGTGGAGCAAATGTTGGAGAGTTGTATGTAGCTTTAGAGTCTAAAAAAATTAACGTTGAATATATTGCATTTGAACCAGATGCAAATACATTTGATTGCTTATCACTAAATAATCAAAAAGGAAATTTACACAATGTTGCATTATCTAACATAAATAAAGAAGAAGACTTTTATCTTGATAACGAAGGAGGAAACTCTTCACTTATTGATTTTGGAGCACAAAAAAGTATAAAGGTTCAATCAAAGAAACTTGATTCTTTTAATTTTAAAAAGATAAAACTACTAAAAATTGACGCTGAGGGGTATGAACCGGAGGTTCTTGAAGGTGCAGTAAATACTTTAAAAGAAATAGAGTATGTCTCTGTAGATTTTGGAAGTGAGCGTGGGGTTAAACAAGAAAATACTGTTGCTGAAGTAAATAAAATCATGTATGAAAATAATTTTCATCTCTATAAATTCAGTGAATTTAGAATTATTGGATTGTATAAAAGAAATTAATACTCTATTTATAATGTAGATGTGGACGCAAAATTTGTAGAACAAACTAATAGTTATTTAGACAGCTTAGAAAAGAATGAAAAATTTACTTACTTTCCATCCTCAGTAAATCTTACACAAAATGGTAAAAATTTAAATCTTGGTTTCAGTTGCTATGCATTAAAGTGTCTTTTTATTACAAAAAAATGGGAAACATTAGACCAGGGTACAAAAGACAGCTGGACTCGTTATATTAACTCTTACCAGAGAGACCATAGTTTTTTACCAGTTGGTTCTTATATAGATAATGTTTTTTTAGAAGACTTTAATATTTTTGACCTTAAAAAAACTGGAAAAAATCTTATTAAGAAGAGCTTATCCTTAGTCAACTTATGGTCACATGAATCCCCAAAAAAGATTCTAGAAAATAATATCAGAGCTGAGACAAAACAAGCTATATCCACACTTTATCAAGTAGATAGTAAAAATAACTCTCCATATCTAGAATTTCCAAAAAACGAATATAATTTAAATAAATTTTTAAATTCATTTAATTGGAATAGACCTTGGCATGCAGGAGCACAGTTCTCATCCGTATCTGTATTTCATGCAACCCAACTGGAGGGGGATGACTATGAAGCAGGTACACAGAATCTTGAAAAATTCATAAACTCTAAATTAGATATTGATAGCGGGTTATATTTTGAAAATTCACTTCCAAGTCCATCAGAGTCAATTAATGGAGCGATGAAAGTTCTTACCGGTTTAGATTGGCTGAAGCTTCCAATACACAAGCCTAAAAAATTAATTGATTTTTGTTTATCTCAAATACCTTCAAATGAAGGATGCGATTTAGTTGATATTA
>Ga0315315_10001977_pt1 | contig 18840 bp, 12 predicted proteins | sample M140m3416metaG_FD_203699 | JGI IMG/M metagenome (GOLD analysis project Ga0315315, IMG submission 203699) | Ammonia-oxidizing marine archaeal communities from Monterey Bay, California, United States - M1 40m 3416 | ecosystem: Environmental > Aquatic > Marine > Intertidal zone | place: USA... | reverse complement strand
CTGATTAGTCGCACGTTACCCCAAATCAATGTGTTGGCAATTGGATTGAGTATCAATGCATTGGCAATGCTTGTGATTTTGAGTGTGACCATTGGATCTGTCGGCCTTGTGTTTCAGAGTGAATTGGGGACGGTCGCTGCAAAATTAAGTCGTCTTTGGTAGCCATGAATCGAGCTAGGAGTTAATCGAAAATGGCTGATTCCAGTGGCGATAAAAAGCACTCAGCAAGCGAACGGCGCAGACGTCAGGCCCGTGAAGAGGGGCAGGTCGTTCGCAGTCAGGATTTGACGTCCGCTGGTATGTTGCTGGCAGCTGTCGGAACCTTGTGGATGTTTGGGCCACCAGCGGCTGAGCATCTGGCAGCAGCTCTTGTTGATGCACTATCGATAACACGCATGGAGTCGCTCGAAACAAACGACGCTGCGAATTGGCTGCTGGGGTATGCAGGCCGTCTCGCTCTTGCAACGGTCCCGCTTTTGCTCGCGATGCTGGTAGCTGGCGTGCTCGTCAATGTGACGCAGACTGGTGTGGTTTTCAGTACCAAGAAAATTGTTCCCAAGCTGAGCCATATCAGTCCACTGTCCGGAGTAAAGAAAATTGTCTCGCTTCAAGGTGTAGCGAGACTGGGATTTGGACTTTTTAAGGTTGTTGTGATCGCGGTTGTTGCCTTCTTTGCCATTGCCTATTACGGCGATGCTATTTTGCTAATGGGTGAATTAAGTGTCCCGCAGATTGCATCTACCTTGTTCCGCTGTCTAGTTGGAACCTGCGTTTGGATTGGTTTGGCATTATTCGTATTGGCAATTCTTGAATTTGCGTTTCAAAAATGGAAGCATGAACAGGATCTGATGATGACAGATCAGGAAGTTCGGGATGAGCTGAAAGAAACGGAAGGTGATCCACAGGTAGCTGCCCGACGAAGAATGGTGCAGCGGCAAATGATGATGCAACGAGCTGAAAGCGAAGTTCCCAATGCAGATGTGGTGGTCAGTAATCCGACAGAACTGGCCATTGCAATTCAATACGATCCCTTGACGATGCCTGCGCCGATCGTCGTCGCCAAAGGGGCAGGGGTGTTGGCCCAGAAAATCAGGCGGTTGGCATTGGAAAACGGAATTCCTGTGGTTGAACGTAAACCATTAGCTCAGGTTCTGTATAAAACGGTCGAGGTGGGGGATGTGATACCTGCTGATCACTATCAGGCGGTGGCCGAAGTGCTGAGATATGTTTACCAGTTGCAGGGAAAAGAGATTCCGAAGGCTGCTGCCTGACCCCGACGGGATTCGGTTTTCAATGCTGGAGAGGGGTGAATGATGACCTCGGTGCGAATCTGCTTCGCTAAGCCCCGAATCTCCTTTTCGAAGTGCTGCTCAATGATTCTGAGGTTTTTCCAGAACTGGCTTCGAATGCTTTTTGAAAAAAAACGAGGAACCGTTGACGTTCACGTGCTCTCTTGCCTACCATGTTGGTATGCGTAATCCAACTCTCAATCTGCTGCTCCTACTAATTGAGCGCCAAACAGGCGGATGATGAGGGTTTGGATGGACCGCTGAGGTCTTTCGCACGACAAAACAACGAACCCGAGTCGCCCAGCGACTCGGGTTTTTTTGTTCCGGTCGCTGGCTAACAAACAACTGTTCAAAGGTAATACCAGAAATGTCGCATCCGAATCCGGCCCACGCAGCCAACGGCGATGAAACCGGTCAGTCCGAGCCACGGATGATTCGTATTTTTGATACCACGCTTCGTGATGGTGAGCAGTCACCCGGTGCGAGTATGAATCTTGCTGAGAAGCTGGAGGTGGCTCAGGCCTTGGCTGAGATGGGCGTCGATATCATCGAAGCTGGTTTTCCGATCGCATCACCCGGCGACTTTGAGGCGGTGAAACAGATAGCCCAGACCGTCAGGGGATCAACGATTTGTGGTTTGGCGCGTTGCAGTGATAAGGACATCGATGCGGCGTGGGAGGCAGTGAAGTATGCACCCAGTTCACGCATTCATGTGTTCTTGGCGACCAGTGCAATTCATCGTGAGTTCAAGTTGAGAATGAGTCCGGATGAAATTGTCGAACGAGCTGTTGCTGGGGTGAAACGGGCCGTCAGCTATTGTGATGATGTCGAGTTTTCACCCGAGGATGCCTGTCGTACCGAGAATGACTTTTTGTGTCAGGTTGTTGAGGCAGCGATTGATGCCGGGGCGAAGACCGTAAATATTCCTGATACGGTTGGTTATGCGACACCCGGTGAAATCTATGATCGTTTTCGTATGTTGCAGGAACGTGTGCCAAACATCGGGAAAGCGGTTGTGAGTACGCATTGTCACGATGACCTCGGCATGGCCGTTTGCAATAGCATGGCCGCCGTTGCAGCGGGGGCGGGTCAGATTGAATGCACCATCAATGGAATCGGGGAAAGAGCGGGCAACGCGGCGCTGGAAGAGGTCGTGATGGCGATTCAGACAAGAAATGATTTTTATCGTTGCACTACAAATATCGATTCCAAACGCTTGGTTCCGGTGAGCCGCTTGGTAAGTAAAACTACTGGCATTCAGGTGCAGAGAAACAAGGCGATTGTTGGGAAAAATGCGTTCGCGCATGAATCAGGAATTCATCAAGATGGCATGCTGAAAGAACGCAGTACTTACGAGATCATGTCGCCTGAGGAGGTTGGGTTCTCCAAAACAGATTTGGTTCTTGGAAAACACAGTGGCAGAGCTGCGTTGGCTGATCGGGCAAAGACACTTGGATTCACATTGACAGGTGAGCAGTTGCAGATTGTCTTTGAGCAGTTCAAGTCCTTGGCTGATAAGAAGAAGGAAATCTACGATGGAGACATCATTGCATTGGTGCAACAGCAAATCAGTGGCAGTGTGGACGAGCAATGGACACTCGTGGACTATGTCGTGACCAGCGGAAAGTCACGTCAGCCTCATGTTGAGCTGACCCTGGCCTGCGGTGATAGAGAAGCGACAGAGTGTATTGAATTAGGCGATGGGCCCATTGATGCAGCTTTTTGGGCCGTCGAGAAAATTACAGGAATTGAACTCGTTTGCAAAGATTTTCGCGTTCGAAGTGCCACGCTGGGGCGTGATGCGATCGGCGAAGTGAACCTTGAGGTTGAGCACAAAGGACGTACTTACCGTGGCGTCGGGGTGAGCACTGACAGTGTGGAGAGCACGATTTTAGCCATGCTAAATGCGATCAACAGGATCATCTCTGAAAAGTCGCTGCCCCAAGACGAGTCAGCACGTAGCTGACGTTGTCCGATTGGAAGCAACGCTGCAAGTTAGCCATCGGTTCAGACGCTGATTGCAGGCGCTGATAGTGCTTCACATCTTCTGGCTGTTACTCAGAAGATGTGGCTTCCTCGTCACCATCGGTAGGTGGGAACTTTAATTCTCCCGTGGTGGGATCGGGTCGAAGCAGCAATGATTCTTCATCGACCTCAAAGGAATCTTCGCCTCTCAGCATGCGGATCTCCGGATTTGTCGATGGCTCTGAACCTGTTTCCAGCACATCGCCTACATCCAAAGGCTCTGGATCTATCTCAGATGCCAGTGCATCCGTCGTCGGGTGTCGCTGTTCGACGGAGTCATCAAATAGTTGCACGTCGTCCGCATTGGCTGATTGGATTTCATCGTGGCTGGGGAGAGGGTCAAGTTCATCATCGCTGATGATCGAAATTACTTCGGGGGCTTCCCTCGACGTGATTGAATCGTTGTTGATTGATTCAGTTGGTGTTGGATCAGCTCTGTGTGTCATCGTGGGCCGCGGAAAGATCTCATCCACATTGCCTCGCAACACTTGGCGGCCAAGTTCGATTGCACGTTCCTCGCTCCAGCCATTTCCTTTTACGAAATGATCCGTGAGGATGCCGGACAGAATCTGCCGGTACATGTCAAACTTGGGCCAAACAAATTCGAGTTTGTACGCGTCACTGTAGTAAGCAATCTGTTTCGTCTGGGGAACTGCCTCAAGTCTTGCTGCTGCGTCTCTTGCGATGAACGAAGGTGTGTTGCTGTACCACCAGTGCCCATTGGTAATCACATTTGGGAAAATCCAGGCGTAGCTGACAAGTTCTTGATTGGTCACACTCGCTAAAACAGAGACGGGGAATTTGACTTGTGGGAATGCATTAAAGAGTTCGCGATATTGAATCAAGGAAACCCTGCTGTCGTACAGGTCCTGCCCTTGGTACACGCCATCCGGATAGACTCCACGGTTAACGCCAATCATCAAATCAAATGGCAGGCCGTACTCATCACATAATTCCGCCAACGTCCAAAAAACACTGCGTGAAAGAGCTGTCTGGTGAGCTGGGGCTGCCATGACCCCATTCTGAAGCACGTCATTCAACGCTGTTGTCGCACGGCCATCACTGACACGAGTGGGGGAAAAATCAGGAGGTAGAGAGATCGCACATGCACGCGCTCCACGCCCGACGAAATGTTCAAATCTTTGACGCAGTGATTCGCGAAGGTTGGCAAGTGAACCATTCAGTTCGATTCCAGTGCATGCGGCCAAACGTTCTCTTGTCTGGGCTTTTGAGAGATGGAAAACAAGGTCGTCAGTTCGCAGGCAGGGGATGTACGTGTCACTGTCAAATCCCTCGAGGTCGTCATCGAAGTCATTGGTCAGGAAAACGGCTTCGACATTACTCTGGTCGAGGACCATCTGAGGCCATTCAGCAAGTTTCATTTGCTTTTCAGATGTTTCGTACACCTCTTCCCAGTTGGACTCATCCAGCCGCTCACCAGTGAAACCAAAAAACTTACGGCATATTTCAATCAGCCACCGATACTGAGCGGTGTTTTCAAGGGGAGAAAGGTTGGTTACCAATCGTCGGACTAACTCTCGATCGCTGAGCCCATCTTCCTCTATTTGATCTTTGGGCATTCCGGCTGAATGCGCAAGTTCTGTGTAGTAGTGATACCCAAGCAAATCAGCCAGGGTATTAGATGCTGGTGCATGGGGATTGATATGAGTGTGTGGATCGATCAGGCGAATGGAAGCAATGGCTTCGTAGATGGAATCGCGAACGGTGTCAGTCATGGATGGAATTTTGGCCACGAGTCAGGAAGAGATTGAACCCACGTCGGCACGAGTTGCCTTTCACAGGATACCGGTTTCTGGCATCCGGCGGGGTGTCCCATAACAACAGTTTCCCGAGCCGTGGAGGATCAACAAAGGGGGGGAGGAACTCAAACATTCGGATTAGGCATGTTTTGCGTTGCGAAAATGGAGTGGGTTGGCGGCTTTCTTGTGGAATTCATGCCATTTTGAGGTCGCCGCTGCGCTACAATACAAGCAGATCAAAACCCCGACTGTGTCGGAACGGAGTGTTCCCACCACCGGTGCGTTCTCACTCCACCTTGTCCTCTGTGTCTGTCTGTATGAATCAAGACCCACCACCAAGCCGCTCTCCTTCTGAATTGGATGATGGCGTAGATAACTCGGATGAGTTGATCTCTCATACGACGCGTGGTGAGGTTTTCAACACCGAGGAAGTTGCAGACTCTTCGAAAGCGAATGAGGCAGACGAAGAACCGGACTCCTCGCAATCCGAACGCGGGTTTGATCAGCAGAGAGAAAGAGATGATCTGTCGGGTGCTAACTCAAAAGGGCAGTCGACGGGGAATATCGAGCGGTCTGGCGATGGCTTGTGTGATGAAATCTGTTCCACGGGCGTGCGGGAAGAATTTCCGCTTCCTGGTTTCTACGAATCTCCAAACCATCCAAAGTTGAGGTTGGGGCATCAACGGTCCATCGGTGGTTCACAGCCAACTGAGGAAATGCCACTTGGTGCAGGCGAGCATGTTGATCCGACGACAGAACGCAGCGGTGCCCAACAGGACCCGTTGAGGCAGAGTCTGTTTTTGCTGGCGACAATGGCGGTGCTACTGCTGGCGGCACGCTACTTCGTACCTCGTATCGTTGAGGAGATTCGGTACAGTTGGCATCGAGGAGAATTGCGAGCGGAGTATGAATCCGGATCCGAAGGACTGCGAAACGTCTCTCTCGATACGTTGAGTAGGGCGTACCAAATGGTTACCTCCACCGTTGGGCCTAGTGTAGTTCACATCGAGGTTGAGCAGCCATCAGCACTCACCGATATCAAAATTCGGGGTCAGCTAATGCCTCTCTACCAACCCCAAACCGATCAGGGCAGCGGGGTGATCGTCGCTGACAACGGATACGTGCTCACAAATCGCCACGTGATTGAAGGTGGTGAGGAAATCTATGTGACTTTGGGAGATGGGCGTCGCTTGAGTGCTGCGATCATTGGTACAGATCAACAGACGGATTTGGCTGTCTTAAAAGTAGATGCCGATGAGTTGATTCCAATTCAGTGGGGCGATAGTGATCGTTGCCGAGTGGGGTCACCAGTGTGGGCTGTCGGTAGCCCATTTGGCTTGGACCAGACAGTCACGTTTGGGATTTTAAGTGGAAAGCATCGGATGGTTGAAGACAGTACGCACTACCAGGACTTCATGCAAAGCGATGTCGCGGTGAACCCAGGTAACAGTGGGGGCCCGCTCGTCGACGCTCGTGGATCACTGGTAGGCATCAATACAGCAATTGTTGGTGAGAGCTATCAGGGAGTGAGCTTCGCTGTTCCCAGTAACGTCGCTAAGCAGGTTTACGAACGCCTGAAGGAAATTGGTCGCGTCGATCGGGGCTGGTTGGGAGTACGACTCAGCGAGGTTGAGGACGAAAATCTCATCGGTGGCAATCTGCGAGTACGTGGAGCAGTTGTCAGTGGTTTAACAAATGAAAATTCGCCTGCCGCACTCGCTGGTTTAAAGCTCGGCGATCACATCCTCGCCGTCGATACCGAAGCTGTGAGAGATCTACCTCATTTGATGCGTCTGATCGGTGGCTCACTGGCGGGATCAGACATCACGCTGGAACTGGTGCGGCAGGGTAGGCCGCTCACGGTGACCGTCGTGCTGGGAGCTCGTCCTGATCTCCTCAATCAACCCTAGCCGGCAACCTTAGCTGGGAACACCTGTTGGAAAACTTCGTGTACATAGTTGCTGCACTACCCGCCTGAGACATTCTGTCATCAGAATGTTTCGAGCATCGTCAGAAATTGCTGAGGGCACTCAGTCGTTGCTGAATTTGGGCCGATCAGCTCCCGCTCGCGTTAAAATCAGTGCCTTCGTGATGAAATTCGAACACTTGGTGTCTGACACCTTCTTCAAATGGGGGGATACCAAGTAAGATAGGAGGCAGCGGTGGGCATGAGCATGGCCTGCTTGCCAGACTTTGTTGGCAGCTGAGTTTTGCCTTTTCGCGTCGATTTTGTTGCATGTTTCAAGTTCTCGTTGGATCTCCATCAATGCGTTTGTTTGTTTTAACTGTGTGTGCGATTTCTGTCTCCTGCTTTCAGTGTGCTGAGGCGGTGGAGGCATTGAAAACTGAAACTGGAATCGCGAAGGATAAACCAGCGTCAGGACCGAGTGTTAAAGTTTCAAAGGGATTCATGGTTCCGTACACGGTCGCGATCCCAGGCACGGATGTGACTTTTCGCATGATCCCTGTACCTGGTGGAAAGTGCAAAATTGGTAGCCCGGAAAGTGAGCCGGATCGTGGTGATGATGAAGGGCCTCAGCTTGAGGTTACCGTCGACCCGATGTGGGTTGCAGAGAAGGAGGTCAGTTGGGCTGAGTACAAAGAGTTCATGAAGCTGTACCACATCTTCAAGGAATTTGAGGGTCGAGGATATCGCGTCGTCGATGTTGACGCTGTCGATGCCATTACGGCACCAACCCCGCTTTACGACCCAAGTTATACCTTCGAGTATGGTGAAGAGCTCAACCAGCCAGCAGTCTCCATGACTAAGTATTCGGCTCAGCAATACACCAAGTGGTTGAGTCGAGTCGTGGGTCAGCAATACAGGATTCCGACTGAAGCCGAATGGGAGTACGCCTGTCGTGCGAACACCGACACTGCATATAGCTGGGGAGATAGTCCCGAGAATATCGACGACTACGCTTGGTACTTTGACAATGCGGAAGACGGAACGTTGCCAGTGGGCACCAAGAAGCCCAATGGATTTGGCCTTTTTGATATGCACGGCAGCGTTGCCGAATTGACTGTGAATGCTTACACCGAGGACGGGTATAAACAGTTCAAGAAGGGAGAACCTGTCAATGCCACCGAGGTCGTTGTGTGGCCCGAAACATCTTCACCCATTGTCATTCGTGGTGGATCTTGGGAAATGGATCCAGAACAGCTTCGAAGCGCATCGCGTCTTTCCTCTGATGACGAAGAGTGGAAGGAAGAGGATCCCAACTTTCCAAAAAGTCCGTGGTGGTTCACGAATGATCCTGCTCGAGGTATCGGATTCCGCCTGTTCCGTTCTTATGAACCACTTTCTGACCAAGCGATTGAGAATTTTTGGAAGGCAACTTCTGAGGACGTGGTAGACGACGTAGAAGCTCGCCTGCTGGGTGGGCGAGGTGTTGTTGGGCAGGTAGATGAAACTTTGCCAGAAGCAATTAAGAACTCGAAATGAGATAGAGTTTCGATTGCCGTTTGTTAATCATCAATGGTGTTTCTTTGTAAATTGAATTGCGAAGTACAGGTCATTGATTCGCGTTTAATTCATCCCTTTTGACCCACGCAGAATTGTGTACGAAACCATAGCACTTGTTGGAGCGACGGGAGCCGTCGGCCGGATTGTTCTTGAGCAACTTGTGAAGCGAGAGTTTCCTTATAAACGCCTCAAGCTTTTGGCCTCTGAAAGATCGGTAGGGCGTGAGGTCCGCGTTGGTGGTGAAACTATCACCGTCGAATTGCTGGAGCCAGGCGCGTTCAAAGATATTGACTTGGTCATCGCAAGCACGCCCGATGAGGTCTCCGCGGAATTCGCACCTTGGGCTGTGGAGGAAGGAGCTGTTGTCGTAGATGAAAGCGGCTATTGGCGCATGGATCCGACGGTTCCGTTGGTCATTCCTGAAGTGAACCCAGAGGCGGTAGAGTCTCACGTGGGAATTATCGCCAGCCCGAACTGTAGTACGACTCAAATGGTTGTGGCGCTTGCTCCGTTACACAAAGCTGCAAAAGTAAAACGCGTAATTGTGAGCACGTATCAGGCAACAAGTGGAGCAGGTCTCGCAGGGAATGAGGAATTGCACGACAGCGTTCGTAGTGCACTTGCTGGGCAGGTGCATCCGCCAAGCACGTTTCAATATCCTGTCGGATTTAATCTGATACCTCAGATCGGGTCTGAGAAACATATGGGCTACACCAGTGAAGAAATGAAAATGGTGTATGAGACGCAGAAAATAATGGGTGATGAGAATATTCAGGTCTGTCCGACCTGCGTGCGTGTTCCGGTGACCATTGGCCACAGTGAATCAATTCTTGTTGAAACAGAAAAACCATTGTCGGTGGAAGAGGCACGGGAACTGTTTAACAATGCTGATGGTGTGACGGTCATTGATGATCTGAATAGTCAGCAGTATCCCATGCCTCGCGATTGCGATGGGAAAGACGATGTGTTTGTCGGGCGAATTCGAAAAGATCTCAGTTGTAGCAACGGAATTGCATTCTGGTGTGTAAGCGATAACCTTCGAAAGGGTGCCGCAACCAACGCCGTTCAGATCGCTGAGTTGTTGGTCAAGCGGTCAGCATCGTCGATCGAGAAGTCGTGATCCAGCATGAATGCAAACGTGACTCGTTCTTTCAAGTTGACGGTTGCATACGACGGTACCAGTTTCTGTGGTTGGCAGGTGCAGCCCAATCAGCCAACCATTCAGGGGCATCTGCAGGATGCGCTGCAACGTTTGACCGGTGATCAGGTGCAAGTGATTGGTAGTGGTCGTACTGATGCTGGTGTGCATGCCCATGCGCAGGTGGCCAGTTGCAGTCTTGTCTGGCGTGATACTCCGCAACATTTGTTGCGTGCAATTAATACGAAACTGCCTGAGTCGATTGTGGTGTCCGGAGCGGAGGAAGCTCGCGAGGGGTTTCATGCGATACGTCATGCGATCGGGAAACGCTATCGCTATCAGTTGAAAATTGGTGGTGTAAGAGATGTGTTTGACTATCGATACCACTGGCATCTGCATGGCGAACTGGACATGGGCCAAATGCGTCTGGCAGCCAAGCGTCTGATAGGTGAGCATGACTTCAAGAGTTTCCAGGCTGCTGGTGCCGATCGAAAGACGACTGTGCGAACGATCCGTGCCTGTGATTTATTTGTTCAAGCGGTGGAAGATGATCAGACCAGCATTCTTTTGATCGAAGTGGAAGCGGATGGTTTTCTGTACAACATGGTCCGCAATATTGTGGGAACCTTGGTTGAGGTTGGTCGGGGTAAGCGGACGGTGGAGTGGATTGATCAGGTTCTTGTTGCCCGTGATCGTGATGTAGCGGGGCCCACAGCGCCTGCGTGTGGTCTGTTTTTATTGCGAGTTGATTATCCTGACTCTGTTTTGAAAACGTGTGAATGAATATGGGTTTTTCTTTCGTTGAGCACTTTTTTTGAATTGGTTCACAAGGGACGGGCTTCGAAGAGATAGACTGGTGTTTGATGTGCTGCTCATTCGCGACCGTCTTGTCGGTGTTTTTGAATACGGTTTGATGCTGCAGTTAACCAGTTTTTATAATCAAACTTTGAGAATCGTCGTCGTATCTTGTTCTAAATTCGGGAGTCTGCCTGTTGTCTCTGCTGTTACTGATTGATGGGTACAATGTTCTTGCACCAGTCGCGGCACCGAATCGAGATCCTGATGGCCGGTGGTTGCAGAGAGAGCGAATGAATCTGATTCGCAGGCTGGTGGATCATCTAACTGACCTGCAAAGGGAAAACGCGTGCATTGTGTTTGATGCAGCAAAGCCACCCGAGGGGCGACCCAGTAGTTTTTTGGTAGAAGGCGTTTCGGTGCGTTTCGCTGTCGAATATGCCGAAGCAGATGACTTGCTCGAGGAGCTGATCGCGGCACATTCAGCACCACGGAATTTGATGGTGGTCTCATCAGATCATCGAGTTCAGGCCGCTGCGAAGCGTCGTGGTTGTGGGTTTTGTGATTCTCAATCTTGGCTGGATGATCTGTTGGATGGCAAGGTAGCGTCAGCTTGCAAGTCAAATCAGCGAACAGGGCAGGGTAGGGCAGGCGATGGAGCTGAAAAGCCAAATCGTATTGTTACCGAAAAACAGGTGGATGCCTGGCTGAAGGAGTTTGGCTTTTAGGGGCCGTGGAAAGCACGCACGGTTGCCAAAACCGCAGCGAAGCAGGTCTTGTTTGCACGCCGACAGTTTCGGCAGTTCGCATCAATCAATACTCAGCCATTGCTCAATCACTAAGCTCCCACAGGGGAGTGATTTTTTCCGTTGCTCGCGTTGAAGCGGCATTTGTTGGGTTTTTACAGTCTTCCGCGACTGATTGCCGCTGTCGGGTTGTCGCAACCTTCCCGATTGAACACTGGAAGTTTAGAATCCCCCCTGTTCGTTTACATCATGGCTGAGCCGTTGTGCCAGTCATTAGTTTTTTCAGGATAGGAAGCACCAAAATGAGCGTTAACGCCGCCGCTCAACGAGCCTTTAATTTCTCTGCGGGGCCTGCTGCCTTGCCGTTGCCAGTCCTGCAGCAGGTTCAGGAAGAGTTCCTCTGTTTGCCCGGGGCGGGGGCCTCATTGCTGGAGCTTAGCCACCGCGGCAAACCCTTTGTGGGCATCATCGAGGAAGCAGAGGCAACGCTTCGTTCACTTTTGGGTGTATCTGATGATTATGCGGTACTTTTCCTGCAAGGTGGGGCCGCGCTGCAGTTTTCCATGATTCCTGCAAACTTGTTGCGTGGCACTGAAGCCACTGCACAGTACCTGTTGACTGGATCTTGGGGAAAAAAAGCCATTGTCGAAGGTCGGAAGGAAGGCAGCGTCGAGGCAATTTACGACGCCAAAGAAACAAATTATGACCGGGTCCCTTCCGCTGGTGATTTTCAGGCTCGCGATGATGCGGCCTATCTTTACTACTGCAGCAACGAAACGATTCAAGGGGTGCAGTACCCTACAGAGCCGGACTGTCCCGAGACCGTTCCTCTCATTAGTGATGCCTCTAGCGATTTCCTTTGTCGTCCATTGCCCATTAATAAATATGGGCTGATTTACGCCTGTGCTCAGAAAAATGCTGGGCCTGCGGGAGTCACTGTCGTGGTGATGCGGCGTGACTTGTTGGACCGAGGTAGCGAGTCCTTGCCAGGCTATCTTCAGTACCGCAACCATGCCGCGGGTGGGTCAATGTGGAACACGCCACCAACCTTTGCTATTTATGTGTTGGGTAAGGTGGCTCGATGGTTGGCGGATGACATTGGTGGTTTGGAGGCCATGGAAAAGCAGAACAAGGAAAAGTCCCAGTTGGTTTATGATGCAATCGATTCCAATGCAGGGTTCTATAAAGGTCACGCCGTGCGGGAATGTCGTTCCTTGATGAACGTGACCTTCACACTGCCCAATGATGAATTGCAGAACCGATTCATTGACGAAGCCGCCGAGCACTCGTTGGTGAGTCTGAAAGGGCATCGTAGTGTCGGTGGTATCCGCGCAAGCATCTACAATGCAATGCCGCGCGAAGGTGCAGAAGCTCTTGCAAATTTCATGAAGGATTTTGCTGCGAAAAATGGCTGAGCCCATTAGCAGTATGTACCCGTTCCCATCTCTTTTATTTAACCTAAAGTAGCCAGTCGTCTCATGTACAAAATCCTCACCTTGAACAATATTTCCGTCAAAGGGCTGCAGCGTCTGCCGCGTGAGAATTATGAGGTTGCATCCGAGGTTAGTCATCCTGATGCTGTGCTGCTGCGGTCGTTCAAAATGCACGACATGGACATTCCAGAAAGCGTTGCTGCGATTGGAAGGGCCGGGGCCGGAGTAAACAATATCCCGGTCGAGAAAATGACCAACTTGGGTGTTCCTGTATTCAATGCTCCCGGTGCTAATGCCAACGCTGTGAAGGAATTGGTTTTGGCTGGTTTGTTGATGGCTTCAAGGAATATTGGTGGAGCCATGAAGTTTGCAGATGGTCTGGATGGGACCGATGCAGAAATCTCCACGGCAGTCGAATCAGGCAAGAAAAACTTTGTCGGTTCAGAATTGCCCTCCAAAACGTTGGGCGTGATTGGACTCGGAGCCATTGGTTTGCGCGTCGCTAACGCGGCTTTGTCACTGGGCATGAAAGTGGTTGGTTACGATCCACTGATCTCCGTGCAAAGCGCTTGGCAGCTTTCAAGCGGTGTTCAAAAAGCGGTAAGTATCGACCACTTGTTCAGTCAGTGCGATGCCATTTCTGTACATGTTCCACTGTTGGATGCTACGCGAGGTCTAGCAAGTGCTGAACGAATCGCAATGATGCCAAAAGGTGGCATACTGGTAAATCTTGCCCGCGGAGGTATTTGCGATGACGAAGCTGTCTTGGCTGCATTGGACAGCGGGCATCTGCACTCCTACGTGATTGATTTTCCAACTGGTGAGTTATTGAAACACTCGAAAGTAATCTCATTTCCGCACTTGGGTGCTTCGACTGCGGAAGCTGAAGAAAATTGCGCTGTCATGGTGGCAGACAGTGTGCGTGAGTTTCTTGAGGATGGAACCGTGCGGAATTCGGTGAACTTTCCCGAAGCTGTCATGCCTCGAAATGGTGGTAGTCGAATCACAATCGCCAATGCGAACGTGCCAAATATGGTCGGGCAGATTTCCACCATCCTCGCTGAATCTCAGCTTAACATTGCTGACCTGCTGAACAAGTCGCGAGGGGATATCGCCTATACCATCATCGATCTGGACGATGATATCAGTGATGCGACACTCGACTCAATTCGTGCAATCGAAGGTGTTCTAGCGCTGCGGCATCTGCCCCGTAAAGGCTAGTCCGACTGCCGCTGCGATTCTCGGCTCAGAGGTGTATTGCTACCGGTCTATTACGCCGTCTCTTGCGGCGGTCTCCTGCTACGGTCTAATGCGCGAGCGATGATTACGTCGGACCGGTAGGGTTTCTACCGATCGTCAAAGATATCTGAGCCAGTCATGACATTGGATGCGGTCATGTGATGGGCATTCGGTCACCATCGCTCTTGCTTTGGTTCTGGTTATCATAGAAGCGTTCTGTGTCGAAGTTTCCTGTAACCGGTGTGATGATTATGGTGCATGTACGATTGCTGTGGCTAGTTCTTGGTCTGGTTCTTGTCACCCATTATGGCAAAGCAGATGAATTGCCGGGTGCAAAACTATCCAATCGGCCACATGTGGTAATGCTCGTAGCTGAACGAGAGTATGAGACACTGCAATCGTTGAAACGATTCTCGAAAGAGCGAGAGGAAGCCTATCGTTTTACGGTTGTGGTGGAGGATACCAATGATCGAAATCGATTGATCGGACTCGATAGTCTAAAAAATGCTGACCTGATGTTGGTAAGCGTACGCCGACGAACGCTACCAGCGGATCAATTGGCTTTGATTCGTGGATTTATTTCGCAGGGCAAGCCTGTCATTGGTATTCGCACGGCGAGTCATGCGTTCTCATTGCGCAACAAAAAGCCGCCAGAGGGTAAAGCCGACTGGCAAGATTTTGATCAGTTAGTATTCGGTGGAAACTACACAAATCACCACGGGAACGATTTGCAAGTTAAACTGAGTTTTGCAGATTCCGGATCGAAGCATCCGATCGTGAAGGGTATCGATGGGGATAAAGAATATTCCTCTTCAGGTTCTTTGTATCGGGTCTCGCCATTAATGCAGGGTGCCAAAGTCTTGATGCGAGGGCAGGTGAAAGGGCATCCTGCCGAGCCAATCGCATGGACTTACAGACGTGCTGACGGCGGGAAATCGTTTTATACATCACTGGGTAATACCGAGGATTTTCAAGGTCTGTTGCTACCTGAACTCCTGGAAAACGCTTTGGTGTGGGGGTTGAGTAAGTGAGCGTGTTAGTCGCGGATCGTTGTCAGGATGTTTGAAAGCGGAGACCGGGCTTCGTATCAAGTGTTTATCGCCTTGGCGAATCGTGGATAGAGTTGGGAAAACAAATGAAAAAGATTGACTTGCTGTTGTGCGTCATTGGTTGCCTGTTTCTTGCAGATCGAGTGTCTGCTCAGGGATCCGACCAGGACCCAAATGTGTTGGTGATCATTACTGATGAGCACAATTTCAGAACACTTGGTTGTTACCGTGAGACACTGTCCACGGAGCAAGCGGAAATGTGGGGACCTGGTTCAGTTGTTGAAACGCCGAACTTTGATCGCCTTGCAAAAGATGGAATCCTGTGCACGCGAGCCTATGCGACGGCTCCTGTTTGTTCTCCCTGTCGCGCAGCGATGATCACCGGTATGTATCCGCAGAATACAGGGGTGCCGACCAATAATGCTAAGTTGCGTGATGACGTTCCGACACTTGCCAAAATCATGGCAAATCAAGGATATCGAACGAGTTTCATTGGGAAGTGGCATTTGGGTGGTAACGGAAAGCCGGAGTGGGCACCCAAGATTGATGGCGGATTTCAGAACAAAACGTACATGTTCAATCGTGGACATTGGAAAAAGTTTGCCCAAACCAAAACGGGTGCAAAAGTTGATGCTCGTGAAAAATCAGGTTCACCGAGCTATGGAGTATCAGGTGCTGATGAAAAGTCGTTCTCAACGGACTTTCTCACTGATCGTGCGATTGAGTCGATGGCTGAGGCGGGGGACCAACCCTTTCTCACTGTCGTGAGTTATCCAGACCCGCATGGCCCAAACACGGTTAGGGCTCCCTACAACCGTATGTATGACCATTTACGATTTCTACCACCGCGAACATATGGACGGGATGATGTGGCGATACCGAAGTGGCTAGGAAATGCAAAGAATCATGCGGTTTTTCGCGGTGCGCAGATGAGCCAATATTTTGGGATGGTGAAATGCATTGATGATAATTTGGGCCGCATTTTTATGGCGCTCGAAAAGAGCGGTAAGCTCGATTCAACGATCATCATGATGACCTCGGACCACGGTGATCTTTGCTATGAGCATGATCGTTTGAACAAAGGTAACCCGTATGAGGGATCCGCGCGTGTGCCGATGTTGATTCGCTTCCCCGAGCGTATTGCGGCGGGTCAGACATACATGGAACCAATGGGAACTGTCGATGTGACGCCAACACTACTTGGATTAGCACGTATCAAAACGAATCATGAATTCGAAGGGCGTGATTTGACGTCGCAATTCACCGGCAACGGTGCAGGGCAGGGCAATCAAGTGACTTTCCTTCGCAACTCAGGCACCGAACCGCAGTGGGTGTGTGCAGTTGATGACCGCTTCAAACTCGTGTTGTCTGTGAATGATCAACCTTGGCTGTTTGATGCGGAACAGGATCCTGATGAGGTGTTGAACTTTTATCGCCGCCCGGGAAGCCGTGCGGTCACACAACGGTTGGCCAAATCGCTGCAACAATATGGAAAGCAAAAAGGCGATGCTTACTTGCAGCATCCGGCAATTGTAGCTTCATTGAAAAAGTGTCTGGCTCCGAAGGAATAGCCAGCGGTGATTTTCTCAAGCACACCGACTTGAAGTCGCGTGCATTTCAGTAACGCGCTAGCAAAGGGTCACAGACCCTCGTTGCCATATTGACGAAGCATCGCACGACACTGCACAAGCTGAAGGGTAGGGGAGTGTCGTTGTTTTTTTGCCGTCAGCTCCAAGGCCGGGTAAGCGTTTAAGCAACCTTGTGGACGTTGTTTTGCAAGGTGCGGTGAAACTTCATGTGAAACCGGAAATTAGACGCTGCTTCCTCTCTGGACCCATGCAGGCAAATTCCAGTACTGTCCCACTGCCACGCATGAAGAGGTTATGCGAAAGACAAGGGCGAGGGATTGTAAATGCAATTATTGATGCGCTATCGAGACTTGGTGCTGCCATTAGGCATCATTGGCTGCTTGGTGGTGATCCTCGTTCCATTGCCGCCCATGCTGATGGACATGCTGCTGGCTGCCAACATCACTGTCGGTGTGATCGTGTTGCTGACGACCGTTTATGTGGCGACTCCGTTGGAATTCAGTATCTTTCCATCTTTGTTGCTAGCAACAACTTTGGCTCGTTTGGTGCTGAATGTGGCGACGACGCGATTGATTTTGACCGGTGCTGATTCCTTGGGAATGGGCGCAGCTGGAGGTGTCATTAAGAGCTTTGGCGAATTTGTTGCCGGAGACAGGATCGAAGTTGGATTGATCATTTTTGTGATCATCGTGCTGATTCAATTCATTGTGATTACCAAGGGTGCCACCCGAATCAGTGAGGTCGCGGCAAGATTCGCATTGGATGGGATGCCGGGCCGCCAACTGGCGATCGATGCTGACTTGAACGCTGGCCTGATCGATGAGAAAGAGGCTCAGAGACGTCGACAGGAAATTAATGCTCAGGCTGACTTTTACGGAGCGATGGATGGTGCCAGTAAGTTTGTCCGTGGGGATGCCATTGCGGGAATTGTGATCACCATCGTTAATGTGATTGGTGGTTTGTATATCGGTGTAATGCAAGCTGGTATGACGTTCACTGAGGCAGGAGCACTTTTCACCAAGCTGACGATTGGTGATGGTTTGGTGAGTCAGGTGCCTGCTTTGTTGATTTCGCTCGCTGCGGGTCTGTTGGTGACTCGAAGTGCTCAACGGGCTAATTTGCCAGTTCAGTTCTTGCAGCAACTGCTGGGGAATCCCAAGGCTTTGGCGGTTGCCGGTGGTTTTCTGACACTCTTGATCGTGACGAACTTACCTGCGATCCCAATGGCGACGCTCGGGCTGGGGTGCATTGGGTTGGCTGTGGTCATGAATCGACAGACAGCACGTCGCCAAGATGCTGAGGCGGAACAGGCTGAGGTTGAGAAGGCTGAGGCTGCGGCTCCCCCACCAAAGAGAGTTGAGGACTTTCTCACTATTGATCCGATGGAGATTTCAATCGGATTGGGGTTGCTGGGATTGGCGGATCCGAGTCGCGGAGGCGATCTGATGCAGCGAATCACCGGTGTTCGAAATGCCGTGGCGGCAGATCTGGGAATCATTCTTCCCAAGGTCAGGGTGCGGGATGAAATGACACTTGGGGAACTTGATTATGAAATTCGAATCGAAGGCAGTCAGGTAGCAAAAGCTACTTTGCTACCAAATCAGTTGCTGGCAATCGATAGCGGCCACACGACGGGAGTGATTGAGGGACAGCCGACCCGCGATCCCACCTTTGGTGAGCCGGCCGTATGGATTGATCCCATGAGGCGTGAGCAAGCAGCCATCTACGGTTACATGACTGTTGAGCCGGGCGCGGTGATGGCGACACATCTGCAAGAAATTTCAAAGCGGCACGCAGATGAATTGCTTTCAAGAGACGCCACAAAACATTTGATTGATGAATTGAAAGAAGCTTCTCCGACAGTTGTTGATGAATTGATCCCGGGGGTCATGAAGGTCAGTGAAGTACAGCAGGTGCTGCATTTGCTTTTGAAGGAAGATATTCCGATCCGCCAGTTGGGGATCATTTTGGAAACCCTCGGTGATTTCGCAGGTAGGACAAAGGATGCTGTCTGGTTGTGCGAGTACGTACGCCATCGGCTTGCACGCACGATATCTTCTCGTTACCGCGATACTGAGGGGCGTTTGCACGTGCTTGCCTTGGATCCTGCCATGGAAGATCGCATTGCGGCGGGCATCGAGCACACAGAACGAGGTTTATTTGTCCGAATGAGCCCTTCTGCCGTAGACCTCACTTGCGAGAAAATTCAAGAAGGGGTTAAGAAGCTTGTTACAGCGGGTCATCCACCTGTCGTATTAGTGAGTCCAAGGATCCGACCAGGTTTACGACAGATCACGAACGCGTCCATGCC
>Ga0315315_10001976_pt1 | contig 18842 bp, 21 predicted proteins | sample M140m3416metaG_FD_203699 | JGI IMG/M metagenome (GOLD analysis project Ga0315315, IMG submission 203699) | Ammonia-oxidizing marine archaeal communities from Monterey Bay, California, United States - M1 40m 3416 | ecosystem: Environmental > Aquatic > Marine > Intertidal zone | place: USA... | reverse complement strand
GAGCTAAAGAACTGTAATGAAGTTTATAAGACTTGAAATACCAGATGTTATTTTATGTGAGCCTGAGGTTTTTGGAGATGATCGAGGATATTTCACTGAAAACTTCAGAAAAGATAAACTTGATGATTTTTTAGGTTATTCTATTAACTTTTGTCAAGACAATGAGTCAAAGTCTTCATATGGAGTTTTGAGAGGTCTTCATTATCAAATGCCTCCATATTCTCAAACTAAACTAGTACGCGCTGTTAAGGGTTCAGTATTGGATGTAGCTGTTGACATAAGAAAGGGTTCTCCAACTTTCGGTAAATATATTTCTGTTAAGCTTACTGAGGAGAATAAAAAGCAGCTCTTAGTACCTAGAGGGTTTGCTCATGGATTTGTCGTTTTAAGTGAGGAAGCAATTTTTTCTTATAAAGTTGATAATTATTATGTTCCCAATAGCGATAGAGGAATCCGTTTTGATGATGATTTTTTGGGTATTGATTGGGAGATTAATCCAAGTGAAATAAAACTATCGGATAAAGACAGCAATCTTCCACTTTTTAAAGACGCAGAATACTTTAACTCACCTGAAAGTTTATATGGTTAATATACTTGTTACAGGAGCTAATGGACAGCTAGGTTCAGAATTAAGAGAAATTGCCCCCAATTACCAAGGTTATAATTTTTTGTTCACAGATGTTGATGATTTAGATATCACAAACCATAAGGCTGTAAAAGAATTTATTGAGTGTAATGAAATTAATATAATTATAAATTGCGCTGCTTATACAGCTGTAGATAAAGCTGAATCTGAACCTGAAATTGCTGATAAGATTAATCATTTAGCTGTCAAAAATTTTGCTAAGCTTTCTAAGCATAACAGTATTAAGTTAATACAAATATCAACAGATTATGTTTTTGACGGTAGCAGTGATAAGCCTTACACGGAAACTGATAAGCCTAACCCTCAAACTGTTTATGGAAAAACAAAACTGGATGGGGAATTAGCAATACAGCAAATAAATCCGGTAAATTCTATAATAATTAGGACCTCATGGGTTTATTCTAAGTATAGTAATAATTTTATGAAGACCATGCTTCGATTGGCTGAAACTAAAAATGAAATTTCTGTAGTTACAGACCAAATTGGATCACCTACTAATGCTGCTGATTTAGCAAAAACCATTCTAAAAATAATTCCAAAAATTAAAAACGAAACGGTTGAACTTTTTCATTATTCAAATTTGGGTTTTTGTAGTTGGTTTGATTTTGCAAAAGAAATTTTTAGGTATAGTGATTTAGATGTGGACTTAAAATCAATATCCAGTAATGATTTCCTGTCAATTGCTACAAGGCCCTCTTACAGCGTATTAAACTGTGAAAAGATTAAAAATAGATTTGGTGTTTCAATTTTGGATTGGAAGACATCATTTAATAAAATAGATTTTAGTTCTCAATCTGTGGAAACTTAATTTATAATAATACTAGAAACAAAACAATAACTACCGAAACTAATCGAAAATCAATAGACCTTAAATTACCTGATGAGTAGTAAAATAACTGTCCTTGTAACTGGCGCAGCTGGATTTATCGGATATCACCTTTGTAATCACCTGATTAAGCTCGGCCATAATGTTGTAGGTCTTGATAATATCAATGATTATTATGATGTTAACCAGACATGGGCAGATGTTTCTAAGCTGCAAACAGATTATGATTATAAACCAAAAACACCTGTTGATATGGTAGTTGAAGTTTTTATCAAATGGTATTAACTTTATAACAATTTAAACTAATGAGTAAAGTTGCATTAATTACAGGGATTACTGGACAAGACGGGGCATATCTAGCTGAGTTTTTACTTAAAAAAGGATATATCGTTCACGGTCTTAAACGAAGAACTTCTCTTTTTAATACAGATCGGGTAGATCACATATATGAGGATCCACTTAATCCTGACCCTAAGTTTTTTCTTCATTTTGGGGATATGACAGATTCGACAAATCTAATAAGACTTGTTGGAGAGATAAAGCCAGATGAGATATATAATCTAGCTGCTATGTCGCACGTTAGGGTTTCTTTTGATATCCCCGAGTATGTAGCCGATACCGATGGCATTGGAACCTTAAGACTCCTGGAGGCCATTAGGATTTGTGGACTAGAACATAAAACCCGAATTTATCAGGCTTCCACATCTGAGTTATATGGAAAAGTACAAGAAGTACCCCAAACAGAAAAAACACCTTTTTACCCTCGTTCTCCTTACGGGGTGGCCAAGATGTATGCCTACTGGATAACAGTTAATTACAGAGAAGCTTATGATATTTTTGCATGTAACGGTATTTTATTTAACCACGAGTCCCCAATTCGTGGTGAGACGTTTGTTACCCGTAAAATCACTCGAGCAGTTTCTAGTATAGCCCTTGGTCTTCAGGACAAATTCTACATCGGAAACATTGATGCGAAAAGAGACTGGGGACATGCCAGTGATTATGTTAAAATGATGTGGATGATACTCCAGCATGATAAGCCCGAAGACTGGGTGATAGCGACTGGTAGATCCACCTCAATTAGAGATTTTATTAAAATGGCATTCTCTCACATTGGAGTTGAACTTGAATTTAAAGGAAGCGGAGTTGATGAAATAGCCGTCATAGCATCCAGCACAAATGAAAAATACAAGCTTGAAATTGGTAAGGAAGTTTTGGGTATTGATGCTAAATACTTCAGACCAACTGAAGTAGATCTACTTATTGGTGACCCAACAAAAGCTAAAGAGAAACTTGGATGGACTCCTGAAACATCACTTGAGGATCTTGTTAAAGAAATGATGGAGTCTGATTTAAAACTCTTTGAAAAAGACAAATATTTAAAAGACGGCGGGCATAAGACTTTAAATTATTATGAATAATGATCTCTAAAAACTCAAAAATTTACATTGCTGGCCATAGAGGTATGGTAGGTTCAGCCTGCTGGAGAGTAGTAAGCTCTAAAGGATATACCAATTTAATTGGAAAAACTTCAAAAGAGTTAGATCTTAAGGATCAAACTGCTGTTGAGGATTTTATAAGCAGTGAAAAGCCAGATGCTATTATTGATGCTGCGGCTAGAGTAGGGGGTATACTAGCTAATGATACTTATCCTTACGAGTTTTTGATGGATAATATGCTTATTCAAAATAATCTAATCCGCTCGGCTCACGAAAATAACATTGAAAAATTTATTTTTTTAGGAAGTAGTTGTATTTATCCTAAACATGCAAAGCAGCCATTAAAGGAGGAATACCTGCTCACTGGCCCCCTTGAGCCAACAAATGAGTGGTATGCGATTGCAAAGATATCAGGTGTAAAACTTATTGAAGCAATTAGAAAACAATTTGGAAGGGATTACGTGTCGCTAATGCCAACAAACCTCTATGGCCCAAATGATAATTTTGATCTTAAAACTTCTCATGTACTACCCGCTATGATCAGGAAGTTTCATGAGGCTAAAATGGATAATCATGGCTCTGTGACTCTTTGGGGAAGCGGATCTCCAATGAGAGAGTTTTTATATGTAGATGATCTTGCAAGCGCAGTTGTGTTTGCTTTGGAAAACACTTTAGATGAGCATCTTTATAATGTAGGTAGCGGTAGTGATCTTACGATCAAATCGCTAGCTAAAATGGTTCAGAAAATTGTTGGGCATGAGGGAGAGATTATTTGGGATGACACTAAGCCTGATGGTACACCAAGAAAGCTTATGGAATCTTCAAAATTAAATCAGTTGGGTTGGAGGTCAGATATTGATTTTTATAGTGGAATATTAAACACCTACAACTGGTTTTTAGAAAATAATCTAAATATAAAAGAGATTAAAATTTAGATGAAAATTTCAAAAGACCTTGAAATTGCAATAAAGGCCTCTTTGGTTGCCGGAAGAAAAATTATTGAAATTTATAATTCAGATGATTTTGATGTATCAGAAAAAAGTGATAACTCTCCGCTTACTATTGCTGATAAAGAATCCCACAAAATAATTGTTGATTTTCTATCTAAAACTGGCCACCCAATTCTCTCTGAAGAAGGGTCTGAAATTGATTATAAAAAAAGAAAATCATGGGATACCTTTTGGCTTGTAGATCCAATTGATGGAACAAAAGAATTTATAAAGAAAAACGGAGAGTTTACAGTAAATATAGCTCTTATAGAAAATCATAAAACAATTTTAGGGGTTGTGTATGCCCCTGCTTTAAAAGTACTATACTTTGCTGAGGAAAATTTCGGATCATTCAAGGTTAATAATGTCAGTTCTTTTGAATGTATAAATGAAGGTAAAACTCAAAATATCAAAGAAAGTTCCTATCCCGATATATACACAATGGTTGTGTCAAAATCTCACATGAACCATGAAACGGAGTATTATGTAAGTGAAATCAAAAATAGTGAAGGGGAAATTGAATTAAAATCTTTTGGAAGTTCACTTAAAATATGCAAAGTTGCCGATGGTGAAGCACATTGCTATCCAAGATTTGGGCCCACTATGGAATGGGATACAGCTGCTGCTCATGCAGTAGCAAAATATGCTGGATGCAGGCTAATTGATTCTAAATCAAAAAAAGAATTACTATACAATAAAGAAAATTTACTAAACCCCTTCTTTTTAGTTTTAAGCAATTGAAAATATCTAAACGGCATTTAGCCAAAACTATTTCATGGCGTACTATCGGTACACTAGATACTGTATTAATATCTTATTTTGTTACTGGGGAAATTTCCTATGGTATAAAAATTGGTGCCTTAGAAATTATATCTAAAATGTTACTTTATTATTTCCATGAGAGATTATGGTTTAGATCTAAAATTAAAAATTCTAACAAAAGGCATATTTTGAAAACATTTTCATGGAGATTTATTGGCACAATTGACACATTTACCATATCATGGATTATCACAGGTAATTTGTTTGCAGGAGTGAAAATTGGTCTAATCGAAACAATATCCAAAATGATACTATATTTTTGTCACGAAAAATTTTGGTACAAAATTAATTTCGGAATTGACAGAAGAAATAAAAGGTTAAATTCTCTTTGATGGGAAATAATACATACAAGCAAAATTTTGATATTACAAAAGGTGTTAGAGAAAAGAGGAATGGACATAAATCACTCCTTATTTGGTACACTGGCTTATCTGGCTCAGGAAAATCAACCCTTGCAAACGCAGTAGAACAGGAGCTTTATAATAAAGGTTATAACTCATACACTCTTGATGGGGATAATATTAGAAGAGGTATTAATAATGACCTTGGATTTAACCAAGAAGATAGATTAGAAAACATTAGACGCGTTGCTGAAATTTCTAAACTCATGATGGATGCTGGTATAATTGTTAATGCAGCATTTATTTCTCCTCTAATTTCTGACAGAAATATTATTAAAGACATTGTAGGGGTTAAAAATATTTTTGAAATATATGTTTCGACATCTTTAGAAGAGTGTGAAAAAAGAGATGTTAAAGGATTGTATGAAAAGGCACGAAAAGGTTTAATTAAAGATTTTACAGGTATTACTTCAAAATATGTACCTCCAAAAAATCCAGACGTTGTCATTGATACACAAGACAAAGATATCTCAGTATGTGTAAATGAAATATTACCCAAAATAATTTCTAAAATTAAATTAGATGCATAATTACTCACTAAGTCATATTCGAGAGCTTGAATCAGAGGCGATTTTCGTAATGCGCGAGGTTCAAGCTCAATTTGAAAACCCAGTACTTCTGTTCTCTGGGGGAAAAGATTCAATTGTTTTAACACATCTTGCTAAAAAGGCTTTTTACCCAGCTAAAATTCCTTTTCCTCTTGTGCATATTGACACGGGACATAATTTTCCAGAGACGATATCATTTAGAGATAATTTAGTTGAAAAATTAGATGTTAAATTAATCGTTGGTTCTGTACAAGAGTCTATTGATAGTGGTAAGGTCAAGGAGGAAACTGGTCATAATGCTTCTAGAAACTCACTTCAAATAGTTTCTCTTCTGGATACAATTGAAGAAAATAAAGTTGACGCGGCAATGGGTGGAGCAAGACGTGACGAAGAAAAAGCACGCGCAAAAGAACGCTTCTTCTCACACAGGGATGAGTTTGGACAATGGGATCCTAAAAATCAGCGCCCCGAGCTTTGGAATTTATTTAATGGAAGAAAAAATTTCGGAGAACATTTTAGGGTTTTTCCAATTTCTAATTGGACTGAAATGGATGTATGGGAATATATTAAACTTGAAAATATTGAACTGCCTAGTCTTTATTTTTCACATGATAGGGATTGTATAGTAAGAGACGGTGTGATTTTAGCAAAATCTGAGTTTATTAAACTAAAACCTAATGAAAAAGTCTTGAACATGAAAGTACGTTATAGAACCTGCGGAGATATGCCTATAACAGGTGCTGTTGAATCAGCTGCTGATACAATTGAAAAAGTAATTGAGGAAATTTCAATTACAAGAACTACCGAAAGGGGTGGTAGGGCTGATGATAAGCGTGCTGATACTGCGATGGAAGACAGAAAAAAACAAGGATATTTTTAATTAATATGAGCAAAGAAAAAAAACTTTTACGTTTTACAACAGCTGGAAGTGTTGATGATGGGAAGAGTACTTTAATTGGTAGGCTACTTTATGACAGTAAATCAACTTATCAGGATCAAATTGAAGCAGTAGAAAAAACTAGTAATGAAAAGGGATTTGATTATGTGGATTTATCTTTACTAACAGATGGATTAAAATCTGAAAGAGAGCAAGGTATTACCATTGATGTTGCATATAGATATTTTTCAACCCCAAAGCGAAAATTTATTATTGCAGACACTCCAGGCCATATTGAGTATACAAGGAATATGGTTACGGGCGCATCAACCGCAAATTTAGCATTATTATTAATTGATGCTAGAAAGGGACTTGTTGAGCAAACACATCGACATGCTTTTATCGCTTCACTTCTTAGAATACCTCATGCAGTAGTTTGTATAAACAAAATGGATTTAGTTGATTATGATCAGGAGGTTTTTGAAAATATAGTTTCAGACTTTAAAAAGTTTTCAGCCAAATTGGAAATAAAAGACATTCAATTTGTACCCATATCCGCATTATTGGGAGATAATATTGTAGAAAGGTCTTCAAATATGGACTGGTACGCAGGTGAAACCTTACTATATAAATTAGAGAATGTTCATATCTCAAGTGATTTAAACCTTGTGGATTCTAGGTTTCCAATTCAAACTGTTATTAGACCTCATACTTTCGAAAACCAAGACTACAGAGGTTTTGCCGGAAGAATCGAAAGCGGAATTTTCAAACCTGGTGACAAAATAAAAACCTTACCATCAGGATTTGTGACAAAAATTAAAACTATTGAGCTGAATGGTGATCCAATTTCGCAAGCTCATGCACCTCTTTCAGTTACTATGACTCTAAATGATGAAGTTGATAATAGCCGAGGCGATATGATTGTTCGTGAAAATAACACGCCTAAAATAGGTCAAGATATTGAAGTACTGGTAACTTGGTTTAATCCTAAATCACTTCATGTGCGAACAAAGGTAATTGTAAGACATACAACTCTCGAATGTATATCTATGGTTAAATCGATAATATACAAAATTGATATAAATACTCTTCACCGAATTGAAAATATTGAAAAGCTAGAGATGAATGATATTGGACGTATTTCAATTCGTACATCAATTCCTTTATTTTATGATTCATATAAGACTAATCGAAAAACAGGAAGTATTATTATCATTGATGATCAAACTAATGAAACAATTGGCGCAGGAATGATAATTTAAATTTGCTTTTAATGAAACAAATTTCGACCAACATCAATAGGAGAAAAATAATTTTAATTGGTTTTTTCAAAAATATTTATTAAAACAAAGTTTTTATTTGAAAAATTCATTCACGTGGTTTTTAAAAAAATTAACTTACTGGATGTACATACTAAAGAGATAATTTTTAAATCCTCTTCCTCTCTTATAGTAAAGATTATTGGAGTACTTGGTGGTATGTTAGTAAGTGTTTTTTTAGGAAGAACAATTGGTCCAGATGGGCTTGGTATAATAGATTTAGCGCATAGGATTGTTGCCATAATAATTGTTTTTACTCTTTTGGGGTTACCGCAAATAATTATAAAGGAAACAGCTATTGCATATGAAAGGTCAAATTGGAATAGAATTGGAAAAATCATTTATTCATCGCATCTTTTGTCCGTCAGTATTACTATAGTAATATCCATTATTTTTATTTTAATGGCACCATGGGTTTCCAAAAACATATTTCATGATAATCAGTTAAGTTTTCCTTTAATTGTTGCCTTAATCGCTCTAACTCCTAGAGTGATTTCAAGAGTAATTTCATCTGGACTCATTGGTTATAGAAGGATTTGGCAAAGTAATTTAGTTGACCAAACACTCAGCATTATTATTGTTGCTTTTTTACTATTGACTAGCCATTTAGTTGGTAAACATATTACTATCAATATAGTTGCAATTTATTACTGTATATCTAGAATTTTCGTTACAATAGTAGCATCTGTATATTGGAAAAAAATTAATGTTTTTAAATTTCAAAAAAAGAATATTTCTAATGAGTTGCTAAAATCATCATTTCCATTATTATTTGTCTCTTTAGCATTGGTATTATCATCAGGGATCAGTACGATAATGTTGGGATGGCTTTCAAGTTCAAAAGAATTAGGTTTTTACGCTTCGGCATCTAAAATAGCTATGTTAACAAGTTTTTTATTGCAAATAACAGTTTCTACAGTTTCTCCTAAAATAGCCTCATTATTTCATGAAAATAAAATTGATGAACTTAAATTAATGTTATTTAAGGTAACTAAAGGTCTTACAATAATTGGTTTCATTTTTTTATTAATTATTTTTTTTCTTGGTGAAAATATTTTGAGCTTGTGGGGGAAAGAATTTATGAATGCTTATTCAATTCTCTTAATTCTTTCAATTGGACAGTTCATTAACATCTCAAGTGGACCAGTTGTTTATTTATTAATTATGACAAACCACGAAAAATTGGTAAGAAATATTTCAATTATAATTACGTTTCTTAATTTTATTTTAAGTTTTGTTCTAATATCCAATTTTAATGCAATCGGAGCAGCAATAGCAACTGCCACATGCATTACATTGAACATGATTATTTGTGTACTATTCATAAAAAATAAGCTAGGTTTTTTGCCAATAAAGTTTTAAGTAATAAGTCCTTTCAAAATTTTTAACACCATAAAGCGATTAATAATACATATTGGATATCCTAAAACAGGATCTACAAGTCTACAAAGAAACCTTTTCAAAAAATTGTCATCCAGTGGTAAAATTGAGTGGATTCATGGCAATTCATTTTTTAATGATAACAGTAAACTTGATTTTCAATGTCAAAATATTATTTCAAGTATTACAGGAAACAATATTTCTGAAACCGTTAATTTTAGTGTTACAGAAGAGAAAGTTGGGTTATCTAAAATTAATGCAAAAACTACGGTAATTTCTGATGAAGATTTGAGTTTTAGATTTTCAGATTTTTCATGGTCTTTTCCTAAAGATGCTTATCAAAATGCAAAGAAGTTAAAAGATTATTTTTTAAATTTTTTTGATAAAATCGAGATTATTATCACTATTAGGGCTCAAAGTGAACTTCTTAATTCATACTTTAATCAATGCTATTCTTTAATTTCTAATGAAAATATTGAATTTAATGAAATAGGTTTTTGGTTAAAAAGTAATTTGAATCACAATATTAAAATGACCCCAAAATTTTTAAATTATAACAAAATTTTTGATGAGTATGCAAAACATTTTGGAAGTAATAACGTACATGTGTTATTGTATGAAGATTTATTATTTTCGCATGATAACTTTTTCTCCAACCTAGGAAAAATACTAAATATTAATCCTACTGAAGTTAAAAATATATTAGAAAACAACCACCAAAATAAAACAATAAAAACATCAAATGGGACATTACATATTAGGGGAAATACGTTTTTTAAAAATTTTATACACCCATTGTCTTTAGAATTAAAAAAGGTTCTTAATAATAATACATTTAATTTTTTAGCTAAGCTCTTTAAGTTCATATTTCCTAATAATTTACTAAAACAAAAAATATTTATTAGAAGATTAAATTCACATGAAGAACAAAGTATTTTGTCCTCATATAAAAAATGTAATTCTGAACTGATCAAAAAATTATGTTTAGATTATCAAAAAATGAAAAATTATAATTATTTATAAAAGTGTCTATTTATACAATAATTGTAACATATAACGGATCAAAATGGATTAAAAAATGCTTAGATAGTGTTTATAGCTCTAGGATTGAATCAAAAATTGTAATAGTTGACAACAACTCTACTGACGATACAATTAGTATAATTAGAAATAATTTTAAGAATGTTATTCTTTTTTGTTTAAATAAAAATCTGGGTTTTGGAAGGGCCAACAATATAGGTATAATTAAAGCACTTAATTATGACCCACAATATGTTTTTTTATTAAATCAGGATGCTGAAGTTAAGAAAGATACTATTGAAAAATTGATTTCAAAATTTGAAAATCATCCTGAATTTTCAATTTTAAGCCCGATGCATTATTTTGATAGTAATCATCTTGATGCTAAATTCAAAAAATATTATGAAAGGGGGGTTAAAATTGATCAAAATTTGACAGAAGTTAATTTTGTCAATGCTGCTTTATGGCTAGTTAGAACAAATGATTTAAAAAGATATGGCATATTTAATGAATGTTTTGTTCATTATGGAGAAGACATTGAATTATGTAGAAGATTTAGATCATTTAATAAAAAAATTGGTATAGTGAATAACTCACTAGCTTTCCATAAAAGACCACAAAATGAAATTACCTATTCTCAAATCAACTTAGAAAAAAACTCGGAAATTAGAATTTTACTCCCCTTAATTGGTTTGAAATTTAATTTCCTCAAAAGTTTTTTTGAGTTAAGTAGATTCATCATTTTCGGTAACAAAAATATTAATTCACGTTCTAATTTTGGATTTTTAAAAAGATTTAAGTCTTTTAATAAAGCTTTTAAAAATTATATTTCTAATAATAATAATCATTTAAGCTTAAAATGAATAATATTTTAGTAACAGGTGCTCCGAGAAGTGGGACTACTTTTTTAGGGGAAATGCTTAATTTGTCTGGTCAAGTCTTATATGTCTGGGAACCATTTAACTCCAACTTCCGAAAAGGGGTGAAGTATTATTATCCATATTGGGGAAAGTCTACAAATCTTTCGAAGACAAATTATCTAACAAAATTAATTAATGACACTCTTGTTTTTAAAAATCTCGAAGGAGCTGTAAAAATTTCTAAAAATGATGACTTAATTAGATATCTTTTCAAAAGTGTTGGTATAAACAGGACAAAACTAAAATATTTTGTCACTAAATTAAAATACAATTTTATAAATTATGATAATTTATTAATTAAAGATCCTATTGCTATTTTCTTGTCAGAGCTACTAATAACAAAATTCGATTTTAGAGTTGTAGTTTGTGTCAGAAGTCCTGGACCTATAATTAAATCTAGAATTAATTTGGGTTGGGATTTCGACTTTAGCTGGTGGCTAAACCAAAACGATTTTTTTATTGATCATATAAAGGGATATATTCATGAAAATAGATTAAATAGTGATGATACAATATTTAAATCATGTATGCATTGGAATCTGATTTATGAATACATCAATAAACTGAAAAACAAATATCCTGAAAAGTTAATTGTTATAAAACAAGAGGAATTAATTGTTAATCCAGTAAATCATGTAAGAGATTTGTACAATGAGTTGAATATAAATTATAGTGAACTAAATGATAAAGTAATAAAAAAATTCACTTCTGCATCTAAAAAAAAATCACAAAATAATAACGTTTCAAAAATTATTTCTCGAAACGTTAATAATTTAAACGACTGGGAAAATTTTTTTTCAGAAAGTGAAAAAAATAAAATCTTAAGATTAACAAAAAATACTTTTGATTTATACTATAAATAGTTTTTTTGAGAAAACAAAATAAGATAGTTTTTTTTAGCTACCATTCATGGGAGGCAAAAAGGCAAGGAGGTTTTCATCTTTTTGCTGAAAGTGCATTAAAAAATAATTTTAATGTTATTTTTTTCACTTACCCTAGCCCCTTTTGGAGACTTTTTATAAAATATGATTTATGGGGTTTCAAACTTATTAAAGCAATAAATAAAGGTTTAAATTACAATATTGGACAAAATACTTTAATAAACTTATCAATTCTTTCATTCAATTTACCAATATTTACACGGTATCAACATTTTTTTCCTTCAGCACTAGTTCTTTTTTTCGATAGAATAAGTTTGCCAAATTTTAAAAATTATGCAAGAAAGCATTTTAGTGGCGTTGAATATTTTGTTTTTGAATCAACCATTTCGGTAATACTGTTTAATAAGATTAAAGAATTATTCCCTGATAGTAAAATTATTTATCGCCCTTCAGACCCATTAATATGTTTTCAGTATGGTAAAAGATTGATTAAATACGAGTATGAATTACTTAAAAACTCCGATATTGTTTTTATTGTGAATAATTCAGGTTACATTTTATATAAAAATAAATATCCAAATTTTGATAATGAGGTAAATTATAAATTACTTAGTAACGGGGTTGATTATAAAAAATTTAATAAAAAATATCCTGTCCCAAATAAGTTAAAATTACCTAAAACTGCATTATATGTTGGAGCTAGGCCGATTGACTGGCAAATGATTTTAAATGCTTCAAGAATTCTTAAGGATATCAATTTTGTCATTGTTTGCCCAGTTAAAGTTCCTCTAAGACTATCATTAAGTTATAAAAGACAGAAAAACCTAATATATATAAATGGAATTAACAGAAGTTTAGTTCCAAATTGGATAACAAATGCTAATTTGATAATAGTGCCAAATCCTAAGAATTGGTATAAGTCTAGACCTTGGGGTATAACAGCAAAATATTATCAAGCAATTGCTGCAAATAAGCCTATCGTCTCATACCATGATACCAACGAGCTGAATAACTTGAATATAGCTGTCACATATGATTTAAATTCATTTGTAGATGGAGTTTTATCGGCAATTAATTTATCACAAGTTGATTACAAATTTGACTTAACAAAAAAAGATTGGAACTTTATTGCTTCATCTTTCCTTAAATCAATAAAATCTCTATAAAGCTATTTCATTGTTTTTAACAAAAAAAAATAAATATGAAACTCTACTATTTTTAAGCATCTTGTCTGTTGCTATAATCCAATGGTCTTTTCCATGGGAATTAGAAAAGAGATTTTCATTAAATTTTTTTGGCTTAAGCTTATACGTCAGTGAAGTTTTTTTCTTGTTAGTTTTATTAAGAGTTTTTCAATTTCAATATCTTAATAAGTTAAATTTAAATATTCTGATAATTCTACTTTTTGGGATTTTTATTTCATTTCTCTCATCTTTTGCGAATAATAATCCTAATTGGTTTATAAACTTTTTAGTTTCTCTAGATTTTTATGTTTATGGAATTGTCATGTGTTTAATAAGGTTTAATGAAGTGTCATTTAAATATTTAAAATATTTATTCTTAGCATATTTCTTGTTTATAATTTTTCAGCAAATAACTGTTCCAACAGGGATCATTACAATTCAAACATCAAATGAACTAAAAAGTGCAGGTGGCATTTATAGAGTGGGTACTTCAATTGGCTCACCAATTGCATCTGGTTATTTTATATTTATGATGTCAGGTATTTTATTTTCTTTATTCCCAACTCACACTAAAATAAAAAACTTAGTTATGATGTTGGGATTGTTAGGTTGCATTTTTACTCTATCAAGAGGTCCAATTTTGAGTTTTTTAATATTGTTATTTTTATATAATATAAAATTTATTCGTTCCAATTTATTAACCTTTAGAACATTTATTATAAGTGCTTTGTTTTTAACTTTATTAAACCAAATTAACTCGAATTACAATGTAATAGATATAATTCAAAATCGTGTTGGATCAGAAAATATTACATCTAGCAGAAATATTAAATGGTTTGAAACAATTGAAATTTTCAATGAAAATTCATTTTTTTTTGGTGCAGGAAGCAATATAGTCCCTATGCAAAGATCTTTACTTTCGAATGTTGAATTAAATAAAAACTTAGCTAGTTCACCCCATAATTTTTATTTATCATTTCTTGTTGAGAACGGCTTTTTTGGTCTACTTTTAATAATTATTTTAATGATAAAGCTTTTTTTTAGTACCCTAAGTCTGAAGAACGTTAATAGACTGTCAAAGTTAACATATTTGATTTTGTTTTTTACCCTAACAAACTTAGAATTAAGTTTAAGAAATGGAGTCACCTCTTTTTTATTTTGGTTCTTATTTTTTTATCTAATTAATTTAGATTTTAAGAACAGCTTATCTAATCTTTATGAAAATCGTATTTGATAATTTGGCTTTTTCAATTCAAAAAGCTGGTGGAGTTTCAGCTGTATGGTCTGCACTGATTTCGGGAATACCAAAAAAATTTATTTTGAAGTACATTGATTGGAATAATGAAAATATTTTTTACGATCAAACAATTATGGATTCATCTAAAATTGTTAAAAGGCAGAGTTTTTATCCAAAATTTCAAAGACTAAAAACCTTTAAGTTAAACTATTCAAAAAAATTTATTTTTCACTCATCTGTTTATAGAATTTGTGATAATGTAAACGCTAAAAATGTAATAACTGTTCATGATTTTATTGATATTAAATTCAATAAAAATATATTATTGAGAAGCCTTAGATGGTTTTTTATGAAAAAATCCATAGTTAATTCTGACGCAATTATTTGTGTGTCACATAATACTAAAAATGATTTATTGAAATACTTGCCTAAAGTGGACAGAACAAAGATTAATGTTGTTCACAATGGAGTATCGGATTGTTTTCATCAAATTGATTCATCTTATTCAGATGAAAATTTTTTATTGTATGTGGGGGGTCGACAATCATATAAAAATTTTCATATACTTATTAAAGTCTTAGAAAAATTAAATGGTTATACACTTAAATTCATTGGTGGTGGAAAATTAACTAATAAAGAAAAATTATTATTGGATAAAAGTTTACATAACAGATATACTCATATACAAAGTATAAATAACTACGATTTAAATCTATTATATAATAAAGCTTTTTGCCTAGTTTATCCTTCAATATATGAGGGTTTTGGATTACCATTAATTGAAGCTCAGAGTTCTGGTTGTCCAGTTATAGCTACAAAAATTTCATCATTTCCAGAAATTGTTGGTAATAGTGCTATTTTATTAAATAATATGAATACTGATAATATTATAAGTGCAGTAAAAGTTCTAGAAAACCCTGCCAATCGTAATAAATATGTAAGACTAGGACTTAAAAATTCTAAAAGATTTTCTTATGATTTAATGACTAAAAAATATTTAGATATTTACAAGAAAGTCTGGAGTGGTATATAATTTTCTATGAAAAAATCTGATTTAAACCCAATTTTTATTATTGGATCTGCTAGAAGCGGTACTACGATGTTGGGTGATATTTTAGCAAAGCACCCAGATATTGCTTACTGGGTTGAGCCAAAATATATTTGGAAATACAGGAATCCAAATTCTAATAATGATATTAGAAATGAATTTGAAGCAAGTGAATCTGTGATTAATTTTATCCAAAAGACTTTTTTTAAGTACCAATTGAAGAAAGGCAAAAATCGTTTTATGGAAAAAACACCTAGTAATTGTTTCAGAATTCCTTTTATTAATAAGATTTTTCCACAAGGACTCTATATAAATATAATTAGAGACGGAAGAGATGTTAGTTTATCAGCTTATAAAAAATGGACAGAAAAGCATGATAATTCAGCTTATTTTAGAAGATTCAATATTAATGAATATCCACTTATTGATTTGCCAAATTATTTTTTTGAATTTTTTATTAAATTTTATGAAAATAAATTTTATAGAAAAAACACTAGTAGATGGGGTCCAATAACCCCAAAAATTATTGGTTACAGGGAAAAGTCTATTCTTGAAGCATGTGCTTTTCAATGGAGGGAATCTGTTGAAGTATCCATTAATAATCTAAATAATTTGCCTCAAGAAAGAGTATTAAATATCAGGTATGAAGATTTTTTAAATGATCCTACAGAAATTTTAGGTAATATTTTTCAATTTGCTTCATTGGTTCATTCTCCTGAAGTGATTTCATATGCTGAACATAATATTAAAAAATATAATTTTGAAAAATGGAAAATGCACTCGAAATTAGTTTCCAAAATTGATTACATATTAAAACCTACACTTAAAAAACTAGATTACTTATAATATTTTGAAAGTCTCAATAATAACTGCAACATATAATAGCAAATCAATGATTAAGTCATCAATGGACTCAGTTATTTCACAAGATTACCCTAATGTTGAATATGTTATAGTAGATGGAAAATCAAATGACAATTCTTTAGATATAATTGAGGGTTATATAAAAATGAATTTTCCAATAAAATTAATATCAGAAAAAGATGAGGGTGTTTATGATGCTTTTAACAAAGGTATTATGTTAACTACTGGTGATATTATAGGATTTGTTCATGCTGATGATTTTCTTAATTCAAATACTATTCTTTCTGAAATTGTTTCAATCTTTGAAAATAATGACGTTGATGGAGTTTACGGTGACTTGCAATATGTAAAAGTTAGTGACACCAATAATGTTGTAAGAAATTGGAAAAGTAGACCATTCTACCCTGAAATGATTAAAAATGCATGGATGCCACCTCATCCAACTTTGTTCTTAAGAAAAGAAGTGTACGAAAAGCATGGTCACTTTGACACCTCTTACAAGATTTCGGCTGATTATGAATTTATACTTAGAATTTTCAAAGATCAATTTCTGAATTTTGAGTACTTGCCAAAAGTAATTACCACGATGAGACTTGGTGGAATTTCAAATGGAAGCCTGAGAAATATTGCACTTAAAGTTAAAGAAGACTACAGGGCAATGCGAAAACATAAAGTAGGTAATATTTTTACTCTTGCTAGAAAAACATTGTCCAAGTTAGATCAATATTTTAAAAGGTAATGCCATTTAATTCAAATACAGGTAGCAAAGCTGGAAAAAAATCAAAACGAGGTCCAGCCAAAAAACAAGAGCCAAACATTAAACAGAAAATGGAGCTTTTGTATGAAAAAGTACTTGACGATCTTCTAGCTAATCAAGATAAACTAACTAAAACAGAGAGAGTGAAGCTCTTTGTTACTTTATCTGGCTACATTTTCCCTAAAACAAAGGCAGTAAGAGATGAGTTCACACTTCAAAGGTTGAAAGATATTCAAAATCAGGGAATGTTTGACAAAGACCCTGATCCTACCAAATAGCAGCTGTCTTTTGCATAAAAATATCTGCTAAAGCATCTTTATTTTGACAAGTTCCGATATAAGACAAAAAGTTTGTCTCCTTTGTATGCCCTGTAATCCCCATAAGTAGGGGAGTCTCAATTTTTCCAAAATAGTTGCTAGCAAAAGATCTTCTCATATCATGAGAGGTTATGTGCTCATACTTTGGAGCTAAAATTATCTCCTTTCTATTTCTTTTAGGGTTATTCTTGTAACCATTTATAGGCTCATCAATTCCAGCCATTTTGCAAATCCTTTTAATATCCCTGTTAAAACAGCCCTGGGTTACCATTTTCGGAAAATCCACAGTTAAGATTCTAATCACCATTGGATCTGAAACACCAACAGTTACTGCCTTTTTAGTTTTCTTTTGAACGATATCCACATAAACACCGCCAGAGGCTCTTCTTATATTCATTGGAGTTAAACTAAGTAAATCTGATACTCTTTGGCCAATAAATAGACCAACAATAAACCACTTATGAGAATCTCTAATTTTACTTTGAAGCCCCTTTAGATCTTTTATTGATTTTATCTCCTCATGGGTTAAGGTGATTATTATCCGATCAGACGATTTTTGCTTAAACACTTCAATATAATGAGAGTAGGGGTGGATCTTAAATCCACTTTTTTCAGCATCTCTTAGCACCACCTTTAGATTTTTAAGAAGCTGGCCTGTATAGTTGTCACTATATTGTTTTTCAAGCTTTAAATAGCGTGTTAAATCTTCAGAGGCGTTTTTATCAAATGAATCTAAATACAGATAAGTATTACTATCCTTTTCATATGTCTTGATGATTCGGTTAAGTGATCTGTAAGTGCGAACTGTATTATAGGCAAGACCAAGGGTTCCATAGCCCTTTACTCTTTTTGTTGATGCGTTGGATATATATAAATCTAGATAATTTGATAGTCGCATGTTATCCATTTAATTTGTGTTATTTAGTGTGTACTTAGCTATGTCCATAGTGTCTACTTTTGTTGCTTTTTATATGTTAAATGATGTTATATAACATAGATATAGTTTTCATATAACAATTATATGACCAATTAGATAAATAATTTAACTGAAATTAGGTATACAATATACGTTAAATATTTTTAATATTTAAGTATAAGTTGCTGATCTTGTGATAAATAGCTAATTATTTTTGAGGCGACTACGGTCCCTAGTCATCTAATAATTTTATACTCCGCCTTATTACTAGAAATGGATTCTTAATTATTCTAATAAAGTAAATAGGGTATCTTAAACCTAGTAATATTCGATTAGGTATTAATGTAAATAGGTTTATTATACTTAAGCATTTATTAAATAATACATTAAAATTTTTGTTGTTAACCTTGCTTAGGAAGATATAATCAAAAGGGTTTTTTAAAATTGACCG
>Ga0315315_10001975_pt1 | contig 18847 bp, 21 predicted proteins | sample M140m3416metaG_FD_203699 | JGI IMG/M metagenome (GOLD analysis project Ga0315315, IMG submission 203699) | Ammonia-oxidizing marine archaeal communities from Monterey Bay, California, United States - M1 40m 3416 | ecosystem: Environmental > Aquatic > Marine > Intertidal zone | place: USA... | reverse complement strand
TCTTTTTTTTAGGCTATTTTTGAGATTCAACAAAAGTTTTATTTGTTGAAAATCTATTTTACACCTATTATGGTAACAATTTATGATCTTTTATTAATATTATCTAAGTTATGGTAACAAAAAATAAATTATCTTTCAAAATATAAAATTAACTATTTGTTACCTATTACCGTAACAAATATTTTGTGTATAATTAATTTATCGTCTAATTTATTGTTGAATTGGAATCAACAAAACAAATTAAACTAATATCTTACCTATTATGCTGTTAAATTTGCAAAAATTATTTTCTCAATTAATATTAATTTTAGAAGTTAATTAAAATAGATTTGGGCACATCTTCGATGATGGCTTCGCCTGCCCAAATCTCTTTACAAGAAAGATTCAAGTTTTTCTCTCCAAAAATTTATTTTTTGATTAGTGTTAAAAATTTTGAATCGTATCTTCCAAATTCTTTCATTTTTCTATTAAAAGTTTCTCGCATAGATTTATTGTGTCGTAAATATTGTGCACCTTCGATTGATACACGAATTGACATATCCCATAAATTTTCAACTGATTCAAACTCACCTCTTATTTCTTCATTAAACTCGCTCAATATACTTTGGATCTTTTCTTCAGCAATCTTGTATCTAGTTCTATAGACCCTTTTTATTGGTTCCTTTTTTTTAGTTATCTTTCTATTTATCTTTTTATTTATCTTTTTATTTTTCTTCATTTTCATATTTACTCGAGTTAACAAACCTATTTTATTTCTACACAAAGGACAAGTCTCTTTTTTCACTCCATAATAATTTTCCTCATTCTTCCATTCACAAATACAAGCATAGCAAAATATATGTCCACATTGTGTTCTTCTTGGATTCTTGTAAGAATCTAAACATATAGAACAAAAATCATTCATATATTTATACAGCACATTTTTTTTAGTTCCTTTTTTAAAGTTTATTTATAATTATCTCTCCATAAAAAATTTATTAAAATTATTTATAAAATTTATTAAGCATAACTATTCTTTTCCTCTTCCATCACCACACAGAACTCAGTGTATAATAGCAACTATCTAAGTATGAACTGGACTCAGGATGTGTCTCCTTCATTCTTGCAATTAGTTCTCCAACACCTGCCTGAATCTCTGCAATCAAATCTTCGTGACTAGGGGGCTCGCATATCTCGGAACTTGTTTTCGATTCGCCTCCACCCTCCTCCATCACATTGGAATTTGCAACATTTCCATTATTCACACCACCAGTAAGCGTATCATCATTTACGATAATATCCGTCGCTGCCTGCGACAACGACAAATTATCGTCTTCAACAACCTCTTCCTCCAATTCATCCTCATCACTTTCGCAATCTGATTCCTCCTCTCCTGGGACATAATCCGGATCTTCCGAATCTTCCGAATCTTCCTCCTCTTCCGAAGAAGACTCCGCAATCTTTGCCAATAGAGCATCACGATAATTCTTCCACGCTTTATATGCATTACCGGATCGCTTCTTGAGAATACCATCTTCCTTATCAAAACTATCGTTAAAATCTTGACCAATTACTCCTAGCTCCTCTTCAGCAGACTCCTTTGTGAAATTATTAATGTTAGTTAGTTTCGTTTCGTACTTTTTCTGCCATCGCTTCTGCGCATTCTTATGGGCTCGCGTGCAATGAGTTTGAAGATCTTTGAATTTCTCAGTGAATAGATCTCGCATAGTTTCATTAAAATGGGACCACGAATCGTTCGTTAGAATTTTTTGAGTTCCAATGCCAAACTCTTGGTCAGCCCATTCACTTGCAGGAACCTCTACAGCTAGTCGAATACCCCTCGCCCGGTCTTGACCCAGAGGCAACCCCCACATTTTAGGAGAATGAGTGATGTTCCGTCCTGCTCTAAACACATCAAATCCAACTCGCTCCGAATCGGAAGTGTGTCCATAAAATGCCTTTTCCGCTAGTTTTTGCTGCTTATTAGGAAACCACCAATTGATGGTGTATTCGCCCAATTTCTCATCAGCGGCGGGGAGAACTGAGTGAATCACATCACCATTCTCCAACTGGTAAACATTTACTGTCACACTGAATACTTCGGCACCAAATGTGATATCAATTGGAGCGACTGTTACCTTTCCAGTAGTGATATCTTCTGGCCACTCCTGATGAAGCCAGTTAAACAGATGAATAGGTGCTGTAGTACAACTTGGGCGGTACAAACCCTTGGCAAACTTGACCACCTTGTCAAATGTTGTTTGAGTATTTTGCCTACACAAACTTTCAACCTTGATCATTGTCCCTCCTGTGAAGCAATCCAGAGAATAATCTGCGGTTAGAAGTTTCATATGAGCAAGAAAGTCCTCAACTTCCTGTGGAGAAGCATCTTGAATGTTTTCTGGAATTACTCCAGAACGCTGGTATGCTCCAACATCATAAACGGTTTTCTTCACAACTCCATTGAAGCTGTGGAATGTTGTTGCCTTGTTTCCCAGAACAGTAACTGAATCAGTGGCACCCTGATCATATTTTCCTAGTAGCGAGTTACTATCCGTAGTGTATCGCTGCTCTAGGCCTGTTTTTGTTTTCTGCCACATTGTGGCAAACGCGTGTTCGGACGCAAATGTGCCGTCACCCATAAGCACGACAGAACTTTTAGTAAGAATGGTCCCCAATTGAGAACATCCGCCCCAGCAAACTTCGTTATCCCATAGCTCGCCATACGGGGCTTCACGACTGGGCTGGTTTGCCCTAAGATGGATGACTTCCTGTTTGGAAGTAGTCCGGCCATTGTTGTTATTTGCTGCTGCCATTGTTGTTGTTGTAGTAGTTTGAGTTACTGAGTTTTGTGCAAGAGAATTCATAAGTAATTGAATCTTGATTATTTTCATTTCAATTCAATTTTCAGATATTGTTCAAAAATCCTTAATTTTAATCTTGCTTGCTTGCATTTAGCATCTTGCTTTATTATAGTGCTTTTTTTAAAGTTTTTTTTCGTATTATATATTTATAAAATTGATTAAATATATAATTAATAATATATATATTATAATGAACAAGAAAATAAATAAAGTTACCAAAATCAAAAAAAAAATTAACATTTATAATGTTGATTGTATGCAACACTTAGAAACTTTAAAAGATAACTCTGTTGATTGTGTTATTACTGACCCACCCTATTTTATTGATAAATTAGATGCTAATTGGTCATCAAAAGATATTAAGGATGATAAAAAGAATAGCCATATAAAACATTTACCAAAAGGAATGAAATTTGATAAAAAACAGGTAAAGAATTTATATGATTATTATGTTGAATTAGCCAAGCTATTATTTAAAAAAATGAAACCAGGAGGATATTTCCTTTCATTCTCTTCTCCTAGATTATATCACGCTATAGCTATGGCATGCGAAATTGCTGGATTTGACATTAGGGATATGATAAATTGGACTTATACTCAATCTATGCCAAAAGGTATGTCTATGACACATATTATTAAAAAAATGAAGGGATTAAGCGAAAATCAAAAAACCAAACTTATTGAAGAATATAAAGATTTTAAAACACCTCAAATTCGTTCATGTTTTGAACCTATATGTGTTGCTATGAAACCTATGGGCACTACTTTTATGAAAAACGAGCTGAATTTCAAAACAGGAATGATAGACTTTTCTCAAAAAGTTGGGATTAATAGTGATAGAGTCCCTGCTAATATTATTACTACTGAAGAATATAATGAAAGTTATGATAAAAATTTTATGGTTTCTAAACCTAATAAAAAAGAAAAAGGAGCAAAAAATACACATATCACTGTAAAACCTATTGCATTGATGGAACATTTGATTAAATTATTCAGTAAAAAAAAAGCCTTAGTTCTAGATCCGTTTGTTGGAAGTGGAACTACTGCTATTGCATGTAAAAATACTGGTAGAAAATGTATTGGGTGTGAAATTAATAAAGAATATTATGATATTGCATTAGATAGATTGAAATCTGTATAAAAAAAAGACTAATCTCCTTCTTTATTAATTTTTTTTTTTTCAAAATCCTGATTTACAGAACTCTATCACGAATCCTCTCTTGTTGAACACTGCCTTGCTTTTATACTGCTGATTACAGAATGCACATTGAGGTATACAGTTATCGTATGTAAGATCCTTGCGTGGATCCATATGCCCTTGTTGCAGAACTGTTGTCTTTGTCTGGTCCCATCTTAATGGGTCGCCTTCCTTGCTACCACAATTAACACAGGCATATCCATATTCCTGCTTCATTTTTGTCCAATTCTCGACATTCAACTTAGATGCCCGTTTTTGCGCTATGAATCCTGGCAAACACTGTTGCACTGACACTAACTTGTGCTTGTATTTACCCTCTTTTTCAATCCACCATCCCTTTTGAGTGCTCAAATGGCGAACTTGCACTGGATCTGTTCCAGTAAGAGTATGTCCTGTCTCCTCTAGTTGGGTTTTAATAGCATCTATATGCACGAATGCTCCAAAGTTGGCATACAGAATCGCAAGGGAACACCCTAATTTACCTGTAAATCGCGGCAACTTCACTCCTAATGCTGCGAGATTTGCCTTATGTGCAGCAGCTAGCTCTTGATATTTTTGGTTTAGATTCATTTGTATTGTTATTTCTTTTTTTTTCTTGAGTTTTTACGATTATTTTATACTATGATCCTTGTCAGAATATAAAATATTCAATTTTGTAATATGCTTAAACAATCATATTTATTATTTATATATGACAAAGAAAAAGAAGAGCAAAAGTCCAGATAAATATCGTAAACAACATATACCAAAGGCTTTGCGAGAACAATGTTGGGTTCATAATTTTGGTAAAAAATATGAACATAAATGTTATATTAAATGGTGTTCTAATAGAATTACTGTATTTGATTTCCATGTAGGACATAATATTCCAGAATGTAAAGGTGGAAAATTATGTCTTGAAAATGTAAAACCTATATGTTCTAGATGTAATCACAGTATGGGGTCACAATATACCATTACTGAATGGTTGGAATTAGACAAAAACCATAAACAAAATGGGTGTTGTATTATTTGTTAGTGCCTTTTTTCAAGTTTTTTATGTTAAAATTGAATTAATATAAAATAATATTACAACATATATAAAATGAACTGTTTTGAACTATTTGCTGGATGTGGGGGATTAGGTTGGGGTTTTCACGAAGAAGGATTTAATATCGTTGTTGCAAATGAACTCGAAGAAAATATTGCAGTAACATACAAACACAACTTTAAGGACACAAATGTAATTGTTGGTGATATTACCAAAAATGAGATAAAATCGAAGATCAAGAAGGCCTGGGAAAATAAAGAGTGTGATGTTATTTTAGGAGGACCTCCTTGTGTTGCTTATTCTATGGCAGGTCATAGAAATTCTAGAGACCCAAGAGGTCAATTATTTAAAGATTATGTTGAATTTGTTGCAAAACTAAACCCAAAAGTATTTGTTATGGAGAATGTAAAAGGCATTCTTACAATATTACACGATAAGCCAACATTAAATACCGATGAAAAAAAATTAGCAGACGATTATTATGCATTGGAAGAAGAAAAACTTAAATTAGAAGCTAAAAAAAAAGGTTATATTGTTGCAAAGAAACATCCAGAATTCTATCCTTTATGTAGAACTAAAAAAAAATTAAAAGAGGTAAAAGCAAAAATTAAAAAGATGAAAAAAGATATTCCAAAATTTAGAATGAAGGTTACTGATATTATTATCAATAAGATGAAAGAACTAGGTTATAATGTTCAAATGAAATTATTAAATGCTGCTAATTATGGAGTTCCTCAAAAAAGAGAAAGAGTTATATTTGTTGGAGTTAGAAATGATATTACTAAAAAATTTGAATATCCTATCGAAACACATAACAAAGATGGAACTGATGGAAAATTAAAATGGGTTAGTGTTAGAGAGGCTATTGATAAATGGAAGGATTGGCCAGAAGATGCAGATGAATTTCAACAAATATACACTAAACATACACCAAAATTTATTGAAAAAATTAAACAAACTGAAATTGGAACTTCTGTATTAAAAAGATATTCAGAAGCATTTTATAGATGTTATCCTGATAGACCATCTAATACTGTAAAGGAAAACCACGGAGGAGTATTTGTTCATTATGAAAAAGATAGAGTTATGACTCCTAGAGAGCTTGCTGAGTTACAGAGTTTCCCTCGAGAGTTTGTATTTAAAGGAACAAAAAGCAGTATGTTAATTCAACTAGGCAACGCTGTTCCTTGTAAGTTATCTAATGCTATTGCAAAACAAGTAAAAAAATTACTATAAATAGTAAAGTTTTATTTAATTTTTATTTATTTTAAATATAGTTTTTCTTTGAATGCTTTTACATCACCCCAGTAGGTGCCTTTATACCAATCGAATTTTGTCATGTCCAATGTTTCATCGCCCTCAGTAAAAGCTAATCGCGCAGGAAATCCTGGTGCGGGTTGTCTCTTTCCTTCTTCTAACATTTTTTTTTTGACTGCTCTTTTTCTTACATTACAATTCTTACATAAAGGTTGAAAATCTTCTAGTTTCTGTTCTTTAATGTTTAATAAGCGTTTATCATTTTGCACCAATACTAAATCATTTTTGTGATCACACTCTATTTTAGTTTTTCTGTCGCAATGGACACAACGTAATTTACAGATAGCTTTCTTTATTTTGGGACAAATAACTGCCGGTGTTCTCTCATTACCTTCACCATAAAATTTAATCCATTCTGTTGTGCACCCTTTTTTGCGAAATTTTAATTTAGCATGTTCTTCTATCAACATATCTTTGTCTTCTTCTGTCAAATCCCAAGAAATACTGGTCTTCCATCGTAGCCCCTCTTTTGGAAAATTTTGACAAAATCGACAAAATTTGTATTTAAGACCTAGAGAAGAAGAATCGCCTCTAAAGATACCGTCACCAGAAGTATATGCGCAATAATCTGGTAAAGTATATCTAGCTATTAATCCTGATTTTCCCTCATTATTTAAGAAGTCACGAATAAATTTATCTCCCTTAAACATTCTAGGCATTGTTTTATTTTATATTTTGTAATATAAAATAAATTCAATTTCACACCAATTCCACTGTTTCGCTTATAAATCCTACTCCCTCTTCTGGGTCTGATTGTAAAACTTGCTCTTTATATATTTTCATTGTTTTTCTTCGTTCATATTCTCTAAGCGGATACGACAATTTCTTACAAAACTTCGACATCGAGTTTCCCATATATATTTACATCCATATTTTTTCTTTTCCACATCTTCTTCATTTTCTCTTAATTCTCTTATTTTTTTATCCATATCATATTCTCTATATTGATAATAAGATATTAACATTGTTGGTAAAGCCATTCCCATTTATACTATATAAATATTATTCTTTTATTGATTTCATTGCTTCCTTAATGGAGGCAAGTTTTGCTAACTTTTTCTTTATTGCCTTGTCACATTTTTCTTTTATAGATGGTTCTGGACTTATTGCAGATAATGATTTTTGCCAAATATCTAGCTTTTCAGGATTATCGTTATAATCAGGATTTTCTTTTTCCCATTCTGACAATGCATTTACAAGCTTAAACTTGGTATTTGTTACAGCATTGCTTATTTGACTTCCATCATCCTTTACCCATCCTTCTTCCTTTTTCACCATAAATTTCAATCGTTTCTCATCTGTTGAATGAATAGGTCTATCTGTAGGACTTAAATCTTCTAACTGTTTTGATAGTATATTTGACATACCTTCAATATATCCATTTTGGGTAGTATAATTCAAATCTTGCAATGATAGATTTATACTATCTACAAAATCTTTTAATGTTTGAGCATTTTTACAATGTTCATCCAAAAATAGATTTACATTGATATAATTATTATTATTAATATTACTAATATTATTGGTTATATGTTGAATAACTGTCTGTGATTTGGGATCCTCTACATCTTTTGTTTTTTCTAAAGAACATTTCTTTCTATGCCTCCATAATGTAGTCCTACTTTTATATACTTTATTACAAAATTCACACTCAAATTTGGATTTTACTCCTTTTTTACTCGTTTTTGAAACAAAAGTGAAACATTTATTTTTGTGTTTTTTGGTAAGCAGGTGTCTCTGCCAGTTTGATTTTTGTGATGCTGTATAGTCACAACATTCACAATAATTGTAAAAACTCGTTTTTACTCCTTTTTTGTCTAAATGAAACATTTTGAAACAATCTTATATATAATGTCCAAAAAAATTCTAAGTATTTTACACAAAAGTTCTTTTTTTTTAGTGCCTAAAAATTGGATGTAGGTAACTGTTTTCTCTAAATATTTTGTAAATCCCTACATTATGGTCTAACGCAAAAAATGCACCTTTTTTCAGAAAAAACTTTTATGGATTTTCCCATTTTGGACAATTATAAAAATGTCCAAAACGTACATTATGGGGGTTTTTGTTATATAAAAAAAGCGTCGAACCTTTTTCTTAGTTCTCTTTTTTCAGTAATATTTTTTATAATAAAATATGATCATAATTTATAATGAAGTTAAGAGACGGTATTCTTCTTGTTGTTGTTATTCTTTTATTTGTTATTTTAGCATATTTAATATCTAGTAAAAATTCTAAGAAAAATGTTCTTTCGCCAATATTTGTTCCTATTCGTTCCTGGTTTGGTCCTGCTTATGGTGGTAATCGTGGACATACAACTGTTGTAGTAAATAGCGGTAATTCAAGTAGTTCCAGTAGTTCCAGTAGTTCCAGTAGTTCTAGTGGATCTGGATCTGGTTCTGGAAGTTCTAGTAGTTCTTCTGGCCCTACAATGTCAAGTATTCCTATAACAACACCTGGTCCTACTCCTCCACCAGTATCTCCATTTACTGTTATGGGATTGAATTAAAAAATTGAATCAAGTTAAATATAATTTAATTCAATTATATATTAGAAATGCAAAAAACAGGTAAGAATCGCAATACAATAGACAAGTTCTATACTAATCCTAGTATAGTTAACAAATATATAGATATATTTAAACCTTATATAAATGAAGGGGATTTAATTATAGAACCAAGTGCTGGATGTGGAGTTTGGACAATTCCATTACATATGTATAATCTTATCGCATTTGATATTCAACCTGAAGGCGATGGTATTCAACAAATGGACTTTCTTGATGTAGACTTATTCGCTTTTCAATCAAATTTACATTTTATAGGAAACCCTCCGTTTGGAAGACAATCTTCACTTGCTAAGAAGTTTATAAAACATATATGTAGTTGTGAAAAAACACAAACAATTGCATTTATATTGCCAAAAAGTTTCAAAAAGGATAGTTTTCAAAGGGTATTTCCACCTAATTATCATTTAGAATATCAAGATGATGTAAGTAATGATGCATTTCTAGCTAATGGAAAGCCATATGATGTTCCTTGTGTATTTCAAATATGGCGAAAAAAAGATACTGAAAGAGTTATTCCTGAAAAATTAGAACCAAAAGGGTTTAAATTTGTTAAAAAAAATGAAAATCCAGACTGTTCTCTTCGTAGAGTAGGTGTTTATGCTGGCAAGATTAGTAAAGATATATTTTATAAAAGCGAACAAAGTCATTATTTTATAAAAGTAGAACAAAATACTGATCTTTTCATAATTAAATATCAAAATATTCATTGGGAACATAATAATACTGTTGGTCCCAAATCTATTTCAAAACAAGAATTTATAAGAGAGATTAACAAGTTAACTTCTCCCTAATCCATTTCCGTATATTATCATTTGTAGGATTCAATATTTTTAACAGACCATTGATATAATATGGTTTCAAATCATCAGTTGTATCAGGATCTTCTATCATTAATATAGTATTGTATATTACTTTTAGTAAGCGTTTGTCATATGTATCTTTGATATTTTGAAAAACGGTATCAATATTAATAGCATCATCACTAGCATCTTTAAATAAATCAGGTGATTCTAATGATAATACATTTTTATAAAGAGCTAGAGTATGAGTAATTGCTGTTTGTTCTGCGGCTGAATAAGTAATAATAAGTTTTTCTATGCCTTTTACAGCACTAGTCAATATATGATTAAAAATTTTATTATCCTCGCTCTTATACCATTTATAATAGCGACGAATAGCATGAAATAGATAATATAAATCATCTTTTCCATCACTATTATACCACCTCCATACTCCTTGAGTCCAAGAAGGGGGATGTAATTGTAGTATATTATCACTAACACTAACCTTAGTACCTATTGGAGATTCAGATAATAAAGCTAATTGAACCATAACTTGCAATGGTTCTAATATCATATCACTTCGTTCTTTTCTAGTGTTAAGATCCATATAATTACCTCTTTTTTTATGTTTATACTTTTTCACTAATTTATAAATTTTTTTAGTGTTTTTTATTCCATTCACAATATTCCATCCCATATATGCAATATTCATATACTATTATACAATATTTTAAAGTTATATAAAGATTTAAGCTTTGATTGTTGTAAGATGGATTATGCTGAAAATAGTAAAATGATGGAGGAGGAGGAATTAAAGGAATATCTATTTCCTAATAATGATAAGAGATTAGTAAAATTTAATACATTTAATCAAGAACAACAGTTAAATAGTATATATATTGGTAGCCTTATAAGTGAAATAGGAGAAGAAAAGTATATTAGATTAAAATCAGGTAAAAATGAGATAGAAAAAGATAAATTAAAACAACTTTATACTCAAGAAAATAATGAATTAAGAAATAAAATAAAAAGGATAGACCAAATAAGACAAGAAAGAGAGCGAGAATATATTCAAGAAAAGAGAGAAATACGCGAAAATATAAAACTTGAATTAAAACAACAATATAGTCAAGATATGAGTAATGCGAAAGATGAAATATTAATGCTTAAGTCTAGATGGGAAGAGATACAAAATAAAAGATTAGATATTCAACAAAAGAATAATGAAAAAATTCTTTTTCAAAAAGATGAAATGGAGAGAAAATTAACAGAACAGAGAGAATTATATGAAAAAAAATTAGATATATTACGAGAAAAGATAGAAAATATGGTAATTTTAACATCAAATTCAACAAAAAAAGGTCAAGAAGGAGAGGATTGGACATTTAATGAATTATTACGATTATTTCCAAAAGCACAAATAGAAGATACGCATTCTATAAAACATAGAGGTGATTTCATAATAAAGGATGATTATATTGGTATGGTTGATTCTAAAAAGTTTAAAAGCAATGTTCCAAAAAGAGATATTGATAAATTTAAAAGTGATATGGAAACAAATAGTGATTTTCAATATGGTATATTATGTGCAACTGATAATGGGATTGCTACAAAATCAGATTTATCATTAGAATTTGTAAGTGGTAAACCTATTGTATATGTTTGTAAAGCTTGTAAAAATCCTCAAAAAATATTAATAGCTTGTAATTTATGCAAATTAATATTAAAAAATATGAATTGTTTTGATATAACTAAAGAAGAAAATCAATTGGTAATAAAAGAAAAGACTAAATCAATAATAAAATATAAAAAGAAAATGATAAAAAAGATAACAGATTTTAGCGAAGGTATTTTAGAATTAATGGAATCACAGTGGGGAGAATTTGAATCAGTATTGAAACAAATTAATGTAAAGAATTAATATATACAAAATGTGGTATTTTTGTAAATATAAAGATAGTTTAGGCAAACCTAAGAAAGGCCTACATTCATATAGAGTATTTGATATTTCTGTATTAGATGTTTTATTTACATTCTTGTTAGCAAAATTTATTCAATATTATATTTTAGATGAATATGAATTTTTAATGATATTGGTTTCTTGTTTTGCAATGGGTATTGTATTACATAGAGTTTTTTGTGTAAAAACTACTATAGATAAATTACTTTTTTCTTGATTTTTTTGTTTTGTCCTTATTTAAAATAAAAAAATATAGTTTTTGGATTTTTTCTATAGACATTTTATTGATTTTGTTATGTATTGATTTAGAATTATATTTTTTTTTTGTCTTTCTTTTAAAAAGTTTTCTAGATGATGGTGACTTTTTTAATTGTAATAATAATCTTCTTTTAAATTCTGTAGAGGCAACCTTAAAATCTTCACTATTTTTTTTATAATCAGTTGCTAATCCATTATTATCAATATGCTGTCTAATAATATATTGATTTATATCTATAACTTTTCGTTTTCCAAATTGATCATTTGCCCAAAGTGATTTTTCTGTTTTTGGTATATTATCAAATCCTATTAATGTTTTATCTTCTTTTCTAATTTTTTTTGTTTTATTTTTTCTATTTGGCATTTATATTATAAAAATATTTTATTATAATATAAATATGATGAATTATAACTTGCGTATTATATTAATAGGTGATTGTGCTGTAGGTAAAACCGCTTATGCTACTAAATTAAGATATGGTCAGTATCAGGATAAATATGATGCTACAATTGGCGTTGATTATAGCGCTAGGACTATTTGTGTTAATAATAATGCTATGGTAAAATGTCAACTATGGGATACCGCTGGACAAGAAAATTTTGCACCATTAATAAAATCATACTACAAGGATATAGGGGCTGCTATACTTGTTTTTGATTTAAATAATAAAAGATCGTTTGATAGATTGAATTTTTGGATAAATGAATTAAATAAATATGGACCTACAGATTATCCTGTTTCTAAAATATTGATAGGTAATAAAATTGACCTTGATAGTAGACAAATTCATCGTGAAGAAGCAGAACAATTCGCAGCACAAAATGGATTTTTATATGAAGAAATAAGTGTAAAAAATGATATAAATGTTGACGAATCTTTATTGAAAGTAGTTCAATATGCTTATAAATTTAAAAATGTAAATAAAGGATTAAAAACTAGTGATTTAAATTATATTGCATTAAAACCTAAATCAAACACAATAAAAGATAGAGATTCTTGTTGCTGTATGTGTTAGTATTGATAAAGACTTGTTACAATAACTGAAAATGACCAATCTCTATCATTTAAATCAACCTCATATCCTTTATCATTTAATAATCTAACTTTAAATTTACTTAATTTAACCGGTCCAAAATATTTTCTTTTAGTTAATTCCTTATCTGGATTACTATATATTATAGAATTATTCCAATCTAAAGGATTTATATTAACTGGAAATCTTGCAAATAAATCTGTTGAATTAGGTGATTTGTATCTATTAACTGGAACTTGATTTCTTGCCATAGATATTTGATTTGCAGTATATAATTGAGCTTTTGTTAAATTACTACTTAAATCGGTATTCAAATCATTAGTTGAACACGCTCTTTCATTATTAGTACTATCTGCAACATCTACACATTCATATCCTTGTACTCCATAATATCCGTCTTCATATTTCCCAAGTCCATATTTTGAATTCATAGTTTGATTATTTATATATTCTGGCATTCTAAAATCTCTATCTACTTGATCTACTGTTGATATTAGATCTTTATTTGCTTTATTATTATTATAATCATCCAATGTTAATATAAAATATTGACTTCCTTTTATATTTACTAGTGATTTCGGTATTGTTTTACCTTGCCATATTTCTTGGCCATTATTATTACTAAGCATTGGACTTGGTATATATGCATTTCCAGGAGGAGTTTGAGAATAACCTGCTACAGCTCCATTATTTGACTTATGTGTTGCTAAGCCATCATATTTATATGGATGAATCTTAATGTCTGTTGTTCTATATCCCAATAACCAACCTAAATTATAATCTATTTTTCCTCCTGGAGAAGGAGCTGTTTGTTGTGATAAAGAAGAACACGCATCTTCGTTTGTCGCAGGAATATACCATGTAATAGTTGCAATACTTCCTGATGGATCATAATTATGTATCGCCATTTTATTATTATGACTTTCATATTTAAATTCTATAAGGGGGAAAGGAGGATAATTTGCATCATCATATAAAGAAGGAGTTGTTATATATGTTCCTGCCGAAGAATAATGACCTATAAAACTTTGTTTTTCCATTAGTTTTTTATTAATTTCAGTAGCTAATAATGCTTGAGAATAATTTCCATTCTCAATTGTGATTTGCGTCCTGTGATCCATAAATTCTATATTAAATCTAGTTGTCCCATAATCACTGCTAAATACATACCAAGAAGTTGGAATTTCAAGATCACCTAATGTAATATCTATTACATTTGTTAATGGTTGAGTTAGATTTACAACATAATTTGTCGATGTGTATAATCTATTTTGTTGATTTGTATCATGAATTAAATTTTCACAATTAACAGAAGATGAATCTAAAATTTGTCGATAATGACTATCAAAATTTATTACTCTTTTTATTTCTGTTATTAACATACCGTTTAATTTACCTTGAACAGCATTTTTCGTTGCATATGTTTCTGAAATAGGTTTTTGAGGAACACCTATTATATCTTTTTCTAGATTTATTAATTGATTCATTTTACCTTCGACTTCTTCTTTTGTTTTTTCTAAAAATTGATTTCTAAGCACTTTTGCTGCCAAATCGTCTTCTTCTTCATATGATTCTATCCAGGTTTGTTTATTGTATAAGTTTAAATTCTCTATTAATCTTGTTTGAGTATCTTCAAAAAAGGTTTGATATTTTTGTTGACCTATAAATTTTCTTTTTAATTCTAGTATTTTTCTTGTAATAATTCCTTTATTTAATGGTATAGTTTTAAAACCTACTATTGCTGCTAATTCTTCTACATCATAATTATTAGCATTAAAATCAATATCTGGTTTTTTTCTTGCATTTTGCATCTGTTTTTGTCTTGCATATTGAATATTTTTATAAGAGGCTTTAGAATCACTTTCTTTAACTAAATCAAGTGACTTTAAATATTCATTACTTGATAACTCATAATTTGTCATTGCTTTATTTTCTGGATGATTCATTATATATATTTGTATTAAATTATTAAATTATAAAATGTGTAATTAATAAAAATGGTGTCTTTTTTTTAGTGCTTATTTTCAAGCTAGTTTTATTCTGAAAATTGAATATATTATATTATAATAAATGAATTATAAAATGACAGAATCAAAATCAACTACTAGTATGGATAAGAAACCCGCTGCTGACTGCCAAATATGCTGTGAAGAGTTTAATAAATCTACAAGATCTCGCATAGAATGCGGACATTGTAATTTAGAAGTTTGTAAAAAATGTGTTAGATATTATTTACTTGGCACTACATCTGGTGCTCATTGTATGGGTTGTAAAAATGCATGGGAAAGAGATTTTACTCAAAAAAGCTTAAATAAATCATTTTATAATGGTTCTTATAAAGATAGGCGAAAAGAGCTTTTATTTGAAGGAGAAAAGGCAAGATTTCCAGAAACTATGCCTGCTGTAGAAAACTATAAAAATATTCAAAATTGGCAAATAGAAGAAAAAAAGATGCAACTATCGATTGACCAGATGAGAGAACAATTATGGGAGTTAGAAAGAAATAAGAGAAAGATTGCTAATGATATTCGTAGAGCAAAAACTGGACAGGTTCTAGAGGAAAAGAAAGAGGCAGCTCAATTTATTAGAAAATGTCCGGAAGATGGATGTGAAGGATTCCTATCATCTGCTTGGAAATGTGGAGTATGTAGTATTTGGGCGTGTCCTCATTGTTTTGCTGCAAAGGGATTTGATAAAAATGCAGAACATACTTGCAATCCAGATGATGTTGCATCTGCTGAATTAATTAAGAAAGAAACTAAACCTTGTCCAGCTTGTGGAACTCGTATATTTAAAATTAGTGGATGTGATCAAATGTGGTGTACCTCTTGTCATATTGCATTCTCGTGGAGAACTGGAATGAGGGTAAATGGAGTTATTCATAATCCTCACTTCTATGCATTTCAAAGAGAAGGAGGTGCAGCAGTAATTCAAAATCCTGGAGCCCAAATTTGTGGAGGATTACCTACTTATTATCAAGTTCGTGATAGAAAAAGGGCATTGTATAATAATAGCGTATTTCTGAGATGGGTTAAACAGGCATTATCTAATATTGTTCAAGGAGATGAATGGAAAAGATATACTTATCCACGCCAAAGACTATTGGTAGGACTTGAAAATAATATTCAAAATATCCATAGGGGAGCAAATCATTTCCAATATACTATTCTAGATAGATTTAGACAGCATTGTCAACAGGCTCAAGATAATAAAGAATTGCGTATCAAGTTTATATGCGGCGAAATGACAGAACAGAATATGAAAACGCAACTATTAAAAAGAGATACACAATATAATAAAAGACAAGTTTTGTTGCATGTTTATGAATTAATGGGCGCAGTTTATACTGAAACTGTTATTGATATTCATAATACTATGTTAGAATTTGTTCGAGATAATACAAATTATAGTGAATCACAAAGTGCAGAAACAAATTTGTTACAATTATCTAGAGTGCAAAGAGTTTTGAAGAGAGTTCATACTAATATTATGAAGGTGGAACGAGTAAGAATTTATTGTAATAAAGAATTATGTAAAATTAGTGCTATTTATAATCAAGGAGTTGAAATAATTGATGGGTCTTATAATACTCCAAAATTTAATAAAGACAAATGTAAAAAAGAATTATTGAAGAAGAATGCTGGAGAGTTAATTCATAAAACTATTATTGAAGAAGGGCCTCGTGGACCTCGTTTGAGACGGTTGTATGAAGATGCATATCAAAGACATGCAATTTATATTTAAAATAAATTGTTAAACCAGTTATGAATAAACTTTTCAAGTAATAAATTTTTTTTAATTCCTGAACAAATATGTCCCTTTTTGGCTTTACCACAAATTCCACATTTTTTAGGATTTGATTTATTATATTCTATTTTATTATTTTCTATAGTTAATATTCTATTCCAAGGTAGTATTACACATCCTTGACCTCTTTTAAAATGTTTATAACCATAAAATAATATATTTTCTAGAAATCTTATAACTATAGATGCTTTGGATTGAGTTTTAATAATATCATTTCTAGATATAAAATCATGACTTTTATAAATATATTGATTTAATCTATGTTCTGTATACATTCTACTTCTATTTGAATAAATTATTTGATTTTTTATCTTTCCAATACCCATTATTTTATTAATATCATTATTCATTTCAATGATATAAATATATTTGCCTTTTGGTATATTTTTAGATAATGGTTTATCTAATCCATATGCACATCCTTTGTGATTTTTTCTTTGTTTCCAAATTAAATTTTCCAAATATGTTTTATTATTAAACCTAACTGTTCCTATAAGAAAGTCATATTGCATATAAATATCTCTCCATTTATATATTATATTTTTTTCAATTTTTAACTAACATAGAAATCTCATATAATTTTGCAGATATTGATAATCCTTTTACACCTTCCATTAATTTTAATTCTGAAGGATCTTTTAAATATAATTCTAACATTCTTTCTCGAAAATCTTTATAATTATTATAATAATTTGTAGCTAAATTTTGAATTTCATTATGTTTATCTTGTAAGGCCTTAGGAAACTTGCCTATACTTGTATAACATTTTGCATATTCTTTTGTTTTGTTCAAATGCATTAACATAATTACAATAGAAGGTAAAAAATTTTTTACATCTTGTTTATTTGATAACATTTGTTTAAGATGTTTTGCATTACAACTCATAAAAGTTCCATATGCATCTTCAAATTTTTTAAACAATTCTTTTTGTTTTTTTGTTTCTTTTAATTTTAATCTTCTAATAGCTATATTTTCTAATGCAGCTTTTAATAAAATAACACTATTATGATCCCCATTTTTAAATGCATGATCTGCTAATGATAAATAAAAGCTAATATTATGTTTTACTTTAACTAATGTATTGGGTTTGTTATCTGTAACAAGTATTAAATAAACAAGATTTGTTACCGCATTATTAAAAAAATCTGGTATTTTTCCTTTTTCTTCATCTGTTAAATAAGAATATAAACAACAAGTTCCTTTACGAAAAGTTTTTGTAGATTTTTCAAGTTTAATATCAAAATCAGTAGTAAAAAGATTTAAAACTAAATTTCTTAAACAAGTTTTTTTTGGGTTAATTGGTGTTGGTGTTAGTGGTGGTGCTTTTACACCTATATTAAATAAATCTAATCCTTCTAATGAAAGGGTTCGAGCTCTTTTTTTCCCTTTTTTCATATACTAAGTATTATTATATTTCTTTTATATTTTAATCAACTTTTACATTTAATCTTGCATATTCTTTGTATCCAGGACATACATAATCTGTATGATAATCCCGGGATAACTTTTTATTTACTCCTCCAAATGCATCAACATATACTATTTTCTTAATACCTAATCTTTTTATTTCTTTTGCACAGTGAGAACACGGTTTTGATTCGGCGGAATGTTTTGTAGAAGGTCTATGTTTTACTATATATATTGTTAGTTTCTTCATTTTTCGTCTTATTTTACGGTCATAAAACCCACGACCCTTTTCTTTTACCCCGGAAAGCGTATGGGAAGAACTTATGTATGGCAGCAACTTCAGCATGTCCAGCACACCTAATATGACTACCATATTTATTACGATGAGTATTATGATCCATAGCTAGTATTTTATTACCACGGCAAATTCCTGCCGCCACACGAGTTGCTTGAGGAGATGTGCTGGCCAAAGCCAACAACTGGCTGATTATACGATTTTGAGTGTTCGACATACTTGATATATATATATTATACCTTAATTTATTTATATTTTTTTTCACTTCAATTTTATTTTGTAGATATTGTATTATATATTAAGTAAGGACTCCTTCTTCTTATTATTTTCTTTACAACACGATATTAATA
>Ga0315315_10001972_pt1 | contig 18859 bp, 16 predicted proteins | sample M140m3416metaG_FD_203699 | JGI IMG/M metagenome (GOLD analysis project Ga0315315, IMG submission 203699) | Ammonia-oxidizing marine archaeal communities from Monterey Bay, California, United States - M1 40m 3416 | ecosystem: Environmental > Aquatic > Marine > Intertidal zone | place: USA... | reverse complement strand
AAGAAATAAAGCTTTATGCAACATATCCTCCTCGGCATAATAATCCTGAAGGATTTATACAAGAGGCTGAAGAATTACTTGATGAAGGCTATTCAGCATATAAAATTCATCCAGGTAACTTAACTGTCAAAGATACAATTTCAGTTGTAGATGGTGTAAGAAAAGCAGTTGGTGACAAAATGGATCTGATGTTAGATAGAAATCATGGCTATTCCTTAAATGAAGCACTGAAAGTTGGAAAAGCCTTAGACTCAAATAATTACTATTGGTTTGAAGATCCTGTGGTTACGTCAAATATAAGAGGAATAAAGCGTTTACATGAAACCTTAGATACTCCAATTAATATGAGTGATTCAGCTACTTTTCTAATTAAAGAAGCAGCAAATTTTTTAGGGAATAATCTTGTTGGAATGATACGTGGAACTACTAGAAAACTAGGAATTACTGGATTAATTAAATTGTCAGCAATGGCTGATGCATTTAATATAAATTGTGAAATAGGATTGGCAGGTAACTCTATAATGAACATCGCTAATTTGCATGTTATTTCTTCAGTTTCAAATAACTCTTTTTATGAATACTGGAGACCTGAACATATTCATCAGTGGGGTATTGAGAAAGAAATTGAAATTAATTCGACTGGAAAATTGAATTTATCGCATAATTCAGGTTTAGGAATTGAATTAGATGAAGATTGGATAGATTTTCATAAAGTACATAGTATTGATTAGTCTGTTTGTTAGCTAAAAGATTGGATAAATATGAGTTTTAAAAATAATACTGCTGAAGTAATTATTATTGGACTAGGTGCAATGGGAAGTGCTAGTTCTTATTATCTTTCTAAAAAAGGTGTTAAAGTTTTAGGTTTTGATACTTATCACCCTCCTCATAATTTAGGTTCTTCTCATGGTCATACTAGAGTGATAAGAGAAGCATACCATGAAGGGACATCATATGTTCCTATTGTACAAAGGGCATATGAACTTTGGCATGAAATTCAAAATTCTTCAGCAAAAAAAATTATTATGGAGTATGGAGGTCTTTATTTAGGAAAAGATGGAAATTATTTAAAAGATGCAAAATTATCTGCAGAAAAATATAATATACCAATTACAGAGCTAAATAATAAAGAAATACTTGATAGGTATAAAGTACTAAATCCTCCAGGAAATTTTAAAGGTTTGCTTGAAAATAGAAGCGGGGCTGTATTTCCTGAAAATTCAATAGAATATTTTCTTGAAAATTCAAAATCTAATGGTTCAATACATAAATTTAATGAAAGGGTTCTTTCTTGGGAAAAATCATCCAATTCATATAAAGTTGTAACAGATAAAGGCGATTATTTTTCAGAAAAACTTATTTTCAGTTCTGGTTCTTGGATTAAGAATTTGTTGCCACTTATAAATATTCCAGTAAAAACTGAAAGGCAAGTTCTTCTTTGGTTTGAGCCAAAAAAAGATAAAGAATTATTCTTAAATAGAAATCTTACAAATACTGGATGGGATTTAGAAAATGGGTTGGAATTTTATACTCAACCAATAATTGAGAATAGAGGATTTAAAGTTGCGATGCATCATAATGGAGAATTTATTTCTCCTGATAATTTGCTGAGAGAATCTAATCAATATGACATAGATACAATTAGAGGATTTTTAGAAGAGTATATCCCTTCTGCAAATGGAGAATTGATTGATACTAGAGTATGTATTTATACGAACACCCCTGACTTTGATTTTATTTTAGATAGTCACCCTGAAGACGATAATATAATTATTTGCTCACCTTGTTCAGGGCATGGATTTAAATTCACCCCTGCTATAGGAGAAATTTGTTCTAAAATGACCCTTAATCAAAATATTCAATATGATTTATCGGAATTTTCTCTTGATAGATTTTAGTAAATATATAAGACAGTATTTCTGATTGGCTTATATAAATGACATTTATTTAATTTATTCTAAAAAAAAATGTAATATGTAAGCAAACATATATCTTATTTCGGTGAATCCCGGACTAAAGTTGCTGGTGTCACTCCTGAATATATGGAAATGAAAGGAGAGATTATGTTTTATTTACGCAATAAGTTAGTAGCGATGTTAGTCCTGCTAATGGCAATCTTTATTTTTGCAGCGTGTAGCAGTGAAGAGGAATCTTCAACTAGTTCAGCTAGTGAAAGTACTCTTACAACTATTCTTGAAAGAGGAGAGTTGGTTTGTGGAGTCAATGATAACTTGACAGGTTTTGGAGTAGTTAATTCTTCAGGACAGTTTGAAGGTTTTGATATTGATTTCTGTAAAGCTGTAGCAGCAGCAATTTTAGGAGACTCTAGTAAGGTTGAATATGTTCCTTTGACAGCTTCTGCTCGTTTTGAAGCATTAGCAGCAAATGAAATTGACATGCTTATTAGAAATACAACTTGGACAGCAAGTAGAGATAGAGACTTGGGTAACGATTTTACAGTCCCTACATTCTATGATGGACAAGGCATGATGGTAAAAGCAAGTAGTGGATATGATTCAATTGAATCAATGTCAGGTACAACTGTTTGTGTTCTTCAAGGAACTACTACAGAGTTAAATCTAGATGATAGATTTTCTACTGCAGGAATCCCTTACACACCTTTGACATTTGAAACAAATGACCCTCTACAAGCAGCTTATGAAGAAGGAAGATGTGATGGATGGACTACAGATAAGTCAGGTCTAGCTTCAAAAAGAGCTGGTTTCGCTAACCCTAGTGATCATGTGGTATTGGCTGAAACTTTATCTAAAGAACCACTAGGTCCTCTTACAAGAGATAACGATAGTGAATTCTATGATGTTGTTCAGTGGGTGGTATTTGGAATGATGCAAGCTGAAGAAAGTGGTATTAACAGTTCCAACGTTGCATCAATGGCAGGAAGCCCAACAGATCCTGGAATGGCAAGATTACTTGGTGTTGGATTTGATGGTGGAGAACCGCCTGATTTTTCTTTTGGAATCCCTGCAGACTTTATGCAAAACGTTATATCTCAAGTAGGTAACTACGGAGAGGTATATGATAGACATTTAGTTCCATTAGGATTAACAAGAGAAGGTAGTTTGAATGCTCAGTGGACTGAGGGTGGATTAATTTACGCTCCTCCGTTTAGATAGGAATTCCCTAACTAACAAAATTTAGCCTACAGGCTATATGTCCTGTAGGCTAAATAAATTATATGTTTTCAAACTTATTTCAACAATTAAAAACTCAAGAAACAACTAAAAAAAAGCTTGAAGTACTTTTTTACGATAGAACTTTTAGAAAGCTTTTGATTCAGTTGGTTTTTTCTATTTTAATGATTGTTTTTCTTTTCTACCTAATCGCGAGGGCATTTAGCTTAGAACTTGGGTTTAGTCACCTAGGAAGTAGGGCAGGATTTGGTATTAGTCATGCGTTCCTGATTGACTATTCTAGTAATGACTCTAGATGGCAGGCATATTTTGTAGGGATAATTAATACTATCAGGGTTAGTTTTATTGGTATTTTATTAGCTACTACTCTTGGAGTTTTAATGGGACTTGCTAGATTATCAAAAAATTTTTTGATAAGTAAAATTTCTGCTGGATATGTTGAATTTATTAGAAACACTCCTCTATTAATACAAATAATTTTTTGGCAATTAGTTTTATTGCAACTCCCACAAATTTCAGACGCATTAACATTTGGAGGGATTTCGGTTTGGTCAAATAGAGGAATACTTCTTCCTTTTATCAATTCTGTTGAAAACGGATCTTTGTGGTTTTTAATACTTTTGATTAGTTTGATAGTAACTTTATTTGTTAGATCTTACTTAAATAAATTTCGAGAAGAGAATGTAAATTTCTTTTCTCCTAATTTGATATCATTAGGATTTTTTCTACTAATTACTATAATTTCTTATTTCATTCTAGGCATAGACCTATACTCAGATATTCCTTCATTAGAAGTCAACGAATATGGTACATATATTCAATCGGGTGGATTTTTACTTTCTCCTGAGTTTGCTGCTATTTTATTTGCTTTAGTTTTATATACAGGAACATTTATTACAGAAATTGTAAGAGGGAGTATACAAAGCCTTCCAAAGGGTCAAACAGAAGCAGCTCAAGCATTAGGATTAAGCTCTTATCAGAGAATTACTTTAATTATTTTACCTCAAGCTTTGAGATCAATAATTCCTCCCTTAACAAACCAATATTTAAATTTGACCAAAAATTCAAGCTTATCTGTTGCCATAGCATATCCAGATGTATTTATGGTTTCTAGAACAATAATGAATAATGCAGGACATGCTTTACCTATGCTATTTCTAATACTCATTACATTTTTAGGATTAAGTCTTTTTATATCAATGTTTATGAATTTTTTAAATAGAAGAGTTACAAGGATAGGTGCATGATAAAAGGAATTAATTGGATAAAAGAAAATTTATTATCATCTAAAATTGATATATTTTTGACTATAGTTGGAGCCTATTTTATTTATTTTATATTTTCTTTATTCTTCAATTTTGTTTTTACTTCTGACTGGACTCTGATAGAGGTAAATAGAAAAATTTTATTAGTAGGATTATTTCCAGAAGAAGACTTATGGCGTATATGGTCTGTATTTTATGTTTTTTCTGTTTTGTTAACTTCAACAATTTCTTTAGTTTATGGATTGCAAATAAGAACTTCTATTTTCTACGTTTTTATTCTTTTGATACCTTTCTTGATTTTTACAACAATTAATATGATCTTTCATATTTTGATACTTATAATTATATCTTTGTTATCTTATATTTTTGTCTATTATCTAAAGAGAACTTCATATAGAGATATACTTTCAAGAATCCTTGTTATTTCTTGGATTATTTTTATACCATTTTTATTTTTAGTTTTAGTCTTAGTAGATGGCCCTAAAGTAACACTTTGGGGAGGTTTTTTTGTGAATTTAATACTGGCTGTAATAGCAATTTTAGCTGGATTTCCATTGGGAGTTATATTTGCGTTAGGAAGAGCGAGTTCCTATAAAACGATAAAATTAGTTTCAGTTGTTTTTATTGAAACTTTTAGAGGAGCACCATTGATAGCTTGGCTATTTTTTGCTTGGTTTGTACTTCCAAACTTTTTACCCGATTTATTTTCTCTAAACGATATTAATTTAGTTATTAGAGCAATGATTGTTTTATCTTTATTTTCAAGTGCATACATAGCGGAAGTAGTTAGGGGTGGATTACAATCCATTCCAAAAGGGCAGAAAGAAGCTGCTACTGCATTAGGATTAAATACATTTTTAGAATTATTTTTTATTACTATGCCTCAAGCAATAAGAATAGTAATTCCTGCAATAGTCAGTACTTTTATAGCTATATTTAAAGATACATCCCTAGTGTTTATTTTAGGTATTACAGATCTCTTAAGAATTGGGAGATTGATTCCTGAACAACAACAAGAATTTTACGGTAAATCTATAGAAGTATTATTGATTGTGGCCATGTTATTTTGGGTAGTTTCAATAATACTTTCACAAATAAGCAGATCAATTGAAAAAAGGCTAAATGTTAGCCAATAAGGAGATAAATTATGGATAGAAAAATATCTGTTGAAACCAAAGATGTCACAAAATTTTTTGGATCGTTTCAAGCATTAAAGGGCATTACTGCTGATATATATGAAGGAGAAGTTGTTGTTGTATTAGGTCCATCTGGTTCAGGGAAATCAACTTATATTAGGACTATAAACGGTCTTGAAGAGCATGATTCTGGATTAATAAAAGTAAATGGTACTGAGCTTAACAATAACATTAAAAATATAGAGAAGATTAGATCAGAAGTAGGAATGGTTTTTCAACAATTTAATCTTTTTCCTCATTTATCTGTATTAAGAAATATAACTTTAGCTCCACAAAAAGTAAAAAAATTACCTAAATCAGAAGCAGAAGATTTAGGAATGAGTTTGTTAGAGAGAGTTGGAATTCCTGAGCAAGCTTTGAAATATCCATCTCAATTATCTGGAGGTCAACAACAAAGAGTTGCTATTGCTAGAGCATTAGCTATGCAACCAAAAATAATGCTATTTGATGAACCTACGTCAGCTTTAGACCCAGAGATGATAAAAGAAGTTTTAGACGTAATGACTGAGCTTGCACAAAGTGGAATGACAATGATTTGTGTCACCCATGAAATGGGATTCGCTAAAGAAGTGGCTGATCGCTTCTTGTTTTTTGATGAAGGGCTTATTGTAGAATCTGGTACCCCAGAACACTTTTTTGAAAATCCCCAAGAAGATAGAACTAAGCTATTCTTAAGTCAAATTCTATAAATTTTCTATTGTTATTTTTTAAATAGTTATATTATTATCAAAGAAATTTAATTTTATAACTAAGGATACAAAATGTACGATAAGAAAAGGATTGGTGTTTTTGGAGCTGGAGCAATCGGTGGTATTACGGGAGGCTTACTTTCTAGAGCAGGCCATGACGTTACATTTATAGATACTTGGTACGAGCATATAGAAAAAATCAATTCCAATGGACTTATTGTTAAGAACCAAGTTTCTGAGTATTTATGTAAACCTAATGCTATACATATAAATAATCTTCAAGGAATTAAAGAAAAATTTGACATTGGGATTATTGCAGTAAAATCATATGACACAGAATGGGTGACTCATGCATTGAAAAGTTATGTAAAAGATGAGGGATATTTTGTTGGATTCCAAAATGGAATAAATGATTATACTATTTCAGAAATTGTAGGTAAGGAAAAAACTCTCGGATGTGTAATAACAATAGCAGCTATGGCTTCAGAGCCAGGATTTGCATGGAGGACGGATTCAAGAGGGAACGGTACAGCATATAAAGTAGGAGAGATGACTGGAGGCATAACAGAAAGGCTAAAAGACTTTGTTGCAATGATGCAGGCTGTTGGACAAACAGAAGCGACTGATAATTTAATGAGAGATAGATGGACGAAACTGATGGTAAATTGTATGGACAATACTTTATCAGGTTTGACAGGATGGGGAACTTCAGAAGTTAGGTCAGAACCTATTGCTCAAGATGTAGCAATAAAAATTGCAGCTGAAGTTATACATGTTTCAAAATCTGAAGGGTTTGAAATTACAGATATAAATGGTATATCTGCTGATGAATATTTAGATGCAGCATCTGGAAAAAAGATTGAAGAATTGAAAAATAAAATGTTAGAGGCAGCTAAGATGGCAGGTTCAGCAAGCAGACCATCATTTGGTCAAGACGTTTTGAAAAAAAGAAGAACAGAAGTAAATTTTCTTACAGGATATATAAGTAAAGTTGGAAAGAAAAATAATGTAGATACTCCTGTATGCGATAAGATAACTGACATAGTAAATGAGCTAGGTGTTGGATTTGATCCTTCTCCTAAGCATCTTGATGAAATTGAAGAAATGATTAGCTGATAGTTAAGTGAGGGATCAATGTATGATAAAAAAAGAATTGGTGTTTTTGGAGCTGGAGCAATAGGAGGTGTAGTAGGAGGGTTACTTTCTAGAGCAGGTCATGAAGTGACTCTTATAGATACTTGGCATGAACATATAGAAAAAATTAAATCTAAAGGTCTAATTGTTATAAATCAAGAGTCCGAATATAGATGTAAGCCAAAAGTTGTTCACGTAAACGAATTACAGAGTATAAAGGAAAAGTTTGATATAGGAATAATTTCAGTTAAGTCATATGACACAGAATGGGCTACTCATGCTTTAAAAAACTATGTAAAAGATGAGGGGTATTTTGTAGATTTTCAAAATGGAATAAATGATTTAAGAATTTCAGAAATTGTAGGTAAGGAAAATACTTTAGGGTGCATTATAACTATTAGCGCAGTTGCTTCTATGCCTGGATATGCGTGGAGGACAGATGATAGAAAAGATATTTGCTTTAAAGTTGGTGAAGTATCAGGAGGGATTACTGAAAGATTAAAAGAATTTGTTTTAATGATGCAAGCTGTAGGATTATCTGATTATACTGATGATTTAATAGGGGAGAGATGGTCAAAATTAATGGTAAATTGTATGGCAAATCCACTCGCTGGATTAACAGGTTGGGGGACATCAAAAGTTAGATCGGAATCAATAACTCAAAATATTGCTATTCAAATTGCTTCAGAAGTTGTGAAAGTTGCAAAATCTGAAGGTTATAAAATGGGTACTATAATGGGAATGGAACCTGATGATTTTGTAGATGCTGCTAATGGTGAAAAGATTGAAGAAATAAAGAATCAATTTTTAGATGCTGCTAAACAAGCAGGTTCAGCAAGTAGACCATCATTTGGTCAGGATGTTCTAAAAAAAAGAAGAACAGAAATAGATTACCTTACTGGATATGTGAGCGAAGTAGGTAAAAAAAATAAAATTTCAACTCCATTTTGCAATAAGATAACATCTATAGTAAATGACCTTGGTGTAGGATTTAATCCATCTCCTGATCATCTTGAAGACTTAGAAAAAATGTTAGATTAAATCATGATTAAATCAACAAATAGAGAATCTTTAGTACCAAAATTTAATTATCCACAATTATACAAAGATCAAATTCCTTTTCTTGAAGAAAACACTTTATTACAAAGGCTGAAGAGTAGCAGAAATTCTTATAATAATGATCCCTTCAGACCGATCTATCATTATGTTAATCCTGAAAATACATTAAATGATCCTAACGGTTTATGTTATTGGAAAGGATTTTGGCATTTATTTTATCAAGCCTATCCTCCTGAAGATACTAGGCAACATTGGGGACATGCTATAAGTAAAGATTTGATTCATTGGGAAGATTTACCATATGCAATTTATCCTAATCCTGAAGAAGCTTGTTTTTCAGGTGCTACTTTTGTAGAAGAAAATCGAGTAATTGCTATGTATCACGGAACAAAAGTTGGGAATATGATTGCTATTTCAAATGATGATCTTTTATTAAATTGGAATAAGATCAATAATCAGAAACCTGTGATAAAAATAAGTAATAATGATGGCATGGAGCTACCATATAAGGTATTTGATCCTTGTATATGGAAAAAAGGGGAATATTATTATTCATTATCTGGAGGAACACTTCCCCATAATCCAACAGGAAGAAGAAAAAGAGCAAATTTTTTATTTAGATCAAAAGATCTAATAAATTGGAAATATTTACATCCATTTGTTGAAGGTGATAATTTTACTCGAGTAGGTGATGATGGTGCCTGTCCATACTTTTGGCCAATTGGGGATGATAGATATATACTGTATTTCTTTAGTCATATGAGTGGCGGACAAGCCTTATTAGGTGATTATGACAAAGAAAGAGATAAATTTTTAGTCACTTCTCATCATGAATTCAATTTTGGTGCTGCTCATCCAGGTGGTATACACGCTCCTTCAGCTACAACTTATAAAAATGATAAAAATATAGTTATTTTCAATATGAATAATTCTAAAAATACTCATAAATGGAATCAAATAATGAGTCTACCAAGAGAAGTAGGCATATTTGGAAAGGATAAAATAAATCGAGATGTCTTGTCTATAAAACCTGCAGGAGATATTGAATCTTTGAGATACAATCATAAATCTATTCAAAATCTAGAGATTGCGCCTAACAAAGAAATTTTACTAGAAAATATTACAGGTAATACTTTGGAAATTAATATGGAAATTAATCTTAATAAATCAACAATGTTTGAACTTAAAGTTTTACGTTCCGAAAACAGTGAAGAATTTACTAAAATTTCTTTTTATAAAAATAGAGGATTTAGAGATTGGGAAAAATATGAAGGATGGGAAGTGGAAAAACGATTAAATGCTACAGATAGTATCGTATCTATAGATTCATCTCACTCTAGCTTAGATCCAGATGTTTTATCTAGACCTCCTGAATCTGCTCCTTTTTATATTGAAGAAAATGAAAAATTATTTTTAAGAGTATTTATAGATAAAAGCGTATTAGAGGTTTTTGTAAATGAAAGACAATGTGTTGCTACAAGAGTATATCCATCAAAAAAAGACAGTATAGGAGTTTCTGTCTTATCTAAAGGTTCAAATTCAAAAATTATTTCTCTAGATGCATATGATATGAAAAATATTTATAAAAAATAACCTAAGGCTTGTAATTAATTCCTTTTAGATTCCCAGATTTAAATATTTCATTCCATTTTTCTAAAAAGGTTGAATTCCATTCATCAGTAAATTTAGATTTTATCATTTCTTCAAAAACTGGCCAGAAAATTATAATTCCATCAGCTCCATCTAAAATTGCTTTATGAGCTGTTGTAACAGATCTAACAAGAGCAGCTGTGATAAAAGGTCTATTCTTCCATCCTTCAAATGTAGATTTTATTTCCCTGATTAGTTCTGTAGAATCTTTATTTACATCTAAAAAAGGTTCGCAAAAAGGCAAAACATGAGTTACTCCTGCATTTGCAGCTAATACTGCCTGATTTAATGTAAAAATAGTAGTGCAAAAAGTTTCAACATTAGCTTTTTTCAACTCTCCAAATGCACCTAATGCATGTTCACTCATAGGGATTTTTAGAATTATTTGATCTGACAATTTTGTAAAAGCTTCTCCCACATCTAATAGTTCATTTGTAGAATGTCCATCTATCTCAATGGCAACTTTTTTATCTGTTATGTCTAAGTATCTTTTTGTTAAATCTATTAATGAACCATATTTGTCTGTCATGTCTTTCAGTACAACAGTATTTGTAACTATTCCTTTGACTCCCTTATCCATCCATTTTTTTAAGTCTTCTGGATCTCCTGCTAACCATACGTCAGGCCCTATAGAATTATTCATGTTTTCATTTGCATTTGTGATTTTCATAAAATTCTCCTATTTTATCTCAACAATATCTTCTTTTTCTATTTTTTCTTTATCTAATTCCATTCCAAGGCCTACTAAGTCTGTCTCTCCAAAAAAGCCCTGATGTGGCTTTTCAGGAGTTTTTAGAAAATGTTGGTGAACTTTATTCCACTTTATCAGATACTCTTGAAATGGAGTATTTATAGGCACTTGAGATAATGAAAAGTGTAAAGTTGCATTAGATGAATGGCCATGTGGTATTGTAATTAGATCATGAGTACTTGCTAAATGTGATATTTTTATTACTTCTGATAAACCTCCTGCCCAATAAATATCAGGTTGATAAATATCTAGGGCATTTTTTTCAATGAATCTTAACATCCCCCATCTTGTATAGTCATGTTCAGCTCCTGATAAAGGAATGTTTATTTTATCCTTAATCTTTTTATAAATTTCTATCCTGTCAGGCATTACAGTTTCTTCTAACCAATATGGCCTGTATTCTTCAATTCTTTTTGCTAATTCAACAACATATTTATAGTCCATTGATTGCCAACAGTCGAGCATTATTTCATAATCCTCACCAACGGATTCTCTAATTGTTTTAACCATTTGAACATTCTTTTTTAATCCTTCACGTCCAGCCATAGGGCCAAATCTAAAAAACCATTTTTGAGCTGTAAATCCTTTTTCTTTATATAATTTTGCTCTGTCTGAAACTAATTTCATATCAGTTACATTGAAACCAAGCATTGAGGCATAAGCAGGAATGTTTTTTCTAGTAGGTCCTCCTAAAATTTTGTATACAGGAGAGTTATAATATTTTCCTTTTAAGTCCCATAAAGCACAATCTATAGCACTAATTGCCATCATTGTAATACCTTGTCTACCATGCACACTCAATCTATGCATTTGGTCCCAGATTAATTCAATGGCTAGTGGGTCCATTCCAATAATTATTTTAGATAAAGATTTTTCTACAATATCAGCGTGAGATGAATCTATTGGTCCAGCAGTTCCATATAATCCTTCATTTGTATGAATCTCTATAAATATTGAACTAGTTTTTACTATGTCTCCCTTTTGAAATGCATCATTCTCATGACCTTCTTCAGCATATTCAGGATATATATCTATTGGTCTGACAAGTCTGTCCTCCCAAAACACACCTTCGGATTTAAAGCTTCCTTGTAATTTTCTTATTTTAACCTTTGTTATTTTCATGATCTTTTAATATTTCCTTTCCTTTTGATGGCCAATCCACTGTTGTTCCTGTACTTTCCGAATTATAAGCTGTTATTAGATCTTTTTTATTTGAGACACCCCAATTCCTCACTAAAATATTTTTTTCTTTTGCTTTATTCACAGAATCTATGTTTGAAAACTTAGCTCTTGGACAAATAAGATTTATTTCTTGGTCTACACAGATTTCTAAATCGTATGTTGTTATTTTTTCTAAAAGCCAGGCTGTTCTTTCTTTTTGATTTAATTTTCTAAATCTTATTATTTGCTCAAGAAAAAAACTACTTATTGTTATTCCACCGGGCTCATATATCCCTTTTTTTGAATCTAACCAGCTGTTTTTTCTTAAGGTTTCTAATACTATTTCTGGAAGTTCTTGGTCTCTAGATTTTAGTTCCAAATGTAAATTAGATATCCCTGAATATTTTTTTAATACATCTTCTAGTTTTGGAATTAAGTAATGATCGTCTTTTACTTTGAATCTGTTTTTTGCCTGTAGGTTTTGTATTTCAGTGTAATTTTTTTCTGAAACAAGTCCTTTTACTCCTGTAGTTCTGTATAAATCAAAGTCATGTATTACTACTGGAACATGATCTTTAGTAAGTTGAACATCAAATTCAAAATTATGGAAGCCTGAGCTTATGGCTAAATCGAAAGCAGGGAAAGTATTTTCAGGTGATAATTCTGAAAATCCTCTATGAGCAATGATATTAAATTCTTTTTTCATTAAATTATCCTTCATTTGGAGCAATCATATACTTCATACCTTCTCCATTCGAAGTAGATTCTATTGCTTCATTTATTTCTTCTAATTTATAAGTCTTGCTAACCAATTTTTCAAGATTAAATTCATTGATTTTTTCAGGAGTTTGATCAAAATAATTCCCTCTTCCAAATGAACCAAAAAGTTTTATTTCTCTATAGTGAAAATCGTATAAGTCGCTCATTAAATTTGATTTTTCTGGATGGACTCCAATCATTAATGCCTGGCCTCTTGGTCTTAAGTTAGAAATCCCTTCTGCTAGTAATTTTGGATTTCCTACAGCTTCAATCAATACATCAAATCCCACTTTTTCAGTGATTTCATTTAGCTCTTCTTTATAATTTTTACTTAAAGGATCTAAAACAAAATTTGCACCTAATGATTTAGCAATATCTCTTCTGATTTTATTTGGCTCAGAAACAACTAAACAATCAATATTTTTTTTCATAACAAAAAGTTGACAAAATATACCCATTATTCCAGAACCTAATATAAGAACTTTTGAATTATCTTTATAATCAATCATTTGAGTGCCTGAAAAACAACATGAAGCTGGTTCTGTCATAGCTGCGATTTCAAAGGACATTTCTTTAGGGATTTCTACAGCACACGAAAAATGCATTATTGAAAATTCAGCAAAAGCTCCAGTGCTTTTTTCAGAATTTAAGCATCTAGATATTTGCCAGTTCAAACAATTAATACAATTTCCACAGCTAGAGGTAGTATTACAAGCTACTCGTTTACCAATTTGTTCTTTAGGAACTTTTGACCCAACTTCTACTATAATTCCACTAAATTCATGTCCTAATATTTTTGGAGGACTAGAAGGGAAAAGACCTTGTGTTATGTGGACATCTGTTCCACATAATCCAACTCTTTCTATTTTTACTAGCACTTGCTCATCTTTCAATTTAGGAAGATTTATTTCCTGAATTTCAAATTTATTTTCTCCTAGCCAAACTGATGCTTTCATTTAATTGAGTTTTGTATTTATTAAGAACACTATATATTAAAATTAATAAATAACTATAAAATATTTGTAATAAAATCTTTAAAGCAAGATTTAATTGATAAGATAAATTTAATCAACAATATATTAATAATTTATTATGTTTAGTGAATATAAAATAAATAATTTAGAATCATTTGAAACTCCAGAACATCTGATCTTTGAAGAAAAGGTTTTGCATAATATTGATTCAATAATAGATCTAGTAGGGGATAAGGATAGATTAATCCCTCATGCTAAAACCCATAAATCTAAAGATACTTTAAGTCTACTTATAGATAACGGTATAAAAAAACATAAAACATCAACATTAAATGAGTTGGAAGTATTAGCTGAGTGTGATCCTGAAACTTTAATATTGGCATATCCTGTCACATCAATTATTAAAGCAAAAAGACTGGAAAGCATAGTAGCAAAATTTCCTAATACTAAATTTTATACTATTATTTCAAATAATTTTCATTTTGATTTAATTAAGAATATTAAAAATTTAAGTGGAATTTATATTGATTTAGATACAGGAATGAATAGAACGGGAATATTGAAAGAAAATGTTTCAGATTTATTAGATTATATTTCTTCAAATAATTATAAAAATTTAAAAGGCATTCATGCCTATGATGGACAAACATACGGAGTAGTTAGTGTTGAAGATAGAGTAATAGATACACAAAACTCATTGAAAGATATTAGAGACGTTGAAAAATTAGTTAAAGAAAAGTTTTCTATAAACGATTTTGAAATTATTGTTGGGGGATCTTGGTCTTTTCACTTTTATATTAAAGAAAAAGATATAAAACTATCTCCAGGGACTTGGATTTATTGGGATATTAGTAATATAAAACAAAAAGAATTATCATTTCAAATTGCTGGAGTTATATTAGGTCAGGTTATTGATGAAAACAAATCAAACGACACAGTAACTATTGATATAGGAGCAAAAGCTGTATCTAGTGATCCACCTACTGAAAATAGGCTAAAACTTATAGATAAACCAAATTCTAAATTGATTTTTCAAAATGAAGAACATGGAATTATTAAACTCAATGGAGATTCTTTAGGTTTGGGAGATTATGTATTAGCTCAACCTGGGCATGCATGTACCGTTACTCCTAAATATAATAGAGCAGTAAAGATAGACAAAAATGGAGATGCATCTGGAATAATTACTCCTCATGCAAGGGATCGGATCTAATATCAATGAGTACTAAATGTAAAAACCCGGACGTGATTATTATTGGATCAGGTTTTGCAGGTTTGTATATGCTTTATAAGCTTAGAGAGATTAACCTTGAAGCAATTATTATTGAAAAAGCATCAGGTGTGGGAGGTACGTGGTTTTGGAATAGATACCCAGGAGCTAGGTGCGATATTGAAAGCATTGAATACAGCTATTCATTTTCTGAAGATTTACAGCAGGAATGGAATTGGTCAAATAGATATTCTGATCAATCTGAAATTTTGGAATATCTAAATCATGTAGCTGATAAATTTGATTTGAGAAAACATATTGTATTTAATACTACGGTTAAATCAGCTACTTATAATGAATCAAATAATGTATGGGAAATAAATACTGGATCTGATTCTTATATTTCAAAATTTTGTGTGATGGCAACAGGAACTTTATCATCAATTAAGGAACCTAGTTTTGAAGGCTTAGAAGATTTTCAAGGTGAATCATATGTTACGGGGAAATGGCCTCATCAAGGAGTAGATTTTACTAATAAAAAAGTTGGAATTATAGGAACTGGATCGTCTGCTGTTCAATCGATACCTGTTATAGCAAATGAAGCTAAGAATTTAACTGTATTTCAAAGAAGTCCTAATTATTCTATTCCTGCTAAAAATAGACCTTTATCAAATAGCGAAATTAAAAATGCTAAATCTCATTATTCTGAAATTAGAAATAAAGCTAAATATACAAGAGCAGGAATAGGTTATAACCAGTTTGAAGAAAGAAAAATTTTAGATTTTTCAAAAGACTACATAAATACAGAATTAAATAAACGATGGAATATTGGAGGGCAAGAAATTTTTACAGCAGGTTTTACAGATGTAGGAATTGAACCTGAAGCAAACAAAATAGCCGCTGATTTTGTAAAATCAAAAATCAAAGAAATTGTTAATGATCCGAATACAGCAGACCTGCTTTCTCCTAAAGATTCAATTGGTTGTAAAAGATTATGTGCTGATACCAATTATTTTGAAACTTTTAACAAAAAAAATGTTGAATTGATTGATATAAATAGTACTCCTATAAAATCTATTACTAAAAAAGGTCTATCAACTAATATAAGAGACTTTGATTTTGACATTTTGATTTTTGCAACGGGTTTTGATGCAATGACTGGAGCTCTATTATCTATAGATATAACAGGAAAAAATAATAAAAAACTTAAGGATAAATGGAAAGATGGGCCAAGGTCTTATTTAGGTATTTCAATAACAGATTTCCCAAATCTATTTACAGTAACAGGCCCTGGAAGCCCTTCAGTTTTAACAAATATGATAGTAGCAATTGAACAGCACGTTGAGTGGATTTTTGACTGTATAAATTTTCTTTATAAATCAAATAAAAATAAGATTGAAGCAAATCTTGAATTTGAAAATAGCTGGATGGATCATATTGAAGATGTAGCGAGTAATACCTTAAGATATACATGTAATTCTTGGTATGTAGGTGCAAATGTTCCGGGTAAAAAAAGAGTTTTTATGCCTTATGCAGGAGGATTCGGAAACTATAGAGAAAAATGTGATGAGATAGCTAGTAATAGTTATACAGGATTTGTTATTAACTAAGAATTTAAGAACTTTGAAACTTTATCAAGGCATTTTTTTGAATCTCTTATATTTCCTATACTTACATTAAAACCATGTAGTGCACCTTCATATATTTCCAGCTTTGAATCTACTTTTTCCTTTATATTTTTATAATAATCTTCAGCCTCACTTCTTAAAACATCACATTCTGCAGCAATAATAAATGTTTTAGGTAGATTATCATTAATTTCATCCTTCATAATAGCTGAAAATTTATTAGCTTTAGTTACATCTCCTTCAATATAATTATTCCAAAACCATATCATTGATTCTTTTTCTAGCCCATAACCTTCAGAAAATTCATTATAAGATTTTGTTTCAAAATCGTTATTTAGTACTGGAGTGAAAAGAATCTGATTTTTTATTGTATCTTTTTTTATATCTCTATATAACATTGAAACAGCTACTGCTAAATTTCCTCCTGCTGAAGTTCCGCATACAGAAATTTTATCTGGGTTAATATTAAATTCTTTATAGTTTTTATGCATGTATGAGACAGCTTTATAGCAATCTTGTAAAGGAGTTGGGAATTTATATTCTGGAGCTAATCTATAATCTACTGAAATCACTTTATGTTTAGATTTTTTAGCAAGATATCGGCACATTTTGTCATCAGCATCAAGATCTCCCAGAACCCATCCTCCCCCGTGAAAATTTACAAGTAAAGGAAGATTGTCATCACTAGAGTCTGAAAATATTCTAATATTTATATCTGCCCCATTTATAAATATTTCTTTATTTTCTACGCTCAGTATTTCTATTTCAGGTAATGGGAAAGCGTCTTTATTATTATTAAATTGATCTCTTGCTTCTACTGGTGTTAGAGATTGAATTGGTTTGCCTTTTAATACTTTTCTTTCTTCTAAGTATTTTTTTGATTCTTGATTTAACATATGGTTCTACTTTATTTATATTTATATTATTAATATCATTATTATTATAAGTTTTGACAATCTCTTTGACGGGTTTTTTGGGAAATAATATTATTTAGTTAATCCTCAAGATTTGCCCCTCAGATTCGAACCTTGAGGATTTTCTTTTTATGAACTCTTTATTTCAAAATAAAAATTTACATGCCTTGGTTTTATCTAAAAACCTTGTTCAATATGCTCTTCAAATGAGAGTTTTATTTTTCAGTTGGTTAGCTTATGAAATTACTCAAAAAGATTTATGGGTAGGTATAGTACTTGGAGTAGGCTCTACACCAATATTATTATCTTCGTTATTAGGTGCCTACTTGTCGGAGAGATATAACATAAAAAAAATAATGTTTTACTCTTATATAATAATTTTATTAATGTTTGGTTTGCTTTTTATAATTGATTCTGAAAATATCTATAATCTATTAATTCTTAGCTTTTTATTTGGAATTATAATGGGTGTTCCATCTCCGCCTTTCTGGACTATTGTTATTAATACCTTTGGTAAAAATAATTTAAGTTGGATCAATTCTTATTTCTATTCATTTCAATTTTTTGGTGAAATGATAATCCCTCTTGTTTTTGCATTTTTAATTGCTAATTTTAGTTCAAATTACTTCATATCTTTTGCTTGTTTCATAATTATAATTGCAATTTTTCTAATAAACTATTTTCCAGAAGACAAGCAATTGAAAAATCAAAAAGATAAAACTATTTATGATTCTTTTTCAAAAATATTAAAACAAAACCCCGTTATATTTTGGATGTCTATAATCGTATCAATTCAGTCTATATTTGGAGTTACTATTTTTATAGTATTGCCTCAGTATGCAAATAATTTCGGTGTTGGTTCTACAGGTTTTGGTATATTTTTTGCAGCTAATGGTGCGGGTATATTTTTGGGTACAATTTTTTCTTTTTATACAGGCGTTTTTAGAAGTAAAATACTTGTTTTAATTCTCTCTACAATTGGCTGGGATATTGGTCAAATTATTTTTGCATTTTCTGAAAATTATTACTTATCTATAGTAGTTTTGTTTTTAATGGGCTTTAGTGGTGCATACTGGGTAGTAGCTGCAAACCTTATTTTTCAAAATGAGACAACAGATAAAGATAGGAATAAAATTATGGCTTTGTTTCAGTTTGTTTCTCAGTTATTTTTTATAGGTTGGTTAGTTGGGGGAGTAATTTCAGATATTACAAATTCTCAAGTAGCTCTTGTAATAAGTGGATTATCTAGTTATCCAATTTTTATTATTGCTATAATTTCTTCTAAGAAATTGCGTATTGTTTAAATAAAAAAATCTT
>Ga0315315_10001971_pt1 | contig 18876 bp, 14 predicted proteins | sample M140m3416metaG_FD_203699 | JGI IMG/M metagenome (GOLD analysis project Ga0315315, IMG submission 203699) | Ammonia-oxidizing marine archaeal communities from Monterey Bay, California, United States - M1 40m 3416 | ecosystem: Environmental > Aquatic > Marine > Intertidal zone | place: USA... | reverse complement strand
CTCTCTTTGTTTGTTATGTTTTTAATATAACAACTACCAAAAATTTCACATCCTTGATTTTTTTCCTTAGTAATCGAAGTCTTGATAAGATGTTTTGCCTCTTGCTTAATTTTTTTTCTTTTAATTTGAATTAATTTACCAACTCCTGCTGAGGAAAGATCTCTTGCAATTCCTCTCACACCCAAGCAGTCCGGACGGTTAGGAGTTACTGATATATCTATAGCTTTTTGAACGTTGCTTCTAAAATAACTTTTACCAATTTCTTTTTCTTTATTATTAAGTTCAATTATACCTTCACTCTCATTAGATAAATTAAGTTCACTTTCGGAACAAAGCATTCCTCTTGACTCTATGCCTCTTATTTTAGCTATCTTTAATTCGAAATTAGTTTTAGGTATTACTGCGCCTGGAGGAGCATAAATTGTGATGAGACCTTCTCTTGCATTCGGTGCTCCACAAACTACTTTTAAGACCTCACTGCCTCCAATAGTTACGTCGCATACTTTTAATTTGTCTGCGTTAGGATGTTTTTCTGCTTTTAAAACTTTTGCAATTTTAAACTTACTCATCTCTCCGGAGTTTTCTTTAATTCCTTCGACCTCTAATCCGATATTAGTGAGATTTTTAATTATTTCGCTTTCTTTTACTTTTGTTTTTAAATGTTCTTTTAGCCACGGAATAGTAATTATCATTTACTTAGACCTCTATAATTTGTGGGAACATCCAATGGATCAAAACCAAAATGACTTAGCCATCTATAATCTGCTTCAAAAAAAGCTCTTAAATCATTTATTCCATATTTTAACATTGCTAAGCGGTCTATTCCGATACCAAAAGCGAACCCTTGATATTTTTTTGAGTCTATTTTTACATTCTTTAAAACATTAGGATGAACCATTCCACATCCTAAAACTTCTAACCATTTATCACCTTCGCCAATCACAATCTTTCCTTTTTCAATTTTATATCCAATATCAACTTCAGCTGAGGGTTCTGTAAAAGGAAAATGACTAGGTCTAAATCTCATTTTAACGTTTTGAACTTCAAAAAACTCTTTTATGAAATAGTCCAAACACCCCTTAAGATGTCCCATTGTAATATCCTTATCTACATGAAGTCCTTCAAGTTGATGAAACATTGGTGCATGTGTTTGGTCACTATCACATCTATAAGTCCTGCCAGGAACAATTATTTTAAACGGGGGTTTGCTGGATAACATTGTTCTTATTTGAACTGGAGATGTGTGAGTTCTTAATAATAATTTTTTATTTTCCTCTAAATAAAAAGTATCATGCATATCTCTAGCGGGATGGTCTTCAGGAGTGTTTAATGCGGTAAAATTATTGTACTCTGTTTCAACGTCAGGACCTTCTGCAACCGAAAAACCAATTTCTGAAAAAATTGATGATATTTCATCTATTACTTGTGAGACAGGATGGATCTTTCCTTGTCGTTCAGGTCTAATCGGTAAAGAAACATCAACTTTTTCACTTTTTAATTTATCGTTAATTTCGCTAGTTTCAATTTCGAGATTTTTATTTTCAATTTGATTGGTTAAGTCTTCTTTTATTTTATTCAAGTTTGAAGCAAACTCTTTTCTTTTTTCAGAATCTAAAGATCCTAAAGTTTTAAACTGAAGTGTAATTTGACCGTTTTTCCCAAAAAATTCGGTTTTAATATTCTGAAGATCGTCCTTCGTTTTCACAGAATCAATCTTTGCATTAAAGACTGAACTTATTTTATCTAAATCACTCATTAGGTAATTGATTTTTTATATTAAGTTGGGATTAAATCAATGCCCTTTTAAGCTAGGGAGGATTGAACTTTTTTTACTACTGATTTAAAGACTTCGGGATTATTGTAAGCAAGCTCTGCTAGAACTTTTCTATCTAACTTAATTTTTGATTTTGCTAAACCATTGATAAATTTTGAGTAGGTTAATCCTTCAGCTCTTACTCCAGCATTAATTCTTTGAATCCATAAAGATCTAAATTCTCTTTTTTTAGCTTTTCTATCTCTGTAAGCATATTGCATCGCTTTCTCCATCGCTTGGCGCGCAATTCTAATAGTATTTTTCCGTCTGCCTCTTTGACCTTTAACTGATTTTAAAACCTTATTATGTTTTGCCCTACTAACTACACCACGTTTTGTTCTAGCCATATTATCCTCTTAAGTTATATGGCATGTACGATTTGACAATTTTGGAGTCTTGTTTTGTCATAATTGTAGTGCCTCTTTGTTTTCTTATTTGAGAATTAGTTCTCTTAATCATTCCATGCCTCTTACCGGCTTGAGGCATTTTTATTTTACCTGAAGCAGTAAATCTAAATCTTTTTTTTGCTGAGCTTTTTGTTTTAAGTTTTGGCATAAAATATTCGGGTTTTATATAGGCATTAATAAATCTTTACAAGATACTATTATTGATGATTTACAAAGGTTGAATTATCATAACCATCTGTCTACCTTCAAATTTTGGCTTACTTTCAATTTTGGCAATATCCTTAGTTTCTTCTATAATTTTATTCATTAAGTCTTTACCAAGATCTGTGTGTTGCATTTCTCTACCCTTAAATTTTACAGTAAATTTAACCTTGTTACCTTTAGTAATAAATTTTTTAGCATTCTTAATTTTAAAATTGTAATCATGAGTTTCTGTTCCAGGTCTTAATTTTATTTCTTTTAAGGAAACAGTTTTTTGTTTTTTTTTGGCCTGATTAGCTTTCTTCTGTAAATCATATTTATATTTACCCATGTCCATTATTTTACAAACAGGCGGATTAGCATTAGGCGATATTTCTATTAGGTCTAACCCTTCTTGTTTGGCTAATTCAATTGCTTTGTTAAGTGGCATGGAGCCAAGATTTCCACCGTCGCTTCCAATCACTTGGACGTCTAAAGCTCTTATCCTCTCGTTTGCTTTTGGTCCTTGAGGTTTACTTCTTCTCTGAAAATAATTGGGTTTAAAGTTTGACACTTAATTTAAAGGCAACTTATTTGAGGCGAGCATATTTTTTATAAAATCTTCTCTTTTCATAATCTCCTGTTTATCAGAACCTAGTTTTCTAACTGTTACAGTATTTTCTGCAACTTCTTTTTTACCACAGACAATAATATAAGGAACTTTTGCTAAAGAATGTTCTCTAACTTTATAATTTATTTTTTCGTTTCTTAAATCCACTTCGCATTTTATACCCTCTTTAAATAAATCTTCAAATAACTTTTTTACATAATCATTATTCTCTTCAGCTATAGGACACACAACAGCTTGTGCCGGAGAGAGCCAAAAGGGTAGTTTGCCAGCATAATTTTCAATTAAAATTCCTATAAATCTTTCTAAAGAACCAAATAAAGCTCTGTGCAACATTACCGGTACTTTTTTATTACCGTCTTTAGCTACATAAGATGCTCCCAATCTGTTCGGCAAATTAAGATCTACTTGCAAAGTTCCGCATTGCCAATCTCTTCCAATTGCATCTCTCAAAACAAATTCAATTTTGGGACCGTAAAAAGCTCCCTCTCCTTTGTTGATTGTGTATTCAAGTTTAGATTGCTTAATAGCAGCAAGAAGTGCTGCTTCAGATTTATCCCATACGCTATCTTCACCCACTCGCTTCTCGGGCCTATCTGAATATTTTAATATTACATTATCAAATCCTAAATCTTTATAAATCTCTAAAATTAGATTTGTTACCGATAATGACTCTTCAGTAATTTGATCTTCAGTACAAAATATATGAGCATCATCTTGTGTAAATGCTCTTACTCTCAGCAAGCCGTGTAAGGCACCGGATGGTTCGTATCTATGCACTTTACCAAACTCGGATAACTTAAGAGGTAAATCTCTGTAGCTTTTTAAACCTTGATTAAAAACCTGAACACATCCTGGGCAGTTCATAGGCTTTATGGCAAAAGTTTTTTCATCTGGAGTCTCTGACGTAAACATATGTTCTCCAAATTTATCCCAATGACCAGATTTTTCCCAAAGAGTTTTATCCAATAGCTCAGGCGTATTGATTTCTTTATATCCCGCAAGTCTTTGTTTTGCTCTCATATATTCTACTAATCTTTGAAATAACAGCCAACCCTTTTCATGCCAAAATACAGATCCTGGACTCTCCTCTCTAAAATGGAATAAATCCATTTCTTTTCCCAGTCTTCTATGATCTCTTTTTTCTGCTTCATCCAACCTATGCAAATAATCGTCGAGCTCTTTTTTTGAACTCCAACAAGTCCCATAAATTCTTTGAAGCATCTCGTTTTTAGAGTCACCTCTCCAGTAAGCTCCTGATACCTTGGTCAATTTAAACGCTTTTCCTATTTTTCCAGATGATGATAAATGTGGGCCCCGACATAAATCATGCCAAGTATCTCCGTGATGATAAACAGACAGCTCCTCATTTTTCGGTATACTTTCAATTATTTCTGCTTTGTATTTTTCTCCAATTTTTTTAAAATGTTTTATAGCTTGATCTCTTTTCCACACCTCTCTTTTTGTTTTTACATCTCTGTCAATTATTTCTGCCATTCTTTTTTCAATCTTATTTAAATCATCGCTTGTAAAAGGTTCTTTTCTAGCAAAATCATAGTAAAACCCATTATCAATGACTGGGCCAATTGTAACTTGGGTGCCTGGGAAAAGCTCTTGAACTGCCATTGCTAAAATGTGAGCTGCGTCATGTCTTATAACTTCTAAGCCTTCTTTATCTTTAGGTGTAATGATTCTTACTTTTGCATCTTTAGTTATTTGATGGCTTAAATCCTTTAGGTCACCATCAACTTCCATAATTAAGGCAATTTTTTCAAGGGACTTGCTGATTTTTTTTGTTAAATCAAAACCGGTAATTGATTTTTCAAAATTTATCTTTTTTCCGTCTAATAATTGAATTTGTGGCATTAATTTTTAATTAATCTTTTATATTCTTTTAAATTAGATTCGCACATTGTTTCAACATCAAATTTTTTAGTAATGTTTTTTCTACCTTCATTTCCTATTATTTTAAGTTCATCTGGTGATAATTGAATAACAGTATTTAAATTTTTAGCAAGTTCTCTTGGGTCATCATGTTTGTATAAAAAACCTGTTTTTTTATTAACAACTGTTTCTTTAGACCCTCCAATATTGCTCGCTATAATTGGTTTTCCCATAGACTGAGCTTCTACTGAAACTCTGCCGAAAGCTTCAGGTTCTATTGAAGCTGAAACGACAACATCGGCTAAAGAGTATGCTAAAGGCATTTCTTTACAATGATGGATAAATTTTACTTTTTTAGTTAAGTTGTACCTTTCAACTAAATTAATTAATTTTTTGGTATAAACTTTCCTACCTTGATCTGACCCAAGTATTATAGCTTGAAAATTTGTTATATTATAATCTTCAATTAAAATGTTTAGTGATTCTATAAACTTTTCTTGTCCTTTCCAGTAAGTAAGTCTTCCTGGTAAAAGAATTGTAAATTTATTTGAAGATAAATTCCATTCTTTTTTTAGTTTTTCTTGTTTAAGCATCGAAATATTTTTTAAATTATAATAATCGATATTAATTCCTCTAAAAATAACTCTTAGTTTTTTTTCTTTACTAAGATACTCACTGTAATTTTCATTAATATGACTAAAAATAAAATTTGATCCTGCTATCGTTAATTTTGCTCTGAGCATGATGCTATTATAAAATTTTTTCATTTTACTTTTAAAATTATAAGTTCCGTGAAATGTTGTTACAAAAACTCTTCTTGTTAAAAGAGATGCAAAATAACATGACCAGGCTGGTGCTCTGCTTCGAGCATGCACAATGTTTATATTAAAAAAAATTATGTATAAAACTAATGCAAGTGTATTAAAGATTACTAAAAAAGGATTTTTAGAATGAACGGGAAGTCTAAATATTTTTACCTTATCTTTTTTTACAAATTTTAAAAGTTCTCCACCGGAAGTAGCCACAAAAGATCCGCAATCATTTTCTGGTAGAAAATGAGCAATATCATAGCAACCTGTCTCCGCACCGCCATAACCTAGCTTAGGAATTACTTGAAGAACATTTATTTTAGTAGTCATGTTATTTGTTATATAATAGCACTAAAATATTCTTATATGAAAAAATTCAAATACTTAAAAATTTCAAAGACAAAAAAACTAAGATTTATAGACAATTATTATAAAAACAAACTTTATATAGTTTTTCTTCCTGGCTTTATGTCGGATATTGATGGAAAAAAACCTCAAACTTTTAAAAAATATGCGATTAAAAATAAATTAGGTTTTTTAGCTATTGAGTATTCTGGACACGGTAAATCGTCTGGTAAATTCACAAAAGGAAATATAACTGCATGGTCTAATGATGCTAAAAATTCAATTAAAAGAATTGTAAAAAAAAATAAATTTATACTTGTTGGTTCTAGCATGGGAGCATGGATCTCTTTAAATCAATTTAAATATTTTAAAAATCAAATTGCAGGTTTTGTGGGCATTGGCTCTGCTCCCGAATTTCTTGAAAGGTTGATGTGGAAAAAATTTAATAAAAAAATGAAAAAAGAAATTAAAACAAAAGGTATAATTACGATAAAACATGGTCAATCAAGTTTAAAGAATAAATTAAATGAATACCCGATAACTTTGCAATTAATAAAAGATGGAAGAAAAAATAAAATAATATCTAAAAAAATAAGATCAAAAATAAAAGTAGTTATGGTTCATGGTAGCAAAGATGAAGTTGTACCGATATCCTTTTCAAAAAAAGTTCTTTCGATATTTCCAAATGCACAAAAGAAGTTGATAGTAATTAAAAATGGGGACCACAGCCTATCAAATCTAGTTCCTCTAAAAAAAATAATTAAAGAATTAAATAGTGTTGTTGAAGATATAATTTAATCCTTCAACATAGGTTGGGTACTTTAATTTATGATTAAAAAATTCTTTCATTTTTTTATTATCTACTTTTTTTGAATCTTTATAAAAATTTTTTAACATTTCACTTTCAATTTCATTAATTTCTATAGTTTTAGGCTTATCTATTCCCAAAAGTTTTACTCCGTACATGGCAACTTCTTCTGCGGAGGCAGGTTGGTTATCTGAAATGTTATAGATTTCTTTTTTTTTGAAATTGTTCAAAGAGCTAAATAAAACATTTGCAATATCTTCGACATGAATACGCGAGAAAAAATGATTTTTTTTATTTATTATTTTAGCTTCTCCTGACTTTAATCTTTTTAGAATATTATATTGATTAGAATAAATTCCTGATAATCTAAAAATTTGAAACGGTAAATCAAATTTACTCGCTAACTGCATCCACTCTTTTTCAACTTTAAGTCTTTCAACACCATTTGGCGAAGTTGGTCTGGTTTCACTATTTTCATCTACCCATTTTCCATTATGATTTCCATATACGCTTGTTGCAGATAGGTAAGTTATCCATTTAAATTTGCTTGATTTAAAATAATCTTTCAGATTTTTTATAACAATATCAGTTCCATTGATAGGAGCTATAGATAGAAGAATATGATCTGCTTCCACAAATCTTGATATAAAATTTTTATCAAAACCCTCTTCTGTAAATTGAAAACTTTCATAATTTATATTTTCAAATTCTTTAGTTGTGGACTTTTCTCGTGATGTAGTCGTTAATTTAAAAATGGCTCCTTGGTCATTTAGTTTTTTAATAAAGTTTTTTGCTACCTGTCCAAAGCCAAAACAAATAATATTTTTTGAATTCATTTAACTAGCTTTTTTTATACGAGGCTTAAGACTAATAGGATTATCTAATTTATCTAACATTTCTATTGGACAGATTTGTTTAAATTTTTTAAGTTCGATTTCAAAATTATCTAGTATCTTTTTAGCTATTGTTGAATTTGTTTCTTTAGCAAAACTATTTAAACTATTTTTTAAAAATTTCTTCCAGTGATCTGTCTCAATTTCTTGCCAAAATATTGAGGCTGGATTAACAAAATTTTCAAAAGTATTCTTTTCATCGTAAACAAAAGCCATGCCACCAGTCATTCCTGCTCCAAAATTATCACCAACTTCACCTAGTATGATAGCTGTGCCACCAGTCATATACTCGCATCCGTGGGCTCCACATCCTTCAACTATCGAAAAGCCTCCAGAGTTTCTTACTGCAAATCTTTCTCCCGCTTGCCCCGACGCAAATAATTTTCCTGAGGTCGCTCCATATAGAACCGTATTTCCAATAATTGTATTTTCATTAGATACTAATGAACTTTTTGGAGAAGGATAAACAATTACCGTTCCTCCGGATAATCCTTTGCCAACATAATCATTACAGTCTCCTTCAACGATAAGTTTTATACCTTGAGTTAAAAAAGCCCCAAGTGATTGCCCTGCAGATCCCTCTAGTTTTATTTGAACTGTGTCTTTTTCTAATTTGTTGTTACCAAATTTTTTGTAAATATGATGAGATAATCTTGTGCCTACAGATCTTGAAGTATTTTGTATCTCATATTTAAACTTGTTTTCAGAGCCTAGTTTAATCTTATCTTTTATTTCAGACCAAATTTTTTCATCAAGAGTATCAGGGACTTCATTAATATGTTTGTCTTTACAGTACCTTAGATTTTCTCCTGGGTCTGCTTGAACTAATAAAGGGTTTAAGTCTAAATCATCTAAATTAGATGCGCCTTTATTTACTTGAGTTAATAGATCTGTTCTTCCAATAATTTCGTTAATTGTCTTAAACCCCAGAGAGGCAAGAATTTCTCGCACTTCCATTGCGGCAAACTTAAATAAATTTACAACTTTTTCTGGAGTACCATTAAATTTTTCACGTAAAGCTTCGTCCTGACTGCAAACTCCAACTGGACATGTGTTTGAGTGACACTGTCTTACCATTATACATCCCATTGCAACTAAAGAAGATGTTCCCATTCCGTATTCTTCAGCTCCCATCATTGCGGCCATTACAATATCTCGACCAGTTTTAAGTCCCCCGTCAGTTCTTAAAGTAACATTATGTCTTAGATTATTTAATGTAAGAATTTGATTTGCTTCTGTTAAACCCATCTCCCAAGGTATGCCAGCATATTTAATGCTTGTTTGTGGGCTTGCACCAGTTCCACCTGAGTGGCCTGAAATTAAAATAATATCAGCTTTCGCTTTAGCAACACCTGCTGCAATTGTTCCAATTCCTGTTGACGCTACTAATTTTACTCCAACTCTAGCACCTGGATTAATTTGTTTTAAATCATAGATCAGTTGTGCCAAGTCTTCTATTGAATAAATATCGTGGTGTGGGGGTGGTGAAATTAAAGTTACCCCTGGCGTTGAATGTCTTAAGCGTGCTATTTCCTCTGTAACTTTAAAGCCAGGAAGTTGTCCACCTTCGCCTGGTTTAGCTCCCTGAGCAATTTTTATTTCAATTTCATTAGCATTGTTTAAATAATCTACTGTTACACCAAATCTAGCAGAAGCAATTTGTTTCACTCTAGAGTTTGCACTATCACCATTAGGCAATTTCTTAAATCTTTTAGCATCCTCACCTCCCTCTCCGCTACAAGAAGCACCTTTTATTCTATTCATACCAGTTGCTAAAGTTTCATGCGCCTCTGCCGATAATGCACCATGAGACATACTTCCGCTTCCAAATCTTTTAAGTATTTCTTCGATAGGCTCCACATCGCTTAAATCAACTGGCCTCCGCAGTTTTTTGAATTCTAATAAATCTCTTATATTAATTGGCGGTAAATTATGAATCCCTGCTGAATATTTTTTGTATTGCTCGTAAGATCCACTGCCCACTGCACTTTGCAACAAATGAATTAGTTTTCCTTGATACTGATGATTTTCTCCACTTTTTCTATATCTATACAAACCTCCGATAGGCAAAGTGAATACGTTTTTCGAAATAAATTTTTCATGAAGTTCTTTAATTTTTTTCTCAATTCCAATTATACCGATTCCTGAAATTCTTGAAGACATTCCAGGAAAATAATCTGATATAATTGCCCTGCTTAACCCAACGGCCTCAAAATTACATCCACCCCTATATGAACTAATTACTGAAATTCCCATCTTAGACATAATTTTCAAAAGACCTGCATCAATAGATTTTTTAAATTTTTTTACGCAACTTTCAAAATCAGATTTACCAAAAAGTTTTTTTTCAAATCTTTGGTAAATACTATCTATCGCCAGATAAGGATTGACTGTTGTGGCACCAACTCCAATTAAAATAGCAAAAGAATGGGTGTCCATAGCATCAGAACACTCGACATTAAGAGAACAGTAACCTCGTAAACCATGTTTTACTAGGTGGGAGTGAACTGCTCCAACAGTTAATATACTAGGAATACTTGCTTTTTGATTAGAAATATTTTTATCGGATAATACTAAACAAGTGGCTCCTTCTCTTACTGCCATTTCAGCCTCTTCTCTAATTAAATCAATTCTTTCTTTAAGAGATTTCTCAATATCAAATGTGCAGTCAATTATTTTTACTTTTTTAGAGAAAAATTTTTTAAATTTTTTAAATTGAGAATTAGTTAGTATAGGACTATCTAAAACATAAATATTTTCTTCGGTTAAGTTATCAAAATCTAAAATATTACCTAGGTTTCCAAATCTTGTTTTTAAACTCATTACCTTATTTTCTCTTAATGAGTCTATTGGGGGGTTAGTTACTTGACTAAAGTTTTGTCTAAAATAATGCGATACAGGCCTAAAATGACTTGATAAAACTGCGACAGGAGTATCATCTCCCATTGAGCCCGATGCCTCTTTACCCTCTTCGGCCATTGGGTGAAGAATTAATTCTAAATCCTCTATACTTAATCCTGATAAGTACTGTCTTTTTCTTAAATCTTCGCTTAAAAAATTTGGCTTTTCGTCATCAGATGAAATTTTTTTCTCCAAATCAATAATTTGTTTATTATATTTTTTATAATCTTTAGCCAAAAGATCTTTTATTGCTTTATCTTTAAATAGCTTTCCCTTTTTTAAATCAATTGCAATTATTTGACCGGGGCCAAGTTTTCCTTTTTCAATAATCTTTTCCTCTGGAATTTTTATCATACCAGTTTCTGATCCTGCAAAAAATAAGTCATCTGAAGTTATAGAGTATCTAAGAGGTCTTAACCCGTTTCTATCCGAGGAGGCCAAAACCCACTTGGCATCTGTCGCACAAATAGCAGCTGGGCCATCCCATGGTTCAATAGTGCTATTTAAAAAATTAAATAAATCTTGATGATTTTTTGGAACTGTTTTACTTCTTTTTGACCAAGAGTCTGGGATCATCATTAATTTAATTAATGGAGCTAATTTTCCAGAGTGAGTTAAAAGTTCGAAAACATTATCAAGAGCACCCGAGTCGGAGGAACTTCTGATAACTGGTTTTAAATTTTTTACGTCTTTAAATAGTGAACTTGACATATCTTGCTCGTGTATCTTCATCCAGTTAATATTTCCCTTTACAGTATTTATTTCACCATTATGTGCTAACGTTCTAAAAGGTTGAGCCAGGTCCCAGCTAGGAAAAGTGTTGGTCGAGTATCTTTGATGAAAAATTGCAAATCTAGAAGTTAATTTTTTATCATTAAGATCCGGATAAAATTCGGACAACATTTCAGCTAGAAACATCCCCTTATAAACAATAGATCTGGAGCTGAAAGAGCAAATATAGAATTCCTTAATTTGTTTATCTCTTGCAACTTTTTCAATTTTTTTTCTAGTCTCAAACAAATCTCTTTCAAGATCATTAGTTAGCAATGTCTCATTTTTTTTAAACATCACTTGAGCTATTTCTGGTCGATTTTGATCAGCTGTTTTACCAAGTACACTTGGATTAATTGGAACTTGTCTCCAACCGTATATATAGTAATTTTCTGCAAGAAGCGCAGACTCAATTATCTCTCTACATTTTTCTTGCTCTGAGTAGTCTGTTCTCGGCAGAAATACCATTCCAACACAAATTCTCTTATTTTCATCAAGGGTGTGGCCGGTTGATAAAATTTTTTCTTTAAAAAAATCTGGAGCTATCTCAATTTGAATCCCTGCGCCATCACCAGATTTTCCGTCAGCATCTACTGCACCTCTATGCCAAATGGCTTTAAGTGCTTCGATTCCATAATCAACAATTTTTCTGGATTTTTTACCATTTGTCGAAGCGATTAGCCCAACACCACAAGCGTCATGCTCCATTTCTACTTTGTAATTAAAACTTTTTTCTAAAATTTTTTTATTTTTTTCGTAATTTTTCATTCCATTAAGCGGCTTCTTCAGCTTTATTTTTATTAGTTTTTATTTTTAAATATTTTTCAATTTGTATAGCAGCATCTCTTCCATCTCTTATCGCCCATACTACAAGAGATGCTCCTCTTACAATATCTCCTGCTGCAAAAACACCATCAAGATTTGTTTGCATTGATTTTAAATCAATTTTAATAGTTCCCCATTGAGAAATAACCAATTCTTCAGCATTAAATAATTTAGGTAAATTTTCTGGATCAAATCCTAGAGACTTTATTACAAGATCTGCAGGAATTTTATACTCTGATCCTTTTTCAATCTCAGGCCTTCTTCTACCTGAAGAGTCAGGTTCTCCTAATTTCATTTTATTTACCTCAACAGATTTAACATTAGTCTCACCAATAAAACTTTTAGGACTAGTTAACCAAATAAATTCAACACCTTCTTCGATCGCATTACCAACTTCTCTAGCTGATCCTGGCATATTTTCTCGATCACGCCTGTATAAACATTTCACTGATTTGGCTTTTTGTCGAATTGAAGTTCTTACACAGTCCATAGCTGTGTCTCCACCGCCAATTACAACAACATTTTTTCCCTCTGCGTTCAAAGTACCGTCATCAAATAATTTTACTTTATCACCTAATCCTTTTCTGTTTGACGCAGTTAAAAATTCCATTGCAGGGAAAATATTTTTAAGATTGTGGCCCGGAATATCTATTTCTCTAGCTTTGTAGACACCTGTAGCAATTAGTATTGCATCGTGCTTCTCTTTTAACTCATATAAAGTTTTATCTTTTCCAACTTCGAAATTTTGAACAAATTTTATACCAGTTTCTTTCAGTAACTTTGTTCTTCGTTCAACAACAAATTTTTCTAGTTTAAAGTTTGGAATACCATAAATTAATAGGCCGCCTGGTCTATCGTATCTATCGTAAATAGTTACTTGGTAACCTGATTTCCTTAGTTCTTCTGCGCATGCTAGTCCTGCTGGTCCAGCTCCTATAATTCCGACTGATTGCTTTAGCTCCCTTTTTACCTTAAAAGGTTTTACCCAGCCTTTATCCCAAGCAGTGTCTGTAATATATTTTTCTATTGATCCTATAGTAACTGTACCATGGCCAGATTGTTCAATTACACAATTTCCCTCACAAAGCCTATCTTGAGGACAAATTCTACCACAAACTTCTGGCATGTTGTTTGTGCTTTGTGATACCTCGTAAGCTTCTTTGAGACGACCCTCTGCTGTTAGTTTGAGCCAGTCTGGAATATTATTGCTTAATGGACAATGTATCTGGCAAAAAGGTACTCCGCATTGTGAACACCTGCTTGATTGTTCTGCTGCTTTATTAGTAATGTACTCATTATAAATTTCATTGAAATCACCTTTCCTTTTATTAGTGTTTCTTTTTTCAGGTGTTTCCTGTTTTAAATCTACAAATTGAAGCATTTTTTTAGTCATGACTTTGTTAATTAAGTTAAGAATTCTAACATTGACAGCTTTTAAAGGTCAATAATCTTTACCTATATATTAAAAACCCCAAAAAAAAGATGTCTTTTTTTGCATACCTGTTATGCATTTAAAATTGCCAATAAAAAAACAACCTTTAATCTTATTTATTAAGTGTGATTGAAATTTTTATTTTATCTTTGATTCAGGGGATTACTGAATTTTTGCCTATAAGTTCTTCCTCTCATCTCATTTTAATTTCAAAATATTTAAATTTTGATAACCAAAGTCTTTCGATAGATGTGAGTTTGCACATAGGATCGTTTATTGCAGTACTATGTTTCTTTAGAAATGATATTATAAGCTTTTTAGATAATAAAATTATTTTTTTAAAGATTTTTATTTCCTCGATTCCGGTAATGATAATAGGATTTTTCTTAGTAGAAACCGGCATAATTGAAAAAATTAGAAATATAAAAATTATAGCTTTTACTACAATTATATTTGGAATTCTGCTGTTTATAAGTGACAAATTTAAATTAGAGAAAAATATAGACAAAAATTTTACTTTTAAATCCGCACTTTTTATTGGATTTTTTCAAATATTATCTTTAATTCCTGGTGTTAGCAGATCAGGAATAGCTATCACCGCTGCTAGATTGTTAAATTTTAATAGAATTGATGCTGGAAAAATCTCGTTTTTAATTTCAATACCAATTTTAGGTGCTGTCTCTATTTTTGGAGTTAAAAATTTGGTTTATTCAAATGATTTAAGCTTTACTTATTTAAATTTATTATCAATTGTTATTTCTTTTTTCTTTTCATTATTAACTATTAAATATTTTTTAAAATATATAAATAAATTTAATTTAAATATTTTTGTTTATTACAGAATTTTTTTAGGCTTAATACTTTTAATTTTAGCTTACTTATAAGATATAAGTGAGAAATAGAAGTAAAAATAAAACTATGATAAAAAATAAAATAACTGATTTTTGTAAAGATAAATTTAATAATGATTTCATAATTTTACTTTATTCTTATTTTTTAAAAATTCAATTAATTTTGGTGCGCCTGCTAGGATTTGAACCCAGAACCTCCTGGTCCGTAGCCAAGCGCTCTATCCAGTTGAGCTACAGGCGCCAAAAAATTTTATATTATACTAATAGCCTAAATAATTATTGAATAAAACAATTTTATATTTATGATTAATTACTAATGATTGCCCATATAAATAATATTTCTAAAGAAAAAATTATAATTAATTTTTTATTTAGCGCCTTATTTTTTAGTTATATTGCAGGAAATCTGGTTCTAAATTTAAACATAGTGCTAATTTTAATATCTGGACTTGTATTCTTTAAAACTGCCATTTTTAAAATTAAATTTAGTTTATTAGATAAATTAGTCATATTTCTTTTCATTTATATTTTATTAAATGGCTTATTAAACAATTATTTTTATAATGCTGAAAACATTAACAATGATTATACTGTATTACTAAAATCAATTTTATACACAAGGTTTCTTCTACTATATTTCATAATAAACTATTTAATTAAAAACGATATTTTAAACTTAAAAATTTTTTTTATTTCAGCTTCACTTGCAGTTATTTTTGTGTGCTTGGATTTGCTTTATCAATTTTATTTTGGGCAAGATATTTTTGGTTTTGAGGGAATCGGGAGAAGATTAGGAGGACCTTTTGGTGATGAACTAATTGCTGGATCTTTTATATTAAGATTTGGTTTATTAAGTTTTTTTTTATTTCCATTCTTTTTAAAACTGCAAAATAAATTTTTTTTATACTCAGTTCCTTGTGTATTATTTTTTTTGATGTTCTCATCATTAATTTTATCTGGAAATAGAACTCCCTTGTTTATGTTTTTAATTCTTTTCTCTTTAGTGATTTTTTTCGAAAAAAAATTAAGAAAATTTTTCATATTATTCGTAACGACAGTCATTTTACTTGTCTCTATCATCTATAATTTTCATCAATCGACTAAAGATAGTTTAACTTCATACAGAGATAAAATTAAAAGTTTCATTTTTGTTTTTTCCGATGAAAATATTTTAACTGAAAATGAACTAGAGGCCAATTACCGTTATGAGAAAAAAAGTAATATGTTTTACACTTTTCAATATAAAGGAAATTTTTATAAAATGAGAAATACCTACGCTAAGGAATTTAAAACTGGATATGTGACTTGGAAAGAAAATAAATTTTTTGGCGGAGGAATTAAATCGTTTATAACAAATTGTGCTAAAGCAAAAATTCCAAATTGTGTTAATCACCCGCATAATTATTATTTAGAAATTCTGTCAGAGCTTGGCTTATTTGGTTTCTTTTTGATATCAATTATTTTTTCTATAATTTTCTTAAAATCTTTTTTTAAAAAATATTTTGGTGATGGAAGCTACGACAAATATTATACTATAACTCCATTCATTTTTTTATTTTTGATTGAAGTCTTTCCAATTAAAAATACTGGTAGTTTTTTCTCTACAACAAATGCTACATACATATTTTTAATACTATCTATTTTAGTAAGTTTATTAAAGAAACAATATTTAATTGAAAAGAAAACATAAATATATAAGTTAAATTTAATGAATAATATTTTTATTACTGCTGCAAAAAGGACTGCTGTAGGCGCACTAGGTAAGACGCTTAAAAACATTAATGCGGAGGAATTAGGTTCTAGTGTAATCTCTAACGTTATTAAAGAATCTAAATTATCCAATACCGATATAGACGAAGTCATAATGGGACAAGTATTAACTGGTGGCACAGGTCAAAATCCAGCTAGGCAAGCAGCTATAAGATCCGGTGTTCCAAAAGAAAAACCCGCGTATGTGGTAAACCAAGTTTGTGGATCTGGAATTAGATCTGTTGCGTCTGCTTTTCAAAGTATCAAGTCAGGGGACTCAAATATAGTAGTTGCGGGAGGACAAGAAAATATGTCTTTAGCTCCGCATGCAATTCATTTAAGAGATGGAAAAAAATTAGGTGATTCTGAATTAATCGATACGATGATAAAGGATGGTCTCTGGGATGCATTTCATGGATATCATATGGGTGTTACTGCAGAAAATGTTGCTGAAAAATTTCAAATAACAAGAGCGGAACAAGATAAATTTGCTTTGAAATCACAAGAGAAAGCTCTTTTAGCTCAAAAACAAAATAAATTTAAGGACGAAATAATTAATTTTAAAATCAAATCAAAAAAAGCTGAAGTAAATTTTAATAAAGACGAACATCCAAGAGAGGGTCTTTCTCTGGATGCATTAACAAGACTAAAGCCTGTATTTAAAAAAAATGGAACAGTAACCGCTGGTAATGCATCTGGGATAAATGATGGTGCTGCTGCTGTTACGCTGATGAGGGGTGAAGAGGCAGAAAAAAAAAATATTCAAAAATTAGTTTCTATTAAATCTTGGGCTAGCTGTGGTGTAGATCCAGCATTAATGGGTACTGGACCTATTCCTTCTACAAAAAAAGCTATAGAATTAGCTGGATGGAATATTAAAGATGTCGATCTTTTTGAGATTAACGAGGCTTTTGCTGCTCAAAGTCTTGCTGTATTAAAAACACTTTCAATACCCGAGGAAAAAGTAAATGTTAATGGTGGTGCTATCGCTTTAGGACATCCAATTGGAGCGTCAGGAACTAGAATATTAGTTACACTCATACATGAAATGATTAAGCGTGATGTAAAAAAAGGTTTAGCTACTCTTTGTATCGGTGGAGGTATGGGTATTGCAATGTGTGTTGAAAGATAAATTGTTTTTCAATGGAATTACCGGTCGTAAATCACCCTGATTATGTAGCCAAAATTAATGACGATAATAAATTTCCTATTCAAAAATTTGGAGCTTTGGCTAAACATTTAATTAAAGAAGGTATAGTAAAAAAATTCCATATTCCTAAAGAATGCTCTATTTCAACAATGAAAACATCTCATTCTTTAGAATACATAAATCATATTAAAAATAAGACATTAGATCAAAAACTTCAAAAAAAGATTGGTTTTCCTATTAACGATAGCGTTGCAAGAAGATCGTTTGTTGCTACAGGTGGAACAGTTTTAGCAAGCAAACTTGCTTTGGATTCAAAACTTGCTTGTAATACTGCTGGAGGGAGTCATCATGCTACTTTTGATTGCGGAGCAGGATATTGTGTTTTTAATGATGTTGCCGTTGCTGCTAACTACTTGAAAAATAAAAGTTACGCAAAAAAGATACTTATAATTGATTTAGACGTTCATCAAGGTAATGGTAATTCAGAAATATTTAAAAATGATAAAAATGTTTTAACATTTAGTATGCATTGTGGATCTAATTATCCTGCAAAAAAATCTAAAAGTGATGTAGATATCGAGCTTAAAGATCATATGGAAGATGATGAATATTTAAATATTCTTCATAAAAATTTAAAAGAACTTAACAAAAACAAGTATGATTTTATATTTTATGTGGCTGGAGTTGATATTCACTTTGAGGATCGTTTAGGCAAACTTAAAATTTCTGACGAAGGAATAAATAAAAGAGATCAAATAGTAATTGAAAATTTTTATTCAAAAAATACACCTTTATGTGGTGTTTTAGGTGGAGGTTATAATAAGAGTTTTGAAAAACTTATTGAGCTTCATTCAATGTTACACAAAAATTGCGCTAGAATCATTTAAACTTAGCCCCAAATACCTTTGAGAGGAGTTCTAAAATTTGGGACCAAGCTTAACTTATTAATAACTCCAATTTACGACAAAATTAATATTAGAAAATGACGCGCTACAATTTTAACTGTGACAAATTTTCAAAAAATTTTAAACTCTCTGGATTAGCTATTGCCTCTTTATTATTGATAGTTTCCCCGTGAATCACTTTTCTTACGGCTAGTTCGACTATTTTACCACTTTTTGTCCTAGGAATTTCTGGAACTTTAATGATTACAGAAGGGACATGTTTTGGAGAACAGTTTTTTCTTATTCTTGATTTAATTGATTTTATTTTTTCATCATCTAACTCTTCATTGTTTTTTGTTGTAATAAACAAGACAATCCTTACGTCATCGTTATAGTCTTGCCCTACAACTAACCCTTCGGTGATGAAATCGATGTCTTCAACTTGCTGATAAATTTCCGATGTTCCTATTCTTACTCCTCCGGGGTTTAACGTAGCATCAGATCTTCCTCTCATAATAAAACCATTATTTATAGTTCGTTCAATGA
>Ga0315315_10001970_pt1 | contig 18877 bp, 17 predicted proteins | sample M140m3416metaG_FD_203699 | JGI IMG/M metagenome (GOLD analysis project Ga0315315, IMG submission 203699) | Ammonia-oxidizing marine archaeal communities from Monterey Bay, California, United States - M1 40m 3416 | ecosystem: Environmental > Aquatic > Marine > Intertidal zone | place: USA... | reverse complement strand
ATCGCCAGTTGATCAACAAGGAAATCGATTTCTGATCGCTCCGTGACAAAGGGGGGCGCCATAATCATCGCATCTCCGGTCTGACGCACCATGAGCCCTTGAGTAATCGCCGTGTCGCGAGTGTGCACCGCCGCGGCTGATTCGGGCGCCAGTCGTTCGCGAGAGGATTTATCTCTTACCAACTCAACGGCAGCGAAGAGCCCCTGCACACGCACCTGACCCACGATGGGATGATCAGCCAGCTCCAGGAGCCGGCTCGCGAAATACGGTGCAAGGTCCGCAACCCCCTGCTCAATGATCCGCGTTTCTTCGAGTATATCGAGGGTCGCCAAACCCGCTGCACACGAAGCCGGGTGCCCCGAATAAGTCAGGCCATGGGCAAACTCACCACCCCCTGACAGCAGTACATCAGAAATTTTTTGGCTGATCAGGCTTCCCCCCAGTGGCATATAGCCGTTGGTGACTGCCTTGGCGAAGGTCACCAGATCCGGCTCGGTACCGTAGGTCTCGAAACCAAACCACTTACCGGTACGGCCAAAGCCACAGATGACCTCATCCGAGATCAGCAAAATGTCGCGCTCATCAAGGATGCGCTTGACCTCTGGCCAATAGGATTCCGGAGGCACGATTACCCCGCCTGCACCCTGCACTGGCTCGGCGATAAAGGCGGCGACGCGATCTTCACCCAGCTCATCGATTTTTTTCTCAAGTTCGCGCGCGGCTGCGATACCGAATGCTTCGGGATCAAGATCGCCGCCCTCTTCAAACCAATGCGGCTGCTGGATGTGATGAACATAATCGAGGCCCATCGTTTGCTTGTGCATCGCCGACATACCGCCCAGCGACGACGCCGCAATCGTGCTGCCGTGGTAGGCGTTGTGGCGACTGATAATCAGTTTCTTGTCGGGCTTACCCAGCAGGTCGAAGTAGCGATGAACCAACTTAATTTGAGTGTCGTTGGCCTCAGACCCCGAATTGGTAAAAAAGACATGCTGGAAGCGCTCCGGCGTGACCTGACAAAGCCTTGCGGCCAGCTCCGCCGCCGGTTGGTTCGAGCACCTAAAGAAATTGTTGTAGAAAGGGAGCTGGGCCAGCTGCTCTGTCACCGCTTGCTTGATGCGCTCCTGGCTATAACCAAGATTGCAGCACCACAGGCCGGACATACCGTCCTGAATTTTATTACCGTCTGAATCGTAGATGTAGACGTGCTCGGCGCGGCTGACAATTCGCCCACCATGCTGGGCGTAGTCCTCAAAATCGGTAAAAGGATGGAGGTGGTGGGCCTGATCCAACTTTTTGAGTGCTTGCGTATCGAGCGTCGCGGTCATCATGCCTTCTCCTGTGATGCTGTGCGACGCCGTCCCCTGACGGATTACCTTTCGCCGCATTAGCGATTCCGCGCAGTATCACATCGGGGGGACGGGGCTGTCAGTAACCCCAAAGGGAGAGCTTGGTAGACAGCGTGCGCCTCGACGCGCAAACTTCCGCCTGTAACTAGTGAGGTCCTATGACTCTGGAACGCGTTGACGAACAATACCGTGGCTTGACCTATCCCTGGGGTAGGCTGGAGCATCCCGGAGATGAGCCTTTTGAGGTGGCCCCGGGGGTATGGTGGCTTCGATTTACCATGCCCGGACCCCTTAACCATATCAACCTCTGGTTACTTGAAGACGGGGATGGCTGGACCATTGTCGATACCTGCCTGAACCTCGATTCCGCAAAAGCGCAGTGGGAGAATCTGTTTAATGGGTTTATGGCAGGCAAGCCCGTTAACCGTGTGATCTGTACCCACATGCACCCTGACCATATCGGCCTGGCGGGCTGGCTTTGCGAGCGTTTTGACTGCGACCTTTATATGACGCAGGCGGAATTTCTCTCTGGCAGCCTGATCATGAGCTACACCGGCGAACAGGCACCCCCACCTGCGATCTCTTTCTATCACCGAACGGGTTTTTCAGAAGACCAGCTAGCCCATTATCGGCAACGCTTCGGCAGCTTCGGCCAGTATGCAACGCCGCTCCCCCACCACTATCAGAGACTGACTGATCGACAGACGCTGTCTATCGGCGATCGATATTGGCAGGTGGTCACGGGCCAGGGGCACTCACCCGACCACGCCTGCCTTTACTGCCCCGCCTTGCAGCTCGTGATCGCCGGAGACCAGATCTTGCCGCGCATTACCCCCAATGTCTCGGTGTTCCCGACAGAGCCCGACGGGAATCCACTTGAAGACTGGCTGGCGTCCAGCACACGACTGCTTGGCATGCTGCCGGAAGACCTGCTCGTGTTGCCGGCGCATCAGTCTCCCTTTACGGGTGTCAGGGTTCGGCTCAACCAAATTATTGAAAGTCATCGCCTCGCGCTGGCCAACCTATACGACCTGCTCATGACGCCAAAGCTGTTGCAAGAGTGCTTCACCTCGCTGTTTAGCCGGGATATTGGCGACGGCGAGATCCAGATGGCGACTGGTGAAACCGTGGCGCACCTGAATTATCTTTTGCATCGCGGTAACATTAAACGGCGGATTAACGCCGACGATCGGTACGAATACCAGTCGGACCCTGAGGCGCGCTATATCGACGCCGAGTAAGAACCTTTGAAAAAACTGAGTAACCGTTTAAAAACAGTAATCTACCGCTGGTACTACCGGCGGATGAACCGGTTGGCGTGGGACGACACCCCACTGCCCGAAGTCAACACCAGCTTCCTGCAGCTGCCATTACCGGAGCAGTCATTGGGTGCTCGCATGTATCACGGCTCCCGTCATCGGCCACTCATCATCTACTTCCATGGTGGCGGCTGGACCATTGGTGATCTCGATACCCACCATCCCTTCTGCTTGCGTCTCGCGGATCAGACACGCTGCACAGTGATGTCCATTGAATACCGGCTGGCACCGGAACACCCGTTTCCCACCGCCCATGAAGATGCCTTGGCAGCCTCTCGCTGGATCCTCGATAACCTCAATGCGCTGGCGCCCAACAACGGCGAGGTGGTTATTGCCGGTGACAGTGCGGGCGGGAACCTGACGCTGGCTACCGCCGTGCGTCTACCCGATGAGCCCCGTTTACGCGGTTGCCTGATGCTTTATCCCGCCGTGCAGCACTACCATGCCGGCATGCGCTCCTATACCGAGCACGCAAAAAGCGGCCCCCTGACGACACCGATTATGCGCTGGTTCCTCGACACCTACCTCAACGGGCTCGCTCCAGCTGACCCGGCGATCGAGATAATGTTCCCGGATCGGCGAGTCCCGCTCAGCGGATTTCCGCGCTCATTGCTCGTCACAGCAGAAAAAGATCCCCTGCGGGACGACGGAAGAAGGCTGGCAAACGCTTTGCAGCGCGCCGGTGTCACCGTGCAGCACGAGCACTTCTCTCAAGAAGCGCACGGCTTTCCCTGCTCCGAGGGCCCAACTCCGGGGCACGAACGCTTTATGGCGCTGACTAAAGCCTGGATCGAGGCAATTAGCGCACGGTGATGCGCTCAAGGATCTCCATCATTTCAGCCTTGCTGAGCAGTCGCGGCGACACATAACCGTCGCTCTCGTCCATTGCCGCATGGGCCACCGCTGTCCATTCGGCGGACTGAATCCGAGGGTCTGTGTCTGCGATACCAACCTTTGCAATCAAATCTGTCACCGCCTCAACAAAAGCCTGTGCTCTCGCGGCAGGTGATGCGGCGTCAGACACTTGCGTCACTACCGCCAGTTCGGCCAGGGCAGTTTCTGCTTCAGCAAGACAGGCTTTGAGCACATGAGGCAAAACCAGCGCGTTTGCCTGACCATGGGGAATGCCGAAACGCGCCCCCAACTGATGCGCAATGGCATGCACATTACCCACTCCCACCTGATTAATGGCAATACCGGCATGGTAGGCCGCGACGGCCATACCCTGCCGCGATTCGATATCTCCCGGATTTTGCACCGCTCGCTCCAGCCATCGGAAAACACCCTGAACGGCCAAGCGCCCATTTTCCTTGCGCGTGCCGCGATCCCAAATGCAGATGTACGCCTCGATTCCATGGGTGAGCGCGTCGATGCCGGTTGCCGCAGTCACCGGCGCCGGCAATCCCAGGAGCAACTCCGGGTCCAGCGCCACCGCCTGGGGGAGCAGCCCCTCAGCCACAATAATATGCTTCAGCTTTTCTGCGGGGTCTTTAATCACGGCCCCCATGGTGGCTTCGCTACCCGTGCCCGAGGTCGTGGGAACGGCGTATATGGGAACAATATCTTCCGGCGTTTTGTTTAAGCCAACCCATTTATCCGGGGATTCGTCACTGGAGCGAGTACAGGCAATAATCTTCGCGGCATCCATAGAGGAGCCCCCTCCGACCGCCACGACCGCCGTGCAACCTGCCGACCGGAGCACCTTGGACCCCTCGACCACGTGGGCAAAGGTAGGGTCCGGGTCGACACCGGCGTACCAATGAAGATTTACGCCAGCGTCGATCAGACCGGCTAATGCCCGCTCGGCCAGTCCCAGCTCTTTGAGCGCCTTATCTGTCACCACCAGCACATCGGTGTGCCCAATATCGACAATGCGGCGACACAGGTCAGCGGTCGCGCCCTGCCCCACGTAGGAAAGGTGCACACCCGCTGCCTTATTGCCAATCAGTAATTTGATCAGTCCTAACTGAAAACCCCGTTTGAACCGCCGAACTGGCATGGATCGCAACATACCGCCTCCCAGATATCTCGTAGTCAGGGTAGTCTATCTGTACAAGACCAGTGGCAACAGCCTGCGATGCGCTAAAGGGAAGCCTGAACACTATGAACAGACGCTACATCGAATTCGCAACACCCGAGTCAGCCCAATTGGTTACCGATAACCCGCCAGACCTTGGTCCGAGTGAGGTGCTGATTGCGGTGCATCACGCGGGGATCAACCGTGCCGATCTGTTGCAGCGTCTTGGGCTCTATCCGCCCCCTGAAGATGCCTCTCCCATACCAGGGTTAGAAGTAGCCGGCGAAGTCATCATGGTTGGCGAGGACTGCACTCATCTCAAGGCGGGCGATCGGGTCTGCGCCCTCACACATGGCGGAGGCTATGCCACGCTCGCCATGGCCCGTGAAGATCACTGTCTGGCGCTGCCAGACGGCATCACCACCGAGCAAGGTGCCGCGCTGCCCGAGGCGCTGCTAACGGTCTGGTACAACGTTTTTGAACGCGGCCAGCTGGCAGCCGGAGAGACCGTATTAATTCACGGTGGTAGTAGCGGGATCGGCTCCATTGGCGTGCAAATGGCGAAGGCGATGGGTGCCACCGTGCTCGCTACCGCGGGCTCAGCAGAACGCGCCCATAAGGTATCCGAACTGGGAGCGAGTTTTGTCGCCAACCATCGCGAAGATCACCTCGCCGAACAGTTCACCCAGGCGGGTTATGCCGGCAAGATCGACGTGATTCTGGACATTGCAGGAGGGGACCTCATGCAGGTCAATCTGGATCTTGCTGCGCCAGATGGACGCATTGTCTGTATTGGCGTGATGCGCGGTATGTTGAGCGAGATCAATCTAGCGACGCTGTTTATGAAGCGCCTCACGCTGACCGGCAGTACGCTGCGCAGACTAGAGGTCACTGAGCGTGCGCGCTGCTTTAGCGCCATTCGGGACCACATTTGGCCGCAAATCATCGCGGGCGATATTCAACCGATCGTCGACACCGCTTATCCATTAGCGGCAGTGCTCGAGGCCCATGAGCATATGCGCTTGGGAACACATTTTGGTAAGTTGGTGTTGGACTGTCAGGGGGCCTGACGGGCCATCAGGAACACGCAACGAACCCACTATAGGGCGTGCCATACTAAGCGTGCCATTTATCAGGAAGCCAACTCCCATGCGCGCATTTTTGCCTGACACCCCAACCGTGACGCAACGAATCAGCGGGCTATTCCTTGTGCTGCTTCTTGCCGGCTGTGGCGGCGAGAGCGTTGCCGGAATCTCAGAGGCATCAAACGAGGCGCCAGACGCAAGCAGCACCTCTGTGAGCACCGCGCCAGCCGAAGAAAGCGAGGGCGATGCGGCAGAGAAAAGCGCTATCCGTCCGGCACGAGAACTGAAGCGTTTTGGCGTCACATCGCACTTTGGGGATCTCGACACAATGGTCGAGCGCCGAGTTATCCGGGTGCTAACCGTGTATGGTCCCGGGCGTTATTTTCTGGAAGATGGCCCTCGCGGCACGGTTCAGGAATACGCCGACAAACTACAGAAAGTGGTGAATGAAGCGTTCAAGACCGGGCTCCTTACCGTACAGGTGGCCGTCATACCTGTGGCACGCGACGAGCTATTTCCTGCTCTTGAATCAGGCTATGGCGATATTGTGATGGCAGGTACCACTATCACCGAGGCTCGCCGAGAGGAGGTGGATTTCACCAGCCCGGTCAGCAAGCCGCTCAAAGAACTGCTGATTACCGGGCCCAGCGCTGCGCCACTCGCATCACTCGCAGACTTGGCAGGGAAAACGGTTTATGTGCGGCTATCCAGCAGCTATGCCGAGAGCATTCGCGATCTAAACCGTGATTTGGTGGAGCAGGGAAAAGCCGCCATTCGGATCGAAGCGGTTGATGAGTCACTCGAAGATGAGGACTTGATCGAGATGGTCAATGCAGGACTGTTGCCCTGGGCCGTTGTCGACAGCTACAAGCCGCAGATGTGGCGTGAGGTCTTTGACCGCGTTACCGTGCGCGAGGATCTAGTGCTGCGCGAGGGCGCTCGTCTAGGTTGGGCTCTTCGGCCCAACAGCCCCAAACTCAAAAACTTTCTCAATACTTTTCTCCAGGACAACCGCGAAGGCACGCTGTTTGGCAACATTATCCGCAATCGCTACATCCGCGATTTTGATTGGGCCGAGAATGCTGCAGGTGCTGAGGAGCTGACTCGCTATCGGGCGCTCTCGGCGCTGTTTCGCAAATACGGCACGGACTACGGCATGGACCCCACTTTATTGGCCGCTCAGGGCTTTCAGGAATCGCGGCTCGACCAAAGCGTGCGCAGCCATGTTGGCGCCGTTGGCGTAATGCAATTGCTACCCAGCACTGCAGAAGACAAGAACGTTGGGATCCCCAACATTGATGAGCTGGAGCCCAATATTGAGGCGGGCGCTAAATATATGGCGTTTCTTAAAGCCCGGTATTTCAGCGGGCCCGAGCTCGAGGGAATCAATGGCTCACTGCTGGCGCTAGCATCTTACAACGCAGGCCCCGGTAGGATCCGCCGGCTTAGGCGAGAAGCGGGAGAACGTGGCTACGACCCCAACCAGTGGTTTGATAACGTCGAGGTCATTGTGGCGGAGCAGGTGGGACGCGAAACCGTGCAGTATGTCTCCAACATCTTCAAATACTATCTGACCTACCGCTGGATCAATTCTGCTGATGCCGAGCGGGCCGCCGCACGGCGCGCAACCGGCATCGAGGACGCGCCCTGATTTAGCCCAGCAAGAAAGATTTCGTGTGCTTCAGGGAGCGCTAATCAGCCGCTCCGTCTCCTCGCACCACTGCAGGCGCCCCACCTCCGCGAAACGACGCCGTACACCCGGCGTGGGGCTCAGATAAAAAAGATCCCCGTTCGCCCCCGTCAACGTGACCTCGACGCCGCTCGCCCGCGCCACGCTGGCATTGGCCTTCATATGCTCGGCCTCGCCGTGGACCGGAACCGCCAAAGTGGGTCTCAAAATTTGATAAAGATCCGCCAGCTCCCCCTGGCACGGGTGGCCGGAAGCGTGAAGGGTTTGCTCGCTCTCGTCCGCAGAGATCACTTCAATGCCTCGGCCCCGCAGACCCTCAGTTAAACGCTGCACCGATGCTTCGTTTCCTGGAATGGTCTTTGAAGAGAGAATGACGGTGTCGCCCGCCTCGATCACAAGATCGGGATGTGTTTGCATCATAAGACGATGCAACGCAGCACCCCACTCGCCCTGGCTGCCGGTTGCCACACCGAGCACTTCTGCGGGAGGGAGGTACCCAAAATGCTCTGCGTGTATGGGCTGGAAGTTGTCAGGCAATAAACCGACTTGCTGAGCGCAACGAGCCATCGCCGCCGCCGAGCGACCCAACACACCCAGGTAACGGCCTGTCAGCTGGGCGATGTTTGCCAAACTCTGCATCCTCGCCACATTGCTGGAGAAACAGCCCACAATGACGCGCCCCTCACATCGCTGTATCACCTGTCGCAAACCGACCGCGACTTCACCCTCAGAGGGCGAATGCCCCGCCTGCAACGCGTTGGTCGAATCGCAGATGACGGCATCGACTCCCTCGTCACCGAGCTCGCGAAATCGCCGCGAGGACCAGGCAGCGCCGACGACGGGATCGGCGTCAATCTTCCAATCTGCGGTGTGCAATATGCGGGAGTGCGTGGTCGTAATACTCAATGCGCAGGTCTCAGGAGTGGAATGAGTAATCGGAATCCACTCGATATCGAAGGGGCCGACCCTGATCTGCTCACCTGGCTCTATCTCAATCAGTGAGCTCGGCAGCACCCCCCTGCGGCTCCGTGTTTTTTCCCGCAACACGGCGGCTGCAAAGGGGGTGGCATAAACCGGACACCGCAGTTGCTCCCAGAGATAGGGCAGTGCACCGAGGTGATCTTCGTGGGCATGCGTCACAATCAGTCCGGCGAGTTGCTCGCGCCGAGTAGCAATAAAGCTGAGGTCAGGCATTTGCACCGATGGCCGCAACGCTCCCGGTACCTGCTCGAGGGTGATGCCGCAGTCCACCGCGATCCACTGGTCTGCATGACCAAACAGATTAAAGTTCATGCCGATCTCCCCGCAACCTCCGAGAGGCAGGAAGACGACATCACTGCTGCGCGATTCGCTCATTCGAAGTCGATTTACCAGGTATAGCCAACCCGGAATTTTAGCGCTTGGTCGAGCTTGTCCTTACCCTCTGCCGCGCCGCCGTCATAATCGGCCGAGGCCTCGGCCGCTGCCTCCAATCCCAAAAACAGCGGAAACCTCAACCCCACTTTGGTGCGGTAGATGGATTTCTCCGCCGACGAAAGATTGACGATATTTGCCTGACGGAGGTACAGGGTCACCTTACTGTCAAAAAGCTGTGCTTCTCCAGTGAAGTTGATGTTGATGCCCGTGTACGAATCATCTACTGAATCCGTAAAGTCGGTGTCCACATAGGAGACGCCCATCTCGGCATCGAAGGTGAGCGTATCGCGGGTCAAGATTTTGCGGCCGTAGTAGGCGCTGGCATAGGACCGCTGGTCAATGTCAGCAAACTCGTTAGAACGAAAACCCAAGTTCACGCCAAGGTAATTGCGTGGATCCGTCAGGAAATAGTCGTACTTGCCTTCCACTCGCCAGTTATCCGCTGTCGACTGGCTGGTTGTGACATCTTTTCCCTCAGCGTCCTGAACGGGCGCACCGTCCACGTCAGTTTCGGTAACCAGGGCGCTACTCTCCTCATAGTCAGCACGGAGCGTAATACGATCCCGGCGACTCTCGAAAATCGATTCCGCATCTAGATTGAGCTTGTCGGTTTCGGTATTACCCCGGTTGTATTCAATCGCACTCGTGGCGCGCCCGGTAATGCGGTATCCGTGTCCCTGCTCCCATTCCTCCGGGTTGGCCACGTCCAACTGATCTAGGGTCAAATTGTCGGCGTCATCCAGCACCACCTCGCCGTCCACCACCATCAATGAAGTGAGCGCTAGTTTCTCCTGCTCGGTCGTGAGCAGCTCAATCGCCTCTTCAGATTCCAGGTACGTAATAGAGGACAAACTCACAACAACCTCCCCCATAAACGCTGTCGTAACGTATAACTCACCATCATGAATATCGGTGATCTGGCCATAAATCACGGTCTGGTCTGCGAGCTCAATTTTCGCCGGGGAAACAGCTTCACTCGCCTCGGGCAAATCGGAGTCGGCCCGAATGGCACTACTGAAGACGAGCACGGTCAGTCCGAAGACAGCGATTAAGTGTATCCTTATCATTGCCAATTTTTGCAGCATCGCGGGCGTTTCATCCATCGGTTAATAGCTTGAAGCCGAACTTTAAGCCAAGCCCAATGACAATGAAATTGCACAACGCGACACACAACCTTCTTGTTTTGGTGGTTTCATGACACAACACTTTGATTACGACCTGATGGTGATTGGCGCAGGCTCTGGCGGCGTCCGGGCAGCGCGCAAGAGCGCCGAGATGGGTGCACGCGTTGCGGTGGTAGAAGAAGCCGCGCTGGGCGGTACCTGCGTGAATGTCGGATGCATCCCCAAAAAACTGTATGTTTATGCCAGTGAGTATGCGGCCGCCTGGCGCGAAGCCGAGGGCTTTGGTTGGCGAGCGGAAGGTGTCTCATTTGACTGGGAGACGCTTCGAGATAACAAAACCAAGGAGATTGCCCGGCTGAACGCGATCTACGGGCGCTTGCTCGAGGCCCCAGGGGTCGAGATTATAGAAGGACATGGCCGGCTCACCGGAGCCCAGACCGTCGCGGTCGGCGACAAAACGTATCGTGCCGAGAAGATTCTACTCGCCACTGGCACCTGGCCCGCTTTGCCCGATATCCCGGGTATCGAGCTCGCCCTCACCTCCAACGAGATTTTTGACCTGCCGCGTTTCCCCGAACGGCTGCTCATCATTGGGGGGGGATATATCGCTACCGAATTTGCGAGCATTTTCTCCGGGCTGGGCGCCAACGTGGTGCAGAGCTATCGAGGTGACCTGTTTCTCAGAGGATTTGACCATGACGTTCGTCAATTTCTCGCAGAGGAAATGCGCAAAGCCGGCGTGGATTTGCGCTTCAATCACCATGTCACCGCGCTCGAATCCGGTGCATCGGGATCGATCACTGCCCATCTCTCTGACGGAGAAGCCGTATTCGACGCGGTGCTTTGTGCGACCGGTCGTCGGCCTAATATTGGGCAACTGGGTCTCGAGCATACGGCGGTGTCGCTCTCAGACAGCGGATATCTGGTCGTCAATGAACACTTTCAGACTGCAGAACCGAGTATCTATGCGCTGGGCGATATGACAGGCGGCTGGGAGCTCACCCCGGTCGCTATTGGCGAAGCAATGGCTTTTTCCCAAACCCAGTTTGCCGGGCATCCCCAGAGCATGGATTACGGCTGCATTCCCACCGCTGTATTCAGTCAACCACCCATTGGCACAGTAGGCCTGACCGAAGAGGCCGCAGAGGCGGCGGGACACCATATCACCGTGTATCAATCAACCTTTCGGCCCCTCAAACATACCGTCAGCGGCAGCGAAGAGCGCACCATGATGAAGCTGATTGTCGATGCAGACACCGATCGGGTATTGGGGGCGCATATGGTGGGCACCGATGCCGGCGAGATTTGTCAGGGACTCGGCATCGCATTAAAAATGGGCGCCACGAAGGCCGACTTTGATCGTACTGTGGGCATTCACCCCACTGCCGCAGAGGAATTTGTCACCATGCGGACGCCTCGTAGCTAGTCGTGGAACTTGCGGCATGGGAAGTCGTTGTACTGATTCTGGCAGGGCTGGCTGGTGGCTTTATCAATGTTATGGCAGGGGGTGGCTCGGTAATCACCGTGCCAGTCATGATCTTTCTCGGCGTGCCCGGCCCTATCGCCAACGGGACTAACCGGCTGCCCATCCTTGCCCATAACATCAGTGCAGCGGTGACCTATCTGCGGCACGGCTTGCCGCAATGGGGCATGATTCTCTCGCTCTCCTTGTGCGCCATTCCGGGCGCGATAGCAGGCGCCCTGATCGGCGTTCGCATTCCGGCCGACGCCTTCAATCTGATTCTGGCCGGCGTGATGGGCGTGGTACTGCTACTGATGCTCTCCGGTGCGGGCGACTCCCAAGCCTCGGAGGCATCCGCTATCTCTGGCCGCCGACGCCTGATCGGCCATGTTCTGATGGTCGCGGCAGGCTTCTGGGGTGGTTTTATTCAAATCGGCATGGGCTTCATCTTGCTGCCGATCCTTCATCGAGTCCTGGGGCTCGATTTAGTCGCAGCCAACATCCACAAAGTCTTTATCATTTTGGTGTATACGGTGTCGGCACTGCTGGTGTTTGGCAGTCAACTGCAGCTGCTATGGTGGATTGGCGCGATTATGGCAATAGGCAATACCGTTGGCGGCTGGCTAGGCGCAAGGCTGACCCTGCGTGGTGGCGAGGCCATCATTCGCCGAGTGGTGATCTTTGCCATCGCCGGCATGATAGTGAAACTGATATGGTTCCCCTGACAAACAGACCGAGGAGCGGAGTCACCATGATCAATTGGACCACGCGGGCACGATACGCTGCATCGGTGATGCTGTGCGTCAGCATGCTGGGGTGCACAACCATGCAGGTTGATACCGCGCCGTCAGACCGCTTTGCTGATAAGCGCTACCAAACTTTCAGTTGGCGAGCAGAGGTACCCACAGGGGTGCCTGAATCCATGGAATCCCTTTACCGCCTCTCCACTACCGTAAGAGAAGTCGTCGCGACCGCGCTGCAGAAGAAAGGCTATCGATACGAGCAATCGGGGGGGGACTTTGTAGTCAGCTACGCTTTTGGTGCGCGACTGGAAGGGGGCACCAACAACATGGCGCCCGATTTTGGGCCCACCAGTTCCGTCATCAACCGGAGTCCGGATCCCGCCGTCATGGATAACGCCTATGCGTTGAGCGGCCCAAGGGAAGTCGCCAGCTTGATGCTCAGCTTCGAGGATGGCGAAAACCTAGCGCCCGTATGGTCTGCCAGTATCAGCCAAGTGGTGGAAAATCAGAACCAGCCGGATCTGGACAAAGTGCGACGCAAACTCGAGCCTGGTGTCGCGAAAGCGCTCCGTGTGCTCCCCGACGCCACTACGCGCTGAGCCCGTACACCTGAGGGTTCGCGCAAAAGGGTAAGCGCTCCCCGGACATTCCAGCGTGCAGATTCTCAAGCGCTCTGGTCACCATCGCGAGACGCGTCGACGCAGTTGCACTGCCCACATGGGGCAACAATACGACGTTATTCAAAGACAAAAATGGGTGGTCAGAGGGCAAGGGCTCCACTTCAAACACATCTAGACCGGCCTTTAGCCGCCCGGCCTGTAGCTCTTCCAGTAGCGCCCTCTCGTCTACCAGAAGTCCGCGCCCCGTATTGATGAGGGCGGCTCCCGTTGGCATGCTTGCCAACCGACTGCGACTGGCAATATGAGTGGTCTCCGCGGTCAACGCAGTGTGCAGCGTGACGATGTCGCTGCGTGAAAACACTTCATCCAATGGGACGATCTCGACGCCCTCTATCTCTTTCAAAGATCGATTCCACGCGAGAATCCGACAGCCGAAGGCACGGAGCCGTCTGACTGTCGCCTCGCCGATGGGGCCCAAACCGACTACGCCAACCGTCGAATCGCTGAGATCAGTGCCCAACAGCAAGTCTGACTGCCAGCCTTGAGACCATTGACCCGATCGCATCCAGCGATCTGCTTCGGGAATACGTCGTGTCAGCGCAATCATAAGCCCAAGGGCCAGATCTGCAGTGCTGTCGACCAACACACCGGGCGTGTGTCCCACAGGGATGCCCGCGCGGGTCGCGGCATTAAGATCAATATGGTCAACGCCCACAGAGATGGTAGAAATGACCCGGAGTTGCTTAGCCGTGTGCATCACTGACTCAGTGATCGGCGAAGACAGCGCACACAACAAGCCCTCGGCGTCAGAAAGCCAGTTTTGCAGCGTTGCCTCCGGCATGGCGCCATTACCCGACCATGTCTGCAGTGCATACTGATCTCGGAGCGGCACCACAATGTCCTCAGGCAGATCCAGACTGATCACACACTTGGACATCACAACGCGCTACTCGATCCATCGGATGCAGTATCTGCTGGCTTAACTGTCAACACAGTGCCAAAGGTCAGTGACCACATCACAACCAATAGGACAACCGCACTGGTACCCAGCCAGGCCATCTCATAGCCCCCTTGCGCCAACAGCGCGGCAGCCACCAGCGGGCCCAGAATCCGCCCGAAGGCAGCAGAAGAAGCCGTCACGCCAAAGAACTGCCCGCGCGAAGCCGGAGCGACTAAATGGCTTGCAATGGTATTCAGCACCGGCAGGCACAATGTGGCTGCCGAGAAAACCAATAAACCCAGCGCTCCCATTTCCCACGCATGGGTCGCAGCGGCTGATAGCGCCAGCGAGGCACTGAAGCATAGCGCCGCACCGCGCAATACCCAGAGATTGCCAAATCGGTCCGTCATTCGGCCCAGAATGTTTCCCTGCGTGACAACCATCACCAAGCCGATCAGCCCAAAAAACAGCCCCACTTCGCGCGCCTGCCAGCCAAGGCTCGTCGCCACCCATAGTGGAAACAGATACACCGCGGCACTTACCGCAGACGTGTGAAAACAAAACTGACAGATAAAGAGCGGCAACCCGGGACGCTTTACAATCTCTCGTAGGGTCGCGGGCGGGGCATCATCCACTGCGGTATCAGCGGGATCGTCCCGGGCCTTGCCCGCTGGCAACAGGGTAAAAGCCAATATCGCCGCAAGAACCGATAGCACACCGGCGACCAGACAAGGCAGCATAAAGTCTGTCTCGCTTCGGGCGAGCACACCCCCGATAACGGGGCCGAGAATCAAACCAATACCAAAGGCCCTGCCAATAAGACCCATTGCTCTGGATCTCTGTTCCGGTGTGCTGGCATCCGCTATGAGAGCGGTCGCCACCGGGACACCTCCCGCCATCATTCCGGCCACCGCTCGAGAGACATAAACCAACCAGAGCGTGTCAGCGATAGCCAGCAGGAAGTGAGATACCGCGCCGCCGAGCAAACAGATACCCAGTATGCGTCGCCTGCCTACTCGATCAGACAGCCGGCCCCATATGGGCGCGACAATCGCGGCAGCGACGCTGTACGTGACGAGAATGAAAGCGATGTCATCAGTGCCGCCGCCCAGCTGCGGCGATAAAAAAGGCAGGATCGGAATCACAATGCCGAAACCAATCAAATCGACGACGATCACAAAAAACACCAGCCACGCCAATGACTGCTGGCGCACCCGATCAATGAACGGGGTCAAGATTCAGTCCAGCGGATGGTCTCCGAGAGCGTGATGTCAAACAGGTCCAGCGCGCGCGCCACACTTTGCGTGACCATGGCGTCGATCGAATCGGGCTTGGTGTAGAACGCGGGCACCGGTGGCGACACAATGGCGCCCATCTCCGTCACCGACACCATGTTGCGAAGATGTCCAAGATGGAGGGGCGTCTCGCGCACCATCAGTACCAGGCGACGTCGCTCCTTGAGGACCACATCGGCAGAGCGAGTGAGTAGCGACGAGGTCACGCCTGATGCGATCTCGCCCATCGTTCTAATCGAACAGGGAGCAAGCAACATACCCCTCGTTTGGAATGAGCCACTTGCGACCGATGCGCCCACATTGCGAACCGGATGATAGACATCTGCGAGTGACCGGATCTCCTCCACCGATCGGTCCAACTCGTGATGCACCGTGAGTTCGGCTGACTTACTCATCACCAAATGCGTTTCGATCGGTAAGGCCTTGAGCAGTTCAAGCGCGCGCACACCGTACTGCACTCCTGAAGCGCCGCTGATACCGATAATGAGTCGATCCACTGCGTCACCTCCCCCAGAATAAGCCGGCAGAGTGACGCCAAACGGCGGCGATACGGTGTTTGCGGGATGCTTCACGGTGCATTCTTGAACGCCTCAAGCATGGCCATCATTTTTTCATGCACTTTATTGACTGCTTTCAAGGGTCGAACCATGACCTTGAACTCGCTGATCAGGCCGTCTTTTGTCTGGATCAGATCGATACCGTTCACATGCGTATCATCCAGGGTGCACTCAAACTCCAACATCGCTGTGTCGCCTTGGCGCACCTCTCGGACGTAGCGGAAATCCGTATTGAAGACCTGACCGGCCGCACTAAGATACAAAAAAGTGATATCGCGGCCCCGTTGCGGAGTGTGCACAACCGGTGACCAAAAAACACAATCCGGTGACAGGAGGTCATAAAGCCCGTCGGTGGTGCCCTCTGCCATCATTTCGTGCCACTGATCGATGGCATTCTTAGCGACCTGTGTCATCACGTTCCTCTCGATTCTGCAGACCGCTGCCCACCGCCAATATGGGGGCGGTCCATCAAGTTATCTTGCTGTAGATCCTGTTGGGCGGCGAGGCGCATTTCATAGGCCTGCTGACCTCTCAGTCTATCGGCCCGACGCACCTGACGCTGATACTTTCGGCGCCGGTGGGCATTAATGAGTCGCTGAAAACGCTCGATATCCTGCTCCCCAGACAACCAAGCTTCTACCAGCGCAATATCAATGCCCAGACGATAAGCGATGCGGGAAGGGCGGATACGATGAACATGAAACTCCGCCACCAGATCGATCTGCTGATCCAAGGTCAGCGTGCACTCGCACGCATAGCCCATGGGCGGGTTGGGTCGTCGACTGTCCGTGCGCAACATCGTTTTACTCTGTTCACCTATTGAGGTCGGCGGGGAACCCCAGCGGAGTCCGTTTTTGCGAGCGGTATTGTGACATAGCACTCACAACCGTGATCCTGCCATACTCTACTGGATTTATGGCGTAGACGAGCACTGCAGCGAATCGATACTTCGCTGCGGCAACATTTCCGAGAATCTGTTATTGCAGATATCGAGCATGAGGCTGCTGCAGAGCATACGTTTAGCGTCGCCCCGACTAAGGAACAGGTAAACCCGTGACAACCGAACGGATTCAGGATCCCAACTCGCTTCGCCGCACAAAAATCGTCGCAACGGTGGGTCCCAGCAGCCAGAGCCAGGACATGATCGGCCGATTGCTTGGTGCGGGAGTCGATGTGTTTCGCCTCAATTTCAGCCACGGCGCTCAGGCAGATCACGCCCAGGTTGCCCAGCACATTCGGCGTCAGGCCGGGCATCACGGGCGTTACGTCGGCATTCTCGCGGACCTGCAGGGGCCTAAAATCCGAATAGGCGGATTTGCCGATGGAGCGGTGATGTTGCAGGCAGGGGACCCTTTTCAGTTAAGTCTGACAACCGCTGCCGACGCTGGCGATCAGCGGGGCGTCGCAGTTGAATACAAGGCACTGCCTGACAGCGTCGAACAGGACGATATTCTTTTACTCGACGACGGGAAGCTCCGTCTGCGCGTTGACGACGTTAGCGAGACCACCGTCGACTGTACCGTCGTCGTGGGTGGCCGGCTAAGCTCCCGTAAGGGCGTGAATAAATTGGGGGGCGGTCTGGCGGCACCCGCGCTGACCGAAAAAGACCTCGACGATATCCGGGCGATGCCCGATATTGAACCGGACTTCGTGGCCGTGTCCTTTGTATCGAGCGCCGAGGATATTGTTTATGCGCGACAGCTTCTGGCAGATCAGGGCCTAAAACCCGCCATCATCGCCAAAATTGAGCGCGCAGAGGTCGTCGCCGACACTGCGCTTCTCAATAGCATCATTGACGCCAGTGACGGGGTGATGGTGGCGCGGGGTGACCTCGGCGTCGAGGTGGGTGATGCGCAGCTGATCGGAATTCAGAAAAACCTCATCTCCACGACGCGAAAGCGGGACCGGATGGTGATCACTGCCACACAAATGATGGAATCAATGATCAGCAATTCAGTGCCCACGCGGGCTGAGGTATTTGATGTCGCCAATGCGGTGCTAGATGGCACAGATGCGGTGATGCTGTCCGCCGAGACGGCGGTGGGCGACTTTCCCGTTGAGGTGGTGACCGCGATGGCTGACGCCGCGATCGGGGCAGAGCAACATCCGGTTGCCCGCACTTCCAAGTATCGCTTAGACCGTGAATTTTCAAGCGCGCAGGAGATGATCGCCCTGTCAGCCATGTATGGAGCCAACCACTTCCCCAGTATGCGCGGCCTCGCGTGTCTAACCGAGCAGGGCACCACGCCAACCATGATGTCGCGGCTGAGTTCGGGCCTGCCCATTTTTGCGCTCAGCCGGCGGTCCGACACGCTACAACGGCTGGCACTATGCCGAGGCGTTATTCCGCTATTCTTCGACTTTACGGCCTTCGCCCCCCAGGATCTTGAAGCTCGTACCATCGAATTTCTGGTGGACGGTGGATATCTCTCGCGAGGGGACTACATCCTGCTCACGATGGGAAGCGCTCAGGGTGAGTCTGGAAAAACCGATCTGATGAAGATTTTGCCGGTCGAATAACCCCATCCGCGGGGCTTTTCGGGCGCTATAACTGCCAAAAAAAATTCACCTGCGCTGGCTTGCGAGAGTGCTACACTTCATGTGCTGGATTTCCAGCCCGCTTTTTGCTGAGCCACTGCAGTCTTCGGTCTTCGGTTTTGTTCCCATCAAGCGCAACGGCCCGTCAGGGCATAGCAATCGTCAACACAGGTAGTAGAAAACATGTCAACAGTAACGGGCACCGTGAAGTGGTTTAACGAAACGAAAGGCTACGGTTTTATTGCACAGGAAGATGGACCAGACGTCTTTGTACACTTCAGCGCTATTCAGGGTGATGGGTTCAAGACCCTGACCGATGGTCAGAAGGTTGAGTTCACTGTCACAGACGGACAAAAAGGCCCACAGGCCGAAAACGTCAATCCTCAATAAGTAGACCTAAAAAAAGGGCCCATCTGGGCCCTTTTTTTTCACTGCGTTAGCCGCCAGTTAAAAGAGATCTTTTTCCAGCTCACGCTGACGATCCTCTTCGCTGGTCACATACGCAATCCACTGCTTAGCCATCTCCTGTGAGCGCTGCCATTCTTTGCGGCGGGCGCCGTCCTTGCCGGCTGCCCTGAATGCCTTGCGAGCCTCGTCGTAATCCCCCAAATTAAAATAAGCCATGCCTAGAGCCAAGCGCGCCTGGTCTGGGCGTTTTACACCACCCTTATTAAGACCTTTAATTATCGAGTCAGCAGATTTGCTGAACTGATCTCCGTCTA
>Ga0315315_10001969_pt1 | contig 18882 bp, 11 predicted proteins | sample M140m3416metaG_FD_203699 | JGI IMG/M metagenome (GOLD analysis project Ga0315315, IMG submission 203699) | Ammonia-oxidizing marine archaeal communities from Monterey Bay, California, United States - M1 40m 3416 | ecosystem: Environmental > Aquatic > Marine > Intertidal zone | place: USA... | reverse complement strand
CAGGGAACGAGATATGGCGTGAAATACCCGCCATAGGTGGCTCGGATAATTTGCGTGTTCCTAAAAAAGAGGATCGACGCGGAAAAGCAGGCAGTAGCGGCGGCCCTTGGTTAATTCATTCACAAGAAGTGGGTGATGTGTTGGTTGGGATCACTCACGGAGGCGGCTTCGCCCCCCAGGTGGCTTATGCAGCAACGTGGATTCAAGAAACGATTTCCAAACACAGCAACGACGGATTGATCTGGGCTACGAAAAAGCAAACACTAGGTCATTGAAGTTACTTGATGCATTCACACTACGACCGATCTAAGTTGTTGCAAACGCGGCCCACGTTGTAACAGCTCGCATCTCAAAAAATGCGTAAACTGATTCATACGCACAAACTCGCTAGTCATTTACCGCCCCGCTCTCCATCTGATGAAACCCATGCTGCGTTATTTTTCTTTTCTGATGCTTGTGTCGGTGCCGGTGAATCTGATCGCCGTCGAACCAATTCCCCGCCCTGCTAAGGAGAATCCAAACATCATTTTGATCATGGCTGATGATGTCAGCTGGGAGGCATTTGGTTGTTATGGTGGCGAAGACTACAAGACACCCAACATCGACGCCTTGGCGAAGCACGGCATACGTTTTGAACATTGCTACTCAACGCCAATCTGCACGCCCAGCCGCGTCAAGCTGATGACCGGCCAATACAACTTCAGAAATTACACGCATTTTGGTTACTTGAACCCGAACGACAAAACCTTTGGCCATTTATTGCAGTCAGCGGGTTACAAGACTGCCATCGCGGGAAAGTGGCAACTGAACGGCCTGTACAACAGTTTGCCAGGATCCAACGACAGCATGCGTCCGCTGAAGGCAGGGTTCGACGAATCCTATCTTTGGCAAGTTACCACGGGTAAACAGGTCAAATCTGGGGGCGGCGAACGTTTTTGGAGTCCACCACTGGAACGCAACGGAAAGATGGAAACGGTTGCCGACAATTCGGGAAAATACGGTCCCGACTTGATGTGCGATTTTTTATGTGACTTCATGGTCCGAAATCAAAACACACCATTCTTCGTTTACTACCCGATGGTTTTGGTACATGACCCTTTTGTAAAAACCCCAGACACGATTGGCGATGCGCCACGCACGCAAGCCGCGAATAAGGCCCCCAAGAGCAAAGCAGCACAGAAAGCCAATTTTGTCGCGATGGTCGAGTACATGGACAAGCTCGTTGGACGTTTGGTTGCCAAAGTCCGCGATATCAACAAACTGGAAAATACCATCATCATTTTCACCGGCGACAATGGCACCAACACTGGCATCACTTCCACTTGGAAAGGCCAATTGATCACTGGCGGAAAAGGCGGCATGACCGACATGGGGACGCATGTCCCCATGGTCGCCGCATGGTCAGGCACCTCGCCCGTCAACCGGGTATCAAACGACCTGATTGAATTCACTGATCTCTATCCCACTCTTGCCGAGGCCGCAGGTGTCCGCTTGGACAAAGGCGATCCTATCGACGGCCGTAGTTTTCTGCCCCAGCTGACTGGCCAACCAGGAACTCCCCGAGACTGGGTCTTAACGCACTATCAACCTTATTGGAACAAGCAACCTGGACAGTTTGTACGCACCCAGAACTTGAAGCTGTACCGCGATGGCCGACTTTTCAATGTCCCGGGCGACCTGCTGGAAGAAAATGATCTGAGCAAGACCTCACAGGGGACAACAGTCGGTAAGTCAAAGCAAGATCTGCAAAAAGTACTCGATGCCAGCCCACCGGCGCCAGTGCAGCCCGGTCAAAGAACCAGCACTGTTCGCCCCACTTATCCCAACTGGCGAAATTTAGTCGACCCGAATGATTGACCAACCCTCATGATGGTCAATTTACATAGGGAGATGACTGCAAGCGAATCATCGCACTGCCCATGGCATCACCAATCAAAAAGTAACTCTCAGCGTTGCCGAACCAGTGATGCCCATGCCCTACGTTGGGGGACAGTTCTTTGGGACGTGCAAATTCTGTCGTGGAGACAAACGCGGCTGACCCTTGGGGCTTCGTGTCGGCTGCCGCCTTCGCCTGCGATGCACGAATCGCCAACATATTCTGACCGGCTTCAGATCCCATGTTTCCGGTCTCGCCTATGACCACAGGTAGCCCAGGCACATGGAATTGTTTTCGAAAGTCATTGATGAGGTGCACGAGGTTCTCGGCGTAATCACTTCTCGCACTGTCATCAAACATGTCATTCCATCCCTGAAACCAGAAAAACCCGGCAAGCTCCAGTTTCGCACCTTTCAGCGCAGGCATTTCTTCCCCAGCGTCCGCCATGACATTCTTAACCTCGTCGACCATTTTCAGGTAGAACTCCCCCGTTTCTCCCTCAGCCGAGGGTGGCCGAAAGTCTTTGTAAAGACTCTTCCCTCCCCAGCATGTTTTGATCAACAAAACAGGCTCGTCAAAATGATCTCCTAACAAGTGACCAATCTGCAACTCAGGGCCGATATGGTGCTTACCTGGGTAGACTGCGAACCCAATTCCAAGGTTACCCACTTTCAATTCATGGGGTGTCTGATAACGCACTAAAACATCATCCCTGCTCTTCCACTTTCCTGAGGCATCTTTCAGGTGCTTCATCTTCGCTTTGGTTCTTCCATTTTCCATGGACCAAATCAAAGTCCCCTTACCCCCGTTGTAATGCTGAGGGTGGTCGAGATCGACAACGCCCTGCCCCTCCATGTTCGATTGGCCCGCAAGCACAAAGACTTTGACAATTTTTTCATCAGCGACCGCAAGAGCCGAGTGCACCAAAACAGACAGTAGGATTACTAGTCGCCACATCAAAGCACCTTTTGAAATTTACGCTGCCTGGTCGTCTTTAAAATTGGCCGAGACAGTTTGCTCAAAACACCCCAGTTCCAATGCAGTTCATCATGATCAACCCGACGCGGAATTGCTACCGGTGCGTGCATGCCCCACCCAAAATACTCACATGATTGTCGGTTGAGAGCTGACCCTGAACTTCTAGCATTCATGGCGGTCATCGACCTAGCCTGCGGACACCTCATTCATCAAAGCCACAGGTCCTTACACCCACGAGAGTATTGCGAACCCGTAGGAACTGAGTGATAAAGCTTCACGAACATGTCAGGGAGATACATTTTGGATAGAATGTACACTGGCGACTCATCTTGGTTTTCCGCCGAAAACGAAAAACTGAGAATACAAGACAAAACCATTCCCTGACTACCGAGCGACGAACACGTGCGACCCTTTCGATTTTTTTTCGTCCTGACAACTCTTATCAGCTGCTGCAATGTTCTTCACGCCGAACAGCGTCCAAATATCATCTTGATTTTCATTGATGATTTGGGATGGAAAGACATTGGGTGCTATGGCAACGATTTCATCGAAACACCTCGGATCGACGCACTGGCAAAAGAGGGGATGCGTTTCACTGACTTCTACGCGGCCGGCGCGGTGTGCTCCCCAACCCGATGCGCGGTTCAATCAGGCCAGAATCAGGCACGGATAGGGATCACAGCTCATATTCCCGGTCATTGGCGTCCCTTTGAACGAGTCATCACTCCACTGACAACCATGGCACTTCCGCTGCAGACGGTCACCGTTGCCGAAGCGTTGCAGCAAAGCGGATATTCAACGGGCTATGTGGGAAAATGGCATCTAGGCACGAGCCCCCAATTCCAACCTGAATTTCAGGGTTACGATTTTTCAGCGGTCATCAATGGTCCGCACCTACCGGGCAGGTACCGTGTTCAGAACCAACCCAAGTTACAGCCCAAGCCAGGACAGTACCGAACCGATTTTGAAGCTGACTTAGCGGTCGATTTCATTGAGACAAACAGCACAAAACCGTTCTTTTTGATGGTGTCTCCCTTTGCGGTACATATCCCGCTAGGTGCCATGTCAGCACGAGTGAACAAGTACGAGAAAAAAGCCAAAGAAACTGGAACCCATTTGCCTCATCCTGTCTATGCGGCAATGGTTGAGCACTGCGACGAGATGGTTGGCCGCATCGTCGACGCTGTCAAAAACTCAGGTAACGAAGACAACACCATGATTGTGTTTACCTCGGACAACGGTGGCCTTTATCGTCGCTACGATTATCAAGAAGCAGCTGATGACAATGTCACAAGCATGGCCCCCCTGAAGGGAGAGAAAGGATCTCTCCATGAGGGTGGTGTTCGCGTCCCATTGATCATCAAGTACCCTCCCGTGACGACACCGGGAAGCGTCAGCAACGAGCCGACCATCAGCTATGACTTCTATCCGACATTCGTTGATCTAGCCGATGGGAAACTCCCAGCAAATCAGATCATTGATGGGCAAAGCCTGCTTCCGCTCTTAAAGAATCCAAAGACAGCGTTGGATAGAGATGCCTTACACTGGCACTATCCGCATTTCCACCACGACCGCCCCGCGAGTAGCATTCGGGAAAGAGACTGGAAGTTGATCGAGTACCTTGATGGCAGTGGCGATCTTGAACTTTACCATCTTGCCGAAGACCTTGGAGAAACTAACAACCTGGTTAAAAGCAAACCTGGCCGCACGGCTGACCTTTCCAAAAAGCTTCAAAGCTGGCGGACTGAGGTACTAGCCAGAATGCCCATTCCAAATCCTCACTACTCGGCCGAGCGAGCCCACGAGTGGTGGAGCATGCGGACAGGGCGGCCTGTTCCCAGCGCAACAAGGAAACGCTTCCCCCCCACCGAAAAGGGTCTTTAAACGCCCCAAGTAGGATTTTCCCGATCGAATGCCCTGAAGGACGAATGACTCGGCATCACATGAAGCATGCCCCCACACGTCCCCCCGGCGTCCCCCAGACGTCCCGGGCGACCCCCAGACGTCCCCCTCACTGGCACCGGGTCCCCGCACTGAGTCTGTGCGACACTGAGATTCCGCTCACAATTTTCACCCCGCCCCCAAGATACACTTTGCGGTATCACGTCCTCACGCTTTATACTTGCATGAGGATGATGCTTTTCATCTTTTACGACCTTTAAGCATCGGTTCGTTTCTAAATTCAATTGGCGTTTACTGATGACCAACGGTTCGAACCAACCGGACCCTATCGACAAGGGTGACCACGGGGAAAACCACTTGCCGCAGCATGGGCACACGTTGCCTTCTGGTGATGACCGACAGATCTCCAGCGAACTACCAGACGAAGAATCCAGCCCCGCTACATTTGCATCAGCGGAACTGATTGAGACGCCGATTTCGATGGGTGGCATTCGTCCAACGGCCCCGAACACCAAGACGCTAAACACCAACGTCCGGAATCCCAAAGCGGGCGGAAATCCGAAACACCAAACGATCAATGCCCGGGCTCCAGTAATCGAGGGCATCAGTTCAATCATCGGGACCCGTCTGAAAAATGGCGGCAGGGTCGATTTTGCAGATTACCAGTTGTTGGAAGAGGTTGCCCGTGGAGGCATGGGAGCCATTTTTCGGGCGCGACAGGTAAGCCTCAATCGTATCGTAGCTGTGAAAGTCATTTTACTTGGTCAATTCGCGACGGTGAATGACGTCCGCCGTTTCCACGCTGAGGCTGAATCAGCAGCTGTCCTGCGGCATGAGGGAATCGTTCCCATCTACGCGTCAGGCGAATACGAGGGCAACCCTTACTTCTCAATGGAGTTCATCGAAGGCAGCACACTGGCCGACGTGATTGCGAGCGAGCCGATGAACGGCAGAACTGCGGCAAAACTCTTGTCATCAATCGCAGACGCTGTCGCCTATGCACACTCAAAAGGCATCATCCATCGTGATCTGAAGCCCAGTAATATTCTGATGAACAAGCATGGCGAGCCGATCATCACGGATTTTGGATTAGCGAAACGAGGTGACACCGATCCGCATCTGACGGGTACAGGACAAATCATTGGCACGCCCAATTACATGTCACCCGAACAGGCTTCCGGCCTCAACCATTTAATCAGCACCCGCTCCGACATTTATTCGCTTGGTGCCATTCTCTACGCGATGTGTGCAGGCAAACCTCCGTTTGACGCGGGCACGATGATTGAAACCCTGAAGCAGGTGACTACGGAACAACCTGCACCGCTGCAGCGATCGAAAAACAAAGTTGCACGCGATCTGGAAATCATTGCCTTCAAATGTCTGGACAAAAATCCATCGAGCCGTTATCAGAGTGCTTCAGAACTAAAAGAAGACCTTGATCGATATTTGAATGACGAACCGATCAAGGCGAGCGCGACGTCGCTTACAACTCGCACCTATCGGTGGTTCCGTCGCAATCCCTCGTTGGCTCTGCTAGGTTCGCTTCTTGCGAGCATGGTGATCGCATTGGCAATCGGCGGCCCAATCATGGCGTACCGACAAAGCAAGCTGCAAAAAAGCACAAGAGAGTCGCTGGAAAAGCAGAATAAACTCGCACAGGAACTTCGTGGCACGACTGCCTCGATCAATGCCAATCTGGTAAGGATTTACACGGAGCGAGGTGATACCGCAGTCAACGCCGGCAATGCTCTCGCAGCATTGCCGTCTTACACGGCCGCCCTGCGCGGAAGCATCGAAGGTGGCCAACGGGAATGGGGTCACCGTTTCCGAGTGGGCTCCATTTTGCAGCACGCCGCAGTACCCATATCGATGTGGGAAATGCCAAGCCAACCTGTGAAGGCTGCGATCAGTCGCAACAAAGAGTACATCGCTTGCACAACACGAAATGGTGACTTGTGCATCTGGAACATAAAAACCACGAAACAACTCTACACTCAAACTTCCGAACGCCGCACCGCCAGTGCCAACCTACAATTCTTTGCTGACGACGAGAAGTTGTTGCACACGACCGGCAGCACGCTTCGTGTTATCGATTTAGCTTCGCCCGCAACTCCCTTGCTGGACATCCAAATGGAGTCAATGATCCGTGCGGCTGTCGTCGATGAGAACAATGAACTCTGTTTAGTCGGCAAACGAAATGGAACTGTTACCCTCCTAAATATTGAGTCAGGAAAAGTCATCCACCGATGCGAGAAGCACCAAGACACGGTGAAGTCTGTTGCAATCTCCCGAAAAGCAGGGCGGTTCATATCAGCCTGCGAGCGTGGCACAACGAAATTGTTTGATCTTCAAACAGGGAATCTGATTCACACTGTCAACCAAGATGAAAATGTAAATTACGTCGAGTTTTCCCCCGATGGCAAAAAGTACCTGGCCGCGTCAGATGACAATACGATGCTGATTCTTGAGTCGGAAACAGGCCAACCCTACAGCAAGAAGATCCGATGCTCATCGAACATCCAGACTGCAAAGTTCAATCACACTGGCAACAAAATCGCCACAGGCACGAGTAACTCTACTGTGCAAATCTGGGACGTGGAAACCTCGATGCCCCTCGTCCCCGCGATGAAACACAAGAATTCCATACGCTCCTTGGAATTCAAAGATGACGATACGTTACTAGCCAGTTCAAGCACAGATCACACCACCTGCGTGTGGGACACACAGACGGGTGACGCCATCTGTCCTCCAATGCCACACAGTTACATTGTCGAGAACTCGTTCTTCATAGCGGGCGATTGCATTTTGACGAGCTGCGGTGACCGGATGATCCGAAAGTGGCAACTACACCCAAGGCCCCAATCCGCGACCAATACAAAAACAGAGACCATCAACACCACGTTTGCGCTCAGCTCAAACGGTTCACTTTTAATTACCGGTGGAACAGATGGAATTGTCAGAATCTCAGAGACGAAAAGTCACCGGCCAGAACCTTTGCTCATCGACCATGGCATCGAAATCAAGTGCCTTGCAGTGAGTGCTGACCACAAGATGCTGGCCGTTGGTGACTCCAAATCCAGCACCACGATCCATCACGTGCATTCTCCAGAACCACCACTCGCAGCAACCAACGCCCCCGTTCCCTCAACTAATGGCGCAGCCGTCAAGTTGAGAGATGAGGCGAATACAGCGTTGCTGTCACTACAATTCAGTCCAGACGGAACAAAGCTACTGGTTGTGCGTGATGGTACTGCCGCATACGTATTTGAGACCCTGACAGGTGACCTTCTCTACACACTCAGGCAAAGCCGCTCAATATTGAGCGCAGTGTTTTCAACCGATGGCACTCATATCCTCTCGTCCTCGAAAGATGGCACCGCGATATTGTGGGATGCCGAAACTGGAGCCTCCACCGGAATCGAAGTAGTCCACACGGACTATGTGGATGCCTGTGCCCTATCCCCCAACGGCAATTTCATCGCGACCGGTAGTCGCGACCACAGTGCGAGAGTTCTCAACGTGCAGACCGGAGAACCAGTCGGGCCACCTCTGCAGCACCATGGTGGAATTGTCAGCATCGTATTCGCCCCTGATGGAAAAAGTGTTGCCACTGGCTGCAGAGACGGGTTTGCCCGAATCTGGCACCTTAACCAACTCGACACTCCGGTAACCATGCAGGCAGGCTTGGGGAGGGTCTTCGTCAAATACACCCCCGATGGAAAAATACTACTCACCGCTAACGAAGAGCAAATCCGCCTTTGGGATCCAGTTGATGGCAAATCTCTGGGAACCATCCTTCAACACCGCTCTGCGCTCACACAATTTGAGGTCGCCCCGGATTCAAAGTCAGTGATCGCATGCGACGAGCGAGGACAGATCACTACCTGGATTTTGCCTTCCGTCGATATGAGCCCAATCCATGAGCTCGAGAACAAGGTGGAACTGGTGACGGGATACCGCGCCGACTTTCGCACCGGACTTGAAATCCTGACACCGCGTGAATTAAGTTCCCTAATAGAACAGGCTGCAGATACTCCCTGACCAATATCACAAAACACCAACAACAAAACACAGATAGAACAAATTCTGCTTCCATCAATTTCGCTTCTGACGCAGCAGCCAATCGTAAAACTTTGGGTTCGAGTAAGTGGCCGTCCATGAATCGTGCTTGGCCTCGGGATAGACCGTGAATCTTGGCTCGCCACCAGCAACTTTCAGAGCATCAACCATACTCTGCGATTCAGAGATTGGAACCGTGGGGTCTTCGGCACCGTGGAACACCCAAACCGGAGTCTTGGCAAATGAGCTGACGGTCTTCGGATCTCCTCTCCCGCAGACTGGCCCAATCGCAGCAAATCGCTCAGGATCGCTGGCAACCAACCCCCAAGTCCCGGTTGCCCCCATACTTAAACCAGTCACATAGATCCGATCTGGGTCGACACTATACTTTGCCTCGAGCTGGCTAATCAGCATACTCAACTGCTTTGCGTCCCACCTTTGATCACGAGGACATTGAGGTGACACCAAAATGAATGGGAACTTGCGACCTGCAGCCACCAATTTTGGCGGTCCGTGCTTCTTTACGCGGTCAATGTTCGTCCCGCGTTCTCCCGAGCCATGTAGAAAAAGCACAAGCGGCCAACGCTCGTTGGCGCTGTATGCCTCAGGCAAGTAAATCAGATACTGCAAGGCATCTCCCCCACCGCTCATCCTCTGAACGGTTTGCTTCCCCCCTGAATTGTCCGCCCACACAGCAACGTATGGGAGTAGTACCAAGCATGAAAGTAATGACGCGAAGATCGTAAACACTAGCCGTCTCATCTGCACCGCACCTCCTACTTCATGTATGAGTTACCTACCTAAGGAATGATAGTCTATCACATCGTTCACGCGAATATTCTGACAGGCTTTGGATGATGACTTGATTCCTCCACGCTGATCCGGATAACACATCGGCTTGCTTGGTTTCCAGTCAAAGTGGGATTTATTGATGCCTTCACGATGCCAGCAGCGTTCCACTTAGCCAACAACGCTTTCTCGAAGAACTTTGTTGTGTGCCTTCCAAGTGAGCGAAGGGCTGATCACGCAGCGGGTTGCTTGAATGGCCCCGCAGTGCAAGGCTATCGCTCATCCTTTTCCGCAACGGGTCCCGCGTCGACGAATTTCAAACGACCACCTGCCAAGCAAGCGAAATTTTTTCCGCCGCCATGAACACCAAACCCAACACACCCCAGCAACTTCCAACCATTTCTGACTGCAATTCATGTGGGATCTGCTGCTTGAACATGGGTTACCCGAGCTATGTAACAACTGCTCACTCAGAGACAGGCCAAGCGGGCTCAGATATCAATGAACAGGCATGGGTGGACATGCCCGAATCCTTGAAGCAGGAATTACTTCTTTACATTCAAAACTATCAAGCACCACCGAAGGGTGAACTAGACGGTCCCTGTGTTTGGTATGACGCAGCGCGCCGCTGCTGCAAGCACCACGAACACCGCCCTCAGGTGTGTCGGGACTTTTCAGTGGGAGGAAAAGGATGTCTTGAATGGCGAAGCCACTACCGGTTGCACCATCCCGAATACTTACCCTGACGAAAGACCGCAGGGTAGGCTCCCACGAAAGTGCCAAATCACAATGGCCCACAACGATTGTGCAACCCTGCTCAAACGATACAAACGCTTCCCAAGACGACTGAACGAACGATCGGGGGAAATTGTCATTCACCCCAGTGTTCGACAATTTTCCGTCTCAGAAAATCAGCACTCCTTGCAAGCTGATCCATCCCTTCCACGCCATCCTCGATACTTATCCAATTGTCGTCGAATCCGACTCTTTTCAATTCAGAAAAAATGGCATCGTAATCATTGAGCCCTTTGCCCACTTCACCATGACTCAAACGCTTTGCATATCCCTCGACTCCCAGTTCCTCATTTCGTAGGTCTTCGATGGTTCCCTCAATGAGATAACGATCACTTGCGTGCATCGTCACGACCTTGGAGGAGACACGGCGCAACAATTCCAAGGGATCCTCCCCTGCTAAGATTGTATTGCTTGGATCGTAATTGACTCCGAAGTTTGAAGCCTTCACTTGGCCGACAAGTTCGCAAAAGACATCCATCATTTGTGCGAATTCTGGATACGTCCAAAAATCATCTTTGTAGTGGTTCTCAATGATCAACGTCACGCCATGCTGCTGGGCATAAGAAGCACAGAGGTCGATACACTCTGCAGCGAATCGAATCCCATCTTGGCGATCCACCTCAGGACGTCGCTGCCCTGACAGCACCCGACAGAACTGCCCCCCCATTGCAGCAGTCATATCGATCCAGAATTTTTCTTTTTCAACCTGCTGTTCACGAAAATCGGCATCTGGATGTGTGAAGTCAGGCGAGCAACACATCATGGGCACTACCAGGCCCCGCTCCTCAACCTTGCCACGAATCGCCTTCCAATTGCGTTCGTCCTGCATCTCAAGAAAACCCGCATACCACTCCAATCCGTCAATTGGCAATTCAGCTGCCAGATCAATCCATTCCGCTAAACTCATGGTTCCATCTTTACACAACGCCTGCATGTACAGTTTTGGAAAGGCAGCAAGTTTCGGCATGATCGACACAATACAATAGAAAGGGAATCGTTAGTAATTTACTGAAATATCTGCGTCCTTCAGGTGGGGCATGACCCAACCTAAGTCGCAGCATCATCCATCTCAGATCACCCGAGTCAGATGTTGAACTCCTTTTCAGAAGCACCGAGGCCGCCTGATCGCTGAGTCGCCTGGTTTGACTTGTTGCCCAGGGCCTAGCTCGCTAACTCACCGCTGAGACGGGTGCTTCGCTGCTGAGTTTAAAGGGCTGGCTTCAAGATTGCTTTCACGATCTCTCCGGCATGCATCTGCTCGAAGCTTTCATGCCAATTGTGCAGGCCCCAACTCCCCCCAATGATTGGCTTGACATCAAGCTGACCGTTGGCGAGTAAAGCAAGCACACGCTCCCAAATGGTCCAGTGGTGGCTGAAACTACCCTGCAAAGTCACGTTTTTCTGCACCAGCGGATCGATAGAGAAACCGAGTGGCTTGGGTCCCCAACCCACTTTTGTAATCCAGCCCGCCGGACGGACCAGTTCGATTGCCAACTTTAGCGTTTGCGAAACACCTGCTGCATCGATCACAACATCGGCACCTAAACCATCCCGCTCCAGGCACCATTCCTCAGCCTGCGTTAACGTCGTGCACCCATACTGTTCTACAACGCCAAAGCGTTTTTGGTCTGTTTCAAGTCCAAGCACAGCGACATCGCCACCTCGCAATTTTGCTATCGCAGCACAAAGAATCCCGATAGTACCAGGTCCAATCACAAGAACACGATCACCGGGGTTTATCCTCGTATTTTCAACAACCGAGTTGTACGCAACGCAACAAGGTTCAGTGAGTGCCGCATGATCAAGTGGCAAACCAACGGGGACCCTGTGCAAACACCGTGCAGGCACACGAGTGTAGCGCGTCATCGCACCGTCAACTCCGTAACCGAATCCTTTTCTCGTAGGGTCAAGATTATAGAGACCTCGCCGAGACATCGGATTATCAGAATCAATTACCGCAGCTGTCTCGCTGGCAATCTGATCGCCTTCTTTCCAGTTGGTAACTCCTGATCCGACCTCCACAACCGTTCCAGCAAACTCGTGCCCCAACACAACTGGATAATTCACAGGCCAACTATGTGATGCACTCCATTGGTGCAAATCACTTCCACAAACCCCAACCGCTGCGACTTCGACCAATACATCAGTGGGTCCGATCACCGGCTTGGCAAATTCGCGGACCTCGACGCTTCCCGGTTCGGGAGAAAAATTAACGACAGCGGCTGAACTGCTCACGAGGTACGCTCTTTGTGTCTGTGCCTGCGAAGGCAGAAAAAATTAGTAAAGAAGATGCAATTTTTCTTGTGCTAAAACCGGGACTGGTTTTCCAAATCAGTTTGCTTGTTCCTGTGCGTGCACTTGCTCACAGATTAACCGTAGCGAGCTTTCAAGATCTCCATCGGCCGTTTTGAAAGCATCTGCATCGATCGTCAGTGGTGCTCCCAGGACTACCAAAGGTGCTCCATATCGAGGACAAGCGATCGCCTGCTCAATTGACAACCCACCAACCGCTTGCACAGGAACATCAACCGCATCGACGACGGCTCGCAAGTCATCCAATGGACTCGGCATCCTTTCACCTCGGGCGGCAATGCCACGCCGTTCATCGTACCCAATGTGATGCACGATATAGCCACATCCCAGATCCTGCAATCGCTTTGCACCATCAACCATGGTGGTGTATCCCAAGTTGTCACCCATCACGCCGATTCCATAATCACTGCCCGCTTTGACAACGCATTTGATTGTCTCCTCGTGAGCCTGAGCCATCACCACGACATGAGTGGCCCCCGCCTTAGCCATCATTTCCGCTTCAAGATACCCGCCATCCATTGTTTTCAAATCCGCAACGATCGGGACCTCTGGAAAACATTCCCGAAGCCGCTTTACTCCGTGCAAGCCCTCCGCCAAGATCAAAGGTGTACCGGCTTCCAACCAATCAACCCCCGCTCGAATTGCCAATTCAGCAGTCTGCAACGCCTCTTCAATCGTAGTCAAATCAAGCGAGATCTGGACAATGGGTTTCATACGGATACAGTACCATCAAAAAGGAATACGGAAACAGCAGAGGAGCTCACCAACAATAAACCGGCCTTCAAAATTCATCACCATTTGTGGGCAGCATTTACAAACAGGTTTGGGCCACGCACACGGCGTGACGCGCTCACTTACCCACTGATGATACGTCTGACGAATGCACCTGAACAACCAACCGTTTAAGTGCACTCTCAAAACGCAGCGTTACGACCATCGTTTAACCCCAACTACCAGACACCAAACACCCGAGCAAGTACAAAGCAAACTTCCCTCAACGGGACGCCAGGCTTCATTCAAAACATGTACTTCACACAAACAGCGTCACGCCCTCTCGCAGGTTCACTCTTGGTGGGCAAACGGTAAATACCTTCGGACGCCAGAATTATAATGATTCTGGTTCCCAATGAGTGTAGCACGCACGCATTATCTTAAAAGCCAAAGTGGTAGTACCGCGACCAGGGCGACTGCGTCGGGCGTCACTGCGATTTTTCAGAAATTGCCACTAGAAATTCCTGCCTGACCCCATTCTTTGAAGACGCGTGCCGCAAAAACAGTTTGCCATCGGCATAGATTGGCGATGCAAAGGAGCTGTCTCCGAAAACGTTCTTCCCTAACAACTCAAAGCCCTTCGGTGAAGCACGGAAAACGAACGTCACGCCACGTTCATTAGAGGCGTAAATTCGATCACCAACGACTAGGGGCGAGGCACTGACTGGGCCACCGAGTCGCTGTCTCCACATTTCCTGTCCATCAGAACACCGCCAGCAGAACACAATTCCGTTGTCGGCAAACCCATATAAATAGTCGCCTGCAACCACCATCGACTGCTCGTAACACTTCACTCGATTCTGCCACACCACTTCCGCGCCCTGATGATTCACCAGGACGCCATAGGTACCGGACTCAGGAAATCCACCGCTTGCGAATACCATGTCATTCTTCCAAACCATGGTTCCACAAGTCGTCCTGCTGGTCGCTTTGACCTGCCAAAGCAATCGTCCGTCCTCCGGCTGATAGGCGGCCACTTGGTACCCGCCACTCATCAGAATCTGCGAACGCCCAGCAACTTCTGCCAAAATGGGAGACGAGTAACCAGTCTCTTGCGGACGCATCGCTCGCCACAAAGGACGGCCATCACGCTTGCTTAAAGCAAACAGTCCGCCTGCTCGATCATCAGTTTCTACGGGAATCACCAATGCTTCCCCGGCCAAAAGCGGCGAGGCGCCGTAGCCAAACCATCCATCACCTGCCCGATAGGGTGCTACAACCCGCTGCCAAAGCAATTGCCCTTGTACAGAAACCGCCGAGGCATAAATCGCGGATCCCACCTGCGCAACCACAAAAACAACCTTCCCATCAGTTGACGGTGTGCTTGAGGCAATCGTATTTTTCTTGTGCAGATAAGCCGGTGAGACAACGCCTCGGTGCAGCACCAACTTTCCCACTAGCGCGCCATCCAGGACATTGTATTTCAGCAAACAGATTGTCTGATTCTGTTCTTCATTGGTTAACAGGAAAACATGTCCCCCAACAACGATGGGAGAGGCGTGCCCCTTGCCGGGGACGCGAACCCGCCAAACAACGTTTTTACTTTCAGACCAAGCCACCGGTACCTGTGCCGATGCGGTTTTGGGAGCGTGGTTATCCAAAGTGGGGCCGCGCCAAGCAGGCCAGTCCTGAGCAGATAGAACCGAAGCGTGCCATGACACCCAAGTGGCAACCATTAACAGGCTCCACAGACGCCCACGTTCACGGCTCATATACACTTCCTTCGCTCATTGAAAACCAACGCGTTGTTTCACGAGAAATTAATTCTCTTTGGTATTCTCTTCAGACCCTTCGGCTTTTTTCTTTGCTTGCTCGAACTCTCGCAACTGTCGTTTCAAAGGCGGGGAATGCGGCTCCAACGCGAGCGCCCGTTTCTGCACACGTATGGCATTATCAAAATCACCCATTACAAAATAGCATCTCCCGCACGTATCAAGTTTTGCGCTGTCTTCACGAATTTCAAGTGATTCAAGACTGTACTTCAATGCCTGTTTATAATCGCCTTCGGTATTACAAATTAACCACGCATAATTATTGAGAGCCTCAGCGAGAGACGCCTCCACCTGTCCGTTCCCACCTCCCCGCGCGAGCGCATCCTTGTAGTTTCCAATCGTGGTCGAACGAACTCGTTCGGCGCTTGCTAGTTGCGTCTTAACAGCATCGCGCCACGACTGGTCTCCCTTTGTCCTATACATTTTGATCAACACATCGATATCTCTCGGGTTGGAAATGTACGCGGACATCATGCGTTTACGTGCTCTGTCAAGAATCGCCTCATTCCCGGGTTCGTCGTCCGCATGCTTCTCAAGATCAAGCAATGCCTTGTGGTACTCAACCCGCGAGTCCCAGCCACTGAGATACATCGAGAGGTTCCGATCAGCCTGCACCTCCGCCTTAAACTCATCGTCTTTTTCAATCCGTTCAAGCAGTGGGCCGAGCAAATCAATGACATCTTGATGCCGTCCTAGTTCGCTCAACATGATCGAAAGGTCGCTACGGCATGCGACAGAGTCTTTGTCGACGATTGGTACGGAATCAATGACATGCTTGTATTCTCGTTCAGCCCATTCGAACATTCCACGAGCTCGCAAACTTACAGCTATCTCCCGACGCATTTTGGCAATTTCCTCCAGCTCCCTGGGCTGCATCGCCTCGAGCGTCTCCTTCGTCTGCCCCAATGGACTTAACCGAAACGCATTATCAGCCACCCGTACCGCTTCTTCTTCGTCTCCCTTGCCCCGCAATGCAAATGCATAGCCATAAAGCAACACCGCCGACCGATCAAACATCGGCCGGTTTTTCGCGAAGAGTTCAAAGACGAGAGGGTATAGCTGATTATCGGTTGCCCAATTACACGCTTCGATAAGGTCATTGGTAGTTGCAGGAACGAGATCGAAATTCTCAACTGCCAACCGAAATGCCTCTTCCTTCTTGCCCAAAGATGCGGCATGAACTGCGCAGATCCGAACGAAACTCAAGACGCTTGCCCTTGTAACTTCATCGGAAGACAAAGAGTCGAGCGCATCTCGCTGCTTGCGTACCAACATCCTCCATTGTTCAGCTGAGTACTGGCCACTAGCAAGGTCGTTGGCATAAACCTGAAGCACCTCATTTGCCTGCTGCGCCGCCGATCCTAAACCTTTGATGATGAGAGCAGCGTTTGCTTTACGCTTTGCAGGATCTCTATCGATCACCTGTCCCAAAATCTCGGTGGTTGCTCTTCGGCGTAAACGCGTCGAGCTTTCGAAGCGGGCGATGCGCACCAATGCCGGCAGGCCAATGCGATTGGGAAATTCAGCTAATAATAATATCCGTGCCTGACGCTCAGGAATTGACTCCGCCCCGTACCCTTCAAGTGCATCAGAAACGACGTCAGGATCATCGCTTGTGAACCACACGATTGAATAGCTGGCAACGATGGACTTTGCGGTCAATGAGATCTCAGAGTCCAGATCGCTTGTAGCCCGACGCAACTCATCAATCGCCTGAAGTCCCATCCGTTGCAGCTTGACGCGTGCCTGCAAGCGAGTCGCATAACTATCCGATCCTAATGCTTCGACTAACTTTCTGGCCTCGACCGAGCCAGCGCTGGCATTACCTTCCCCACCAACCTCGGTTGTGGCCTGAATCTCTTGACCGTGTGAGACGGCGTTAATCAGCCCCCCTCCGACCAACAACACCCCGAACGACATCAACAAGTTTGGCAGTCGGCAACTACGTCGAACAATTGAAAGAACAACAGTTGGCATGGTACTAATACACCTCAAGCAATCTAGAAATCCAGTTCCTTTAATCTAACGACTCCGTGAACCATCGGAACAGCGAAGTCCTAAAATTCGGGTGAAGAGGCCCGCTTTTCCATCGATTGGCTACCGACGCAGTCGTGAAATATAAAATTTCGTCCGGCACGGCTTCAAAACGGGGCAGCGCCAAGCATCTTTTTAACACACGCACCTCCCCGTCGATTCCCGCAAAGCCGTGGTAATCACGAAACGGACAAGAAGCTCAATCTTTGCCCAACCACTCGATCGGTCATTGACTTCAACACTTGCATCCATGGGAACCGGCCAACTCAACCCGACGATTTACCGTACGCAACGGCCATCTCGCGTACTGCCTCGGCAACAGCTTCACGAAACGACACCGGTTCTAAAACCTCCGCATCCGACCCCAGTGAAAGCACTTTCGGAAGCACTTCGCGGGGATGCGAAACAGGCACAGTCAGGAGTGCAGCACCGTCTTCCTGAGCTTCCAACTTTTGCTCAGGATGCCATGGGTCTTCGCGTACCCAAGCTGCTGCTCGCTGCCCCAGCTTAATTCGCACTAGCGTCGGCTCTTCACCAGAAAAGATCCCAATCGACTTACCGAGATGCTCTGACAAATCCACGCTTGGATCAGGTTTAAAATATTCATCCAAGGCCGTTGCATGCCGAAAGCGGTCCAACTTCCAATGCCTCAAGCGATCCGCTGGATTTTCAACCTCAGGGGCTGCAGCAACCACATAGATGCTACTTTGATAGACCGCCAACCCGTACGGCTCGACCCGCCGTGTCGATGCGGGTTTGCCAACCGATTCGTATTCGATTTCAACCACTCGGTGTTCAAGAATGGCACGGTGCACCGTCTTTAGCATACCTTCCTGCTTCTCATAACTCTTCTGCGGCGAGCCAAACACGTGCAGTGTTTTGCGATACCGTGCATAGTGGTCGAAGACTCCATTGGGGACAGACTCCTGAACCTTGTTCCAGAACGATTCAATGCCGCGCCAATATTGCGTCCCGATCAATGGGTACAACAGTTCCCGGCCAATCGACAGAGCAATTAACTCCGTGGCCGAGATGCCAATCTCATGGACCCCAGTATTATTGGGGCCGAGCTTGTAAACCTTACCTCTTTCAACTGTATCATTTTGGATATCAAACCCAGCCGCCTGCAACGCCTCCACGTCCCTGCGAACGGTACGCTCGTGCAAAGTTGATAACCCCAGATCAGCGACCAAGTCGGCTCGCAACTCGTCAAGCGTTCGCCCGAATCGCGAGTACTCGAGTAGTTGCAACAATTTGTGCTGTCGGATGAGTTGTTCGTTTCGAGCCATCGTCGCTTACCTTCCTGCTGGATGTTGAGACGCGGTGATTGTCGACGACGCGGCGTCCTCTGGGTACCCCGCCTCTCATTTCGCAATTTGCCGTTGAAGAGGAAATCAATTCAAGAAAAAACATCCATGACCGGCTTTCCCTTACCATCCTCGGTCACATAAAACGGCCGCCCCTCAATATCAAAACCGGTCTTTGGACTGACCCCCATCGCATGCATGATCGTGGCATGCATATCGGTGACAGTGACCGGGTTCTCAATCGCAAGCAGTGGCCGCTCGTCCGCGGTCTTGCCGTAGAGAAAAC
>Ga0315315_10001967_pt1 | contig 18887 bp, 11 predicted proteins | sample M140m3416metaG_FD_203699 | JGI IMG/M metagenome (GOLD analysis project Ga0315315, IMG submission 203699) | Ammonia-oxidizing marine archaeal communities from Monterey Bay, California, United States - M1 40m 3416 | ecosystem: Environmental > Aquatic > Marine > Intertidal zone | place: USA... | reverse complement strand
GAGGCCAGCTAAAAACGTCGGTCGTTGCGGGATTGGTACGAAAAGTCCGGAGACTTCCCTTCTACTTGCCCATTCCGGTGTCGATCTCAGTGTCGTCGTCAGCGTCAGCGTCAGCGTCAGCGTCAGCGTCAGTGTCAGCGTCAGCGTCAGCGTCCGCGTCCGCGTCCGCGTCGGCGTCGGCGTCAGCGTCAGCATCTGGCGCCTCAAATGTGGCGTCGGCGGGCTCGGGCTCGCAGACGGTGGCATCATCGGGCTTGCCGGAGGTGTAGATCGTCGCACAGGCGCTGGTGTCGATGACCATGCCGTCCCAGTTGAAGTTGATGAAGCGCTCAGCATTGTCGACAGCGAGTGTCAGCGTGTCTGCGCCCTCACCGGCGACCGCAATGCTGTACTCGACAGTCTCTGCGGCGCAGTCTCCCATGCTCCCCACGATGATCTGGTGAGTTCCAGGTTCATCTGCAATTGAGGCTGCTGGACACTCATAGGTTGTCGGCGGGAAGTCGCAGACAAAGCCATCATCCGCATAGGTGTCCAGACATCCATCTGGCTTGTTGACCAGGATGAAGGGATCGAAGGTTGTCTCTGCCGAGATTGTGTCGACCGTGACGGTGTATGCACCCCCCTCGCTCTCGATCTCCCACACATCAACCTGGATACCGTCACAAGGGACGTCCTCCTCAAAGCTCACATCAGCGCCGCCGGCAGACACCGCAGCATCGACGATCTCGACATCACATGCATCGAGGTACGCCTCGCCGTCATGGTTTGCTGTCAGGCTCTCAGTGTGGAAGGTCCAGGCGAGTGCATCGCCATCGCGAGAGAAGCTCGTCTCAGAGACGGAGTCGTCATAGTGCGAGGTGAACCAGTATGGTCCTGGATAGGTTCCGTAGTCGGGATGGTAGTAGCTGTACCCCACCTGAGCTGCGTTGTAGACGAGGTAGTCATAGCCGCCACCGCCGGCGAGCCAGGTCTCCTCCATGTGCTTGAGGATGAGGTCATAGCGGGTGACGTCTGCGAGCATGGACAAGCGAGGGTCTGGCAGACAGTCTTCTGTCGACATGCCCATATCGATGGCCTCTCCGACGACTCGGAAGGCAAAGTCACAGCCCTCGCAGGCGCCGACATAAGCTGGGCCGGAGAAGCCAATGAGCGCATCGCAGACAGGCTCGCCGTTGAAGGTGCTCTGGTAGTCAACCGCACCATCAATCTCCCACCCGAGGTAGCTACTGGGACCACCATCAGCGTCTGAATCTGAGTCTGAGTCGGCATCCGCATCTGCATCGGCATCTGCGTCGGCATCCGCATCAGAGTCTGAGTCGGGAAACGTGTTCCCTGAGCCAGTATCGTCAGTGTCAGCAAAGGCATCGTTAGCGCCTTCGTCACTCGGCTTCTCGGTGGAACCACAGCCCAAGGTCAGCGAAATCAACATCAAGAAAAAGCGAGACATAAACACTCTCCATCACAGTATCGGTCGCCTGTGTATAGCATTTGGCCGGGCGTTTCGCTGGCCGAGTTAGTCACACGAGTACATGAGACATCTTGTTGCTACATCATTTTTTTGGCTCCTCGGTTCGGCTTGCTTTGATCCTGTGGCTCCAGAGGCACCGGGCCCAGTAAGCATTGAGCCCTCGATATCTCAGCCTGATGTCTTGATTGTGGTCCTCGATACCGTCCGTCCTGACAAACTCTCAGCCTATGGCTACGACAAGCCAACGTCGCCCCAGCTCGACGCCGTGGCCGCCGCAGGTGTGATGTTTGAGGATGTGACGGCACCTGGATCTTGGACATGGCCGAGTCACGCCTCACTCTTCACAGGCGTGGGTCCGTGGACTCACGGAGCACACGCCTCACTGACGGCTGCGGGTGTTCGTCAGTCTGAGGGCTACGTCGGTGTCCTCAGCATGCGGACAGACCTACCGACCTTAGCGGAGCGGTTCTCTGAGGCGGGGTATCAGACGGTCAGCCTGGCATCGAACAGCTTTCTTGCTCCAGAGCTCGGCCTCACTCGTGGCTTCGATATTGCTGAGGTGTTGAAGGATTCTGAACTTCCAGTTCGGGCAAAGACTCTCCTCGAAGCACCGCGGGACCGACCGCTGTTTCTATTCATCAACATCATGCTTGCTCATGCGCCTTGGGAGGCCGGCCCTGCGCCTTGGGCCAAGCTCCATGCCGATCGCCTATCGCCAGGCCAGGATGCTCCCGAGTGGTCTAAGGGCTTCCTCATGTCCGAGTTCCCCGGTATTGACTTCTACAAGACTCCACCGGGATCGAAGATGAGCGGCTTCAAGCAGCTAACGGCAGGGAGTCTTGTTCTCCCGCCTGAGGATTTACCCCTGGTCGAGGACCTGTATACGGGCGGCATTACAGTCGCAGACTACATGCTCAACAAGATCTTGAAGATCTGGAACAGAGATCGCGCTGATGGCATCGTGGCTGTGACCTCCGATCACGGTGAGTACCTCGGTGAGCACGGGATGTGGGAACACGGCAAGACGGTTTTTGGTGAGGTTGTTGCTGTGCCTTTGATCATCGCAGCCCCGGGTAGGCTTCCCAAGGGGAAGCGCATCTCGACCCCGGTTCAGCTACATGATCTGCACGATACAGTGCTGGAATTGGCTGCAGTGAGCACCGACACGCCGAGGTCGCTGGTTGGTCTGGTTCAGGGTGATGAGAGGATGGAGAGACCCATTCAGGCCAAGGCTTGGGCGAGCGGTCCGTGGCACCAGAGTGTGGGCGGTATCTACTCTCTTGACTGGTCTCTTTACCGAGAGGGCAGCGAGGCGCTGGTGTTCTCATCAGGGGGAGACAAGATGCTCTTTGATCTCAGTGTAGACCCTGGGATGACCAAGGACCTCTCCGGTGAGCGTGATCTGAGCCTGCAGTCTCTGTGGACCCGTGCCCAGGTGGCATTTCCAGAGCCCACAGCGAGCACAGGACTGGAGGTGTCGCCAGAGGTGATGGATGACCTCAGAGCGCTTGGGTATCTCGAATAGAGTGGTCTACTCGGCCTCAAATTGTCGAAACACCCAGTGCAAGAAGCGGAAGGGCCACTCTCCTTCTGCGGGTGTAAACCTGACCACAAGCCTTCCGGCGGCAGTGCTGTCTTGACTGGGTATTTGTGCCAGACTGAAGCGCTGTCCATCAGATGACACCAGGGCCACTATCTTGTCGATCGGTACCGGTGAGCTTGGGTCAAAGTCGAGATCAACTCGGACCTTGCTCCAGCGCACATGAGATATTCCGAGCTGTCGGGCTCTGACCTTGGCTTCCGCGGCCCAGCCGAGATTCAAGACCTCAGCTGGAGGCTCGCCAAACCGATCCTCCCACTCGGAGAGGACTGAGCGCACGGCGTCAGTGGTTCGCGACATCGCCAGGTGCCGGTATGCGCTCAGGCGGTCATTGAGCTCAGGCATCCAGGTGTCCGGTATGAGCATCGGCACCGGTACCTCGATCTCCGGGTCCAGGCGCTTGCGGCTCATGTCGCCACGGGCTGCAGCAATCGCTTCCTCGAGCAGCTCAACATAGGTATCGAAGCCGACGGCTTGAATGTGTCCGTGCTGAGCATCTCCGAGCAGGCTGCCTGATCCACGAACCTCCATGTCTCGGGTAGCAATGGCGAAGCCGGAGCCGAGGTCTGAGTGCTCCTGTAGTGCCAGCAGACGAACCTTGGCTGTGGGATTAATCGGCTCATCAGCGGGAATCATCAAGGTGCATCGAGCGCGCACATGACTCCGCCCTACACGTCCTCTGAGTTGGTACAGCTGTGCCATTCCGAGCTCATCAGCTCGGTTGATGAGCATGGTGTTCACGCTCGGGATGTCGATTCCAGACTCGATGATGGTGGAGCAGACGAGGACGTGATGCTCTCGGCGAACAAAGGACACCAGCGTCCGCTCGAGGGCACGCTTGTCCATCTGGCCGTGTCCGACAGCGATGTTGGCCTCGGGGACCAGGGTCCTGAGGTGACTGGCCATCGCCTCGATGCTGGCGACCCGGTTGTGCACAAAGAAGACCTGTCCTCCGCGGCCAAGCTCAGCGAGGATGTCTTCACGAATCCGCGCATCATCAAAGCGTGTGAGTCGGGTCTGTACCGCTCGGCGATCCGGTGGCGGTGTCGTGATCAAACTCACCTTGCGGAGGCCGCTGAGCGCCATGTGGAGGGTTCGGGGTATCGGTGTTGCCGACATGGCCAGGTAGTGAACGGGACCAGTTGCTTGAGATGATGTCAGCTTCTTGAGCTTGTGCTTCTGACCCACCCCAAAGCGATGCTCCTCGTCCACGATGACCAAGCCTAGGTGCTTGAAGCGCAGGTCTCGGGTGAGCAGAGATGTGGTGCCGATAATAATATCGACCTCACCCTTGGCGGTGTCCTCGAGGGTCTTTCGGCGCTCATCTGCTGAGCGATAGCTGCTCAAGAGCTCGACACGAACACCGGTGTCTGCGAAGCGCTTTCGGAAGGTCTGGAGGTGCTGAAAGCTCAGGACAGAGGTCGGGCACAGTACGGCGACTTGGTGTCCGTCGAGGGCAACACGCATCGCAGCCCGCATGGCGACCTCGGTCTTTCCGAAGCCAACATCACCCACCACCAGTCGGTCCATGGACTCCGCTTGAGCGAGGTCGCTGAGCACTTCGTCGATGGCTGCTGCTTGATCGGGTGTTTCTTCGAAGGCAAAGGTCTCACAGAACTGCTGAAATGTGGGTGGTCGACCCACATAGGCGTGGGCCTTGTCGATCTGCCGCTGAGCATGCGTCTCGAGCAAGGTGTGGGCCATCTTGAGTACCCGGTCCTTGACCTTCGCCTTGCGCTTCTCCCAGCTCTCTCCACCGAGCTTGTCCAGTCGTGGATTTGACTCTCCAACCGAGCGATATCGGTACAGTTCATCGAGTCGAGTGACCGGCAGATACATGCGATCGCCGCCGCGATACTGCACCTCAGCGAACTCCTGTAGGTGCCCATCAAGATCAATCCGAGTCAGCTTCTCGAAGCGTCCCACGCCGTGTCGCATGTGGACCACAAGGTCGCCGACCGCGAGCTCATTGACGCTGCCTAAGGTCGCCTCTTTTAGAGACTTCTTGATGTGCTTTCGTCGCCGCTTGGCCCCGAAGAGCTCATCTGCAGAGATGATGGCCAGTCCTGCGCTCTCGCAGTGAAAGCCCTGGTTGAGCTCACCGATCCAGAGGCTGAGCTGTCCCGACTCAGCAAAGCTTCCGCTCTCAAGAGATGTTGCGTGCAGCCCATGTGGGCTGAGCAGTGCCTGGACGCGCTCAGCTCGGGTGCGGGAGTCGGCGACTAAAGCGACTCTCCAGCCGTCCTCTAGCCAGGTGTGGATCTTTCCGACAACGGGAGCGAGCTCGCCCTTTCCGATGAAGAGGGCGCGGTTGGGTTTCGCGGCATAGTCGCGTGAATCGCCGATGGCGAGTTCAGATATATGTTGGGCGCGCGAAGTCTTCTTCTGGAGTGCATCGAGGGTCTCGTAGCGACTCCAGGGATCGACGGGTGGGCGGTCGACGAGGCTCCGTCCTTCCCACCGATCATTGACCGAGGCCGCCGTGACTGTGAGTCGCTGGGCGACCTCTTCGGGCTCGACAACCAAGACACGCTCAGCCAGGTCGAGCGGACTCACCAGGGGATGCATGGCCGCCAGGTAGTCCTCAGCGGACGGGAACCAGAGTCCAGAGCGCAGGTCTTGGAGGACCCGACGTCGGGTTGTCTCGCCGCCCCCCATCTCGTCCATCACTGCCCGTGTGTGCGTGCTGAGTCGCTTCAGGGCGGCCTCAGTGGGCACAGCTTCTCGTGCAGGAGGAATGTCGATGGCGCTGACCGCAGCACCGCTGCGCTGAGTGCTTGGATCGAGAGGCTTGATCTCCTCGATCTCATCATCGAAGAATTCCATTCTGTATGGCTGTGTGGCATCAACCGGCCAGATGTCGATGACAGCACCGCGGCTGGACATGGTTCCGGGCTCAGCGACCTGGGAGACCGCGTGGTAGCCATGCTGCACAAGCACCTGTGCAAGCATCTCGCGATCGATGACGACACCAGACTCGAGCCTCAGGCTGAGCGCATCGACTGCATCGGCCGTCAGCACCTTGTGGAAGGCGCCTTGTGGGCTTGTCACGACGACAGCAGGGCTCTTGCTGTGGAGCAGCAAGGTCGCTCTGATTCGCTGCCGGATTACCTCTGGATGAGGAGACATGCCGTCGTATGGACGGACATCATCGGGCGGTAGAATCACTACGGGTGCGGCATCGTTGAGGTGAAAGCTGATGTCGACGGCGAGCTGAGAAGCGATTGCTGGGGACGGACAGACCACGAGTGTCGGACCCTTGAGTTCACTGCCTATGGCCCACGCTGCTGCCCCCAGAGGCAGCCCAGAGAGCGCGCCGCACCCCGGCCAACTGTCGACCAAGTCGAGAAGGTTCACGGTCACAGGTATGCTGCTGAGCTCAGGCCGCGGCGGTGCGCGTGCGGTCTTCGTAGAACACGTAGAAGGCCATGACGACCCAGATGTTCACCACGTATGTCGCCGTCATCAAGCCCACGAGTGAGGCGACGCCTGCTTGCAGCGCCCACAGCTCGGCGAAGCCAATCACCTGTGTGACCACCAGCCAGGGAAGAATCAGAGCAAAGATTCGTCCTCTCCGACCACGAGTGAGCTTGCCTGAGCGTGCGAGGGGCCAGCGCTCGTCCTCGAGGACCAAGATAGAATCAACAAAGGCGTACTGGAGCAGGAACAAGATGCCTGGAACCAAGACGATCATGCCCAGCTGAATGCTCAGCCAAGCGGCAGCATGCCACTTGAAGATGCGTCCGTAGCGGGCAAGTGCAAAGTTGAGCGCCTTTGGTAGGGTCGCGGAGCCGCCGTGCGTGTAGGTTCTTGCGGTATAGATCGACATCGCCACAACGATGGGTCCCAAGAAGAGCTCGACCACCAGGACGACACCCCACCAACCCAAGAACAGACCGACGAGCTCGGACTGATCGGCGCCAGTTCCTCCCGAGAATGCCTTGGGCGCCAGAATCTTGCCGACGCCGATGTCGAGACCAGCGACCACTGCGCCGAGAACCGCAGCGAGTGGCAGGACGACACCGAGGTTGGAGAACAGAGCCTTGGTGGCTCTGGTGGCGACAGAGAATGTAGAGTGCTTAGCCATGGGGTCGTCTAACATCGCACCAAGGCTGTGCGCTCCTGGACGCTTCCCTTCTCTTCAGAAATCGGTCACAAAGCTGAGTTTTTGGCTCAGTGCGGCACAACCGGGTAGGCCAATAGTGAAGGGGGAAGAGGATCTTGAGCGATAGTGAAGTGATCAACATCGCGAGTCATATGTCGGCGCTCGATGATCTTGCGCTGACACCAGACCAGCTCGAGACCGTCCGCTTGATTGTGCACGGGAACTCTGTGATCGACTGGAATCGCTCGAGTTTTAGGTCTCGTGAAGATGTCGATCGGTTTCTGAGGCTGCACCTGCTGGACCCTGAAGATCCCGAGGACCAGCGTCGCCTTCGGTTTGTCTACGGCGAGTCGGTCAACTACCTCGAAGAGCACCTCGGGCTTCACTTTCCTGAAGATCTCCGCAACCCTGAAGATGTCCGAGATGTCTTCGTTGAGGCCTCCAAGACCGGAGGCTTTAGGCGCCGTCAGATTCAAGCGTGTGTCATCCTCAAGCTGATGCATGTCATCAATCACCTGGAGACCGCAGAGCTCAAGCACCAGACGCCGCTCAGTGAAGCGGAATTGCTCGATCTTGCTGAGCGTAGAATCGTCGCTACAGCAGACAAGATGCGCAAGAGTGGCTTTCCAATCGTGGCCTTCTATGGAAGCCGGAAGACCCGAAACTCGGTGATCACAAAGCTTCTGGCCAAGAAAGAGAACACAGCGGCCACCATCTTCGACAAGCTCCGGTTTCGCATCGTGACCGAGAGTAAAGAGGATGTTTTACCTGCTATATCGTGGCTCACAGAGAACCTCTTTCCGTTCAATTATGTCATTCCTGGGGAGAGCCACAACAACCTGGTTCAGCTCTCTGAGACGCTGGCGAGACCCGAGTACCAGCCGTTTGTTGAGGGAATGCAGGGTGGAAAGACAGCGGATGATCAGCAGCTAAACCCAGAGGACAATCCCTTCTCGGGTGCGAGCTACAGGATGGTCAACTTCATCGTGGACTTCCCTGTGCGGGTCGATCACCTGGTCAACGTTCGCTATGGCGCGCTGCTGGGACGAACAGCCATGGTCTTGGTTGAGTTTCAGGTCCTCGACAAAGAGACAGCGAAGCTCAACGAGGAAGGTGAGAACGCTCACAAGCTCTACAAGGAGCGTCAGCGTGCGACGGTGAGCAGTCGACTCAAGAAGGGCGCGAAATACAAGCGCTGAGCTTTACTGCAGCGTGGTTCGGACCATGTCGATGTCGTGGCTCACATACATGGAGTCAGCGTGAGTGCCCACAGCCTGAGGATCGGTGGGTAGGCTTGCACTCTTGGAATGCCAGGCCTTGTCTCCGAAGACCACGAACGCGCCTGCGCCCATGCCGACCACTTGCTCGCCCTGCAGAAAGAGTAGAACCTCGAAGCCTGGAATGAGCTTGGCCTGCCCGTGGACCGTGAGGTCACGTCGGTCGAGCATAGTTCCCGGTAATCTGACCTCGACAATTGGGTCTTTCTCACCCCGCAAAGTCTCCCAGACACGAACTGTGGCGATGGTGAATGCGTTGTCGCGTTCTCGTGCATTTCGTGTGGTGAGCACTTCTCCCAGGATCACTCGGTCGGCTTGGGCTGAGAGCTCTGTAATGGGTGGTGGGAGTGCAGACAGAGGAGCGGTAGGTGATGCGGAAGCAGTGAACAATCCGAGGAGGGCAGCGAAGATCATGGGTTCTCCGAGCGCCTGATAAAGGCGAATAGAGGGATGATAAGCAGCACCACATGCGGCAGACCAGAGCGGCCTACGGTGGAGCAAGAGGCAGGATCTTCTTCAGCAGAATCAGCATTCGCGTACAGGTAGCTGACGGCTTCCACATCGTCTGTGTGGAGGTCGCGCTTGATGGTCTCCCCTGGCGGGGAAGATGGGTACATGGTGGCCAGTGTCTCGACAGGGCTGTGGTCGATGCCCAGCGCGTGTCCAAATTCGTGGCTCAGGGTGTTCAGTAGATCGTTGGCGCCCTCGCTGCCATCCACAGCCCAGGTGTGATCGTCCGCGTTCAAGGCCATGTCAAAGCCGATGATCTTGCCCTCTGTGTTCGACCAGATGTAGGTCACGGCCAAGAGATCTGGGTCCTGTGTCCACTCCTCCTCGAAGTAGATGAGGTTGACGCCATCCTCGTGACTTGCCCGATTGAGTGCTGTGCTTCCATCGTGGTTGAAGCGCAGGCTGCCGCTCACTGGATGTGTCCAACCACGGGTCGCTGCAGCAACCAGCGTGTCGATTGCGCTGTCGCTCAGGCCGTGATCACCTCGAGGGTTGATCTTGAATGGAATCGTGTGCTGTGCCCACTGAAGCTGTTGGCCGAGGTCGTCTGTACGCCCTTCCCATGCGAGGGCGTCAGCAGCAAAGATGGCGAGGAGTGCGAGCATCTCAACTATGATCGGAAGCGTTGACTGATCTCTTAAGGGTCAGTGCATAATGAGTTCTATAAATGACTGAGCATCCAGACATCCACCCGATTCGTGTCGCCTTGGCTCAAGTGCAAAAGGATGCCAAAACGCTTGACTGGGCGGCTGATCGTCCCTGGCGGACCGACAGTCACGTCTGGGAAGAGGACGGTGTGGTGACCGTTGATTTACACGATCTCAATGCCTCGCTTGCAAAGCGAGTGCTTGCCCTGACCACGGAGATGGGTCCAGATCTCGCAGGCGGCGGCATCATCTTTGTGACCGGACAGGGCAGACACTCTGTGGGGCTTCCCGTCCTCAAGAGCATAACGATCGGCATGCTGGTGCGCCTCGAGCGTGAGCGCGGCTGGCGGCAGCGGGATCTCGGCGCTGGGCGTGTACTGTTGGCGGTAGACGAGGAGCGCTTGCCCGGCCGCTATGGACCAGGCACACCCCTGTGGATTCCGGCATTCTTCATCTTCTTCTGCGGGGCGCTTGCGTGGACGCTACCGCTGAAGGTCGGACTGCCGCTGGTCGTGGTGGCCATCTGGTTCGGGCTCGGTGTGTGGCGTGCAGGACGCAAGACATAGAGCATCAAGTCTCGGGAAGGACAAGCTCTGAGGCTGGCTGTCGACGGTTGTACTCACTCGACATGGTGCGTCCATAGGCGCCGGTGTTGCCGATCAGGAGCACGTCTCCCTCGTGAGTCTCAGGCAAGCGACGGGCATGCCCTAAGACATCTCCAGTCTCACAGATGGGCCCAACGATGTGCGCCAGCTGTGTTCGCTCAGCGCTCAGCCGACTCAAGTTGATGATTGGGTGGTAGGCGCCGTACAGGGCGGGACGTATGAGCGAGTTCATTCCGGTCTCGACACCGACATAGGTGACATCTCCCTTTGACTTGAGCTGAGTGACCCGGGCCAACAACACACCAGCATGGGCAACCAAGAAGCGTCCAGGCTCCATCCAGAGTTCGTACTGTGGGTGCTTGGCCTTGAAGGCGGCGAGTGAGCGATTCACGGCATCGAGGTCGAGAGGCATCTGCTCGGGCTTCTCGGCGATTCCCAGGCCGCCACCCAGATCCAGGGCGCGGACAGAGGGCAGGCGCTCTGCTACTGAGGCCAAGAATGCGGCAGTGTGAGCCCAAGCATCAGCGGTGAGAATTCCAGATCCTGCATGTGCGTGGAGAGCGACCACGGTCGCGCCGGCTCTCTCTACAGCCTTGATCACGCTGTCGAGCTCATCTGGGGCGATTCCAAATTTTGACTGACGACCCGCGGTGCGGACATGGGCATGGTGTCCACGACCTTTTCCAGGATCAATGCGAAGGAGTACGTCGCGGCCGGAGAAGACCTCAGGCCAGTGCTCGACGGGATGAAGATTGTCTACGGTCACCATGGCTCTGGCCTCAAAGCCGTGGACATAGTCAGATCTTGGCGCAAAATTTGGCGTGTAGAGTAGCCGACCCTCGGGAAGCTCTGGAAACAGCTCTCGTACGTGATCGAGCTCTCCGGGCGACACACACTCAAAGCCAAAGCCCAGGGCATGCAGTCGTCGCAAGATCCCCGGGTGAGCGTTGGCCTTGATGGCGTAGAAGCGTCGATCGAGCGCATCCATATTTAGTAGACGCTCTGCGGCACTCGCGACAGCATCAGGATTCACCACAAAGACGGGCCCGGATGCCTCAGCGAGGTCCAGAAGCGCTGTGCGTCGCTCCTGCCACCACTCGAGAATGCGAGGACTTTCGCTTGGGGCATCCAGCTCGAACAGCGCATCCCAGGTCGGACCGTACAAGAGGTCTTCAGACTGAGCAGCAAACAAGGTGGCATGGAGCTTTGAGACCAGGCGATCGGCTTGGTCTTCGTCGACGACAAAGGTCAGGTTGAGGTCGGACGCCGCCTGACTCATCAGGTGAATCTTCTGCTCCTCAAACAGACCGAGGACACTGCCCAGCTGCGGGAGCAGAGATCGGATCTGACGTCCCACCAAGCTGATGGAGGCACAAGGCCCGATGATGGTGGCCTCGCAGAGCGGAGCAAGCCCACCCAAGAGGGCGTCCAGAGTGAGATCATCTGTGGCATTGGCCGAGGGATCTAATGACACCGTCACATTGGTCTCGGATGTGCTCACCAGGTCGATGCTGAGGCCCACAGACTTGAAGACGGCAAAGGCATCTGCAAGGAAGCCCACTGTCTGCCACATGCCCATGGTCTCCATACTGACCAAGAGCACGCCTCGTCTCGTCGAGATGGCCTTCACTGCTGCGTCATCGCCCGCCCCTACGGGCCGGATGGTTGTGCCCTCAAGCTCGGGTCGAGGGGTGCAGCGAATCACGATCGGGATTGATGCTGCACGACAGGGCGGTATGGCCCGGGGATGCAGAACCTTTGCGCCCATCGTGGCGATCTCTTGTGCCTCATTGAAGTCCAGCGCGCGGAGGACCCGTGCGGCGGGTACCTGCCGTGGGTCAGCAGTGAACATTCCCGGCACATCGGTCCAGATCTCACAGCGGCTAGCCTGAAGCTTGGCAGCAAAGTAGGCAGCCGAGGTGTCTGAGCCACCGCGACCGAGGAGGACGGTCTCTCCGGACCGATTACTGGCAATGAAGCCCTGGGTGATGATCACGTCCTTGAGACCACCGAGAGTGCTCTGCAGGTCTGGATCTGGATCGAACTCACACTGTGCGCTCAGCATGGCGCGCTGGACGGAGACATTGGGCTCGTCGGTGGCGACCATGTGCTCCCGGGCATCAACCCAGCTCACGTCGAGGCCGGTCTGCCGGAGGTATGCCGCGCCCAGCCGGGTGCTCATTCGCTCGCCCAGCGCCATGAGTCGGGCGCGCAGTCTGGGAGTGACCTCACCGACTAAGCTCGCGCCCTTGACCTGATCTTCTAGCTCAGCAAGCTCAGCTCCGATCTCGTCCGCCAGAGTGACGCCCAGGCTCTCAGCGAGTACGGAGTGGCGCTCCCTCAGGGCGGCAACGGCCTGCTCAGGGTGGCGACCCAGGCAGCCAGCGATGATGTCCTCGATGGCATCGGAGACCCCGCTAAGGGCAGAGCAGACCACCAGCGGTCTATCGCCCTCGCGCAACACGTGATCGCACTGATCACGGATGGTCTTCCAGCGTTCCGCTGAGGCGACAGATGTGCCACCAAACTTCATGACTACCCAAGACTGGTCTTTCACGGCGACTCCAATCAGCAGTGTGCTGGGGCACGTGCAATAATCGGTTGGGAAGGGTTGTATGTCGATGCGTTTTCTCTGTTTGATCCTCTGCAGTACCGGATGTGCCTACATCTCGGACAAGCACGAGGACTGGAGGCTGGATCCAGATGGGGACGGCGTCGGCATAGAAGAAGACTGCGACAACGACGATCCGGAGATCGGCGGCGCGAGGCCTTGGTACGTCGATCAAGACGAGGATGGCTTCGGTACAGACGTCAACCCGACCTTCCAGTGTGATGCGCCCGCCGGCTATTCAGCAGAGGATGGGGACTGCGACGACACAGACTCAACAGTCTTCCCTGGCGCGGCAGAAGCCTGTGATCAGTTGGACAATAATTGCGATGGTGTCGCTGATGAAGACCTGGAGCTGATCGATCTCTTCGTCGATGCGGATGGGGACGGCTTTGGGGATCCCGAGACGATGGAGAAGGCGTGCGGAGAGCTAGCCGGCCTCGTCGAGGATGGCACCGACTGTGACGACGACAACCCGTTCTTTCATGCTGAGGGAGCGGTAGAGATTCCGTACAACGGCATCGATGACAACTGTGACATCGCAGACGGTGACGGTGACGCTGATGGCGATGGACACTGGGCGAGCGACTATGTCGACCAGGTGGCTGCAATGGGCGCCGAGCCCGCACCTGTGCCCGAGGACATGGGAGATGACTGCAATGATCTGGACGCGACCATCTTCCCGGGAGCAGATGACACTTGGTACGACGGCGTCGACTCAGACTGCGGCGGTGAAGACGACTGTGACATCGACGGCGACGGCTTTCAGCCGGCTGAGGGTGTGTGTACCCCAGAGATTGCGGACTGTGATGACCACAACCCAGATCGCAATCCAGACGCCACTGAGCGCTGTGAAACCGACTTTGATGACAACTGCGATGGGGACACCTCGGGAGTGGATGCCCCAGATTGTCTGACCTTCTACCGAGACCTCGACAGCGACGGCTTCGGTGTCACCGAGGGCAGCGTCTGCCAGTGCGAGGGCTCATTCCCTCACAATGCGGTGGTCGATGGTGACTGTGATGACGGCGATGCATTCACCTATCCAGACGCCTTCGAGACGCCTCTGTACGACGGCATCGACCGAGACTGTGCGGGCGATGACGACTTCGATATGGACGGGGATGGCTATGTCCGAGATGAGGATGTCGGAAAGCTCACAATCGGTGTCGAGGGATCAGGATCGCTTCCTGGCGGCGACTGTGCTGACGGAGACGAGACGCGCAGTCCGGATGCCGTGGAGGACTGTGAGACGCCCTATGATGACGACTGTGATGGGTCGGTCAACTCAGAGGATGCCCTGGCGTGCTCGCTGGTCTATCCAGACAATGACGGAGACGGCTTCGGTGATGATGCGGGTGCAGCGTGCTGGTGTGATGTCACCGATGCCTTCCCGGTCGAGGTTGGCGATGACTGTGTCGACAGCAATTCTGCCTTCCATCCAGACTCTCCTGACTACTGGTATGACACCCTCGATACGGACTGTGCGGGTAACGATGACTTTGACCAGGACGGCGATGGTCACAGCGACGCCGGCTTTGGCGAGCCCTCGGAGACCTTCTGGAGATTCTTTTCCGAGGACGGCTCGTTTGAAGATGTATCTGTCGAGGGAAGCCTTGATGGCCGCTTGAGCGCTCTGGACTGCGACGACACCGACATCACAATTTATCCAGAAGCGGATGAGTTCTGCGATGGGCTGGACAACGACTGCAACGGCGAGATCGATGATGGCGCCCTCGACACCGTGCTTCTCTTCGCGGATGTTGATGACGATGGCTTTGGCGATTCGCTGGACTCAGTGGAGGGATGCTCTGAGATTGGACGCGTCTATGTGGACGGGGACTGCGATGACGCTGATGCGACCATCTATCCGGACGCTGAGGACGCATGTGATGAGATTGATCAAGACTGCGACGGCGACCTGGTGGAGGACTTCTTTGACTCCGATGATGATGGCACACCGGACTGTGTTGACCCGCTGATGATCTCGGAATTTGCCGACACCACACTGAGCGGTCCCGCAAGCTCACGGACTGGCCGCAGTCTCTTGGTTGGCAGCGATGGAGTCCTGTATGTGGGTGCTACAGACCCCTTGTGGACTGAGTGGGGTACGGGAGTCTACGTCCTCGAAGACCTCGCCTCGGGCGAAGTCGCGCTGGACGAGAGCACCGTACGACTCAATCGGGGATCGTTTATAGACGACTTTGGTTGGTCTCTCGCTGAGCTGGTGACGGACGACGGGAACGTATTGTTGATCGGTTCGCCGGCCGAAGGCCGAGTCTGGCGGGTGTCTGACCCGCTGCTCGGCGGGATTGTCGATGAAGCCTCTGGGGCTATCTTTGGATCCCGCTATGAGGTCGAAGACTCGAGTGACAGCCAGTGTGGTGCGGAGCTTGCGGTGGATTCCTCCGGGCCAGAAGACAGGATCTATGTGGGCTGTCCGCACAAAGCCGAGGGTGGATATGTGATCCGCGATGAGGAATGGACTGCGCCGGGAACTTTCCTGTCGATGGGGTACCGCATTGGTGTGGGGATCGCCTACAACGAGCGGTTTGGTTGGTCGATGGATACCGCAGACTTCAACGGCGATGGGATTGACGACGTCGCTATCGGTGCCCCCAGGGATGAACGCCACTGTGCTGCAGCCAACTGCGGCGGTCTGTTTGTCTACGAAGGCCCAATAGAAGGCAGCTTGAGCCATCTGGACGAAGATTATTATATGTACGGGTCAGCCCCAGATGATGCTCTGGGCGACCATGTCCGTGCGGTACCCGATCTCGATGGAGACGGCAGTCCGGATCTCTTGGTGGCAACCGATCAGGGCTTCAGTGAGACTGCGACGCCTGGTCCCGGTGCGCTCTTGTTGATCTCGTCTGCTGACTTCAGCCCGACCATGGAGGAGGGAGATGCCTTCGGGAAGCTCATCGGAGACGCTGTGTGGTCTCGGCTGGGCTATGCCGCGGAGATGGTCCCTGATGTCGACGGTGATGGCTCTGACGACATGGTGGTGTCGGCTCACGGGATGGAAGTTGCTGGAGAAGAAGCGGGTGCTATTTATGGTGTGTTGGGGCCCTTTGAGTCGGGCACTCGTGCCGTCGCAGACGAGTCTGTGGCCATTCATGGTCAGCCTGGAGACTGGCTCGGCTACCGCATGACGCTCGGAGATGTCGGCGCGGACGGCGAGCTCAATCTGCTCGTGTCAGCACACCGGAATAGCAGGGTGTACGTGCTCGCACCCGAGTCGATCTTTCTGATCGATTAGTGGTCCTGACGCCTCAGCTTCAGCCAGCGGACAATCGCCGTTGCATACTCTGACAAGACCTTGGGCGGTGGATGGGCTTGCTGGTAGTCGCCTGATCGCTCAGGAATGTTCAGATCCAACCAGCGCTCGGCATCTACACCGAGATCACTCGGTCCGATCTCACTCCCTCGCGATGGACTGAGGACGTAGAGGACCTCGACATTCTGAGCTGAAGCCTCCGCCTCGAGCTGTGCCACAGCATCTATATCTGCCCGGTCTGAGAAGGTCGTGTCCGGATCTTGGCTCGCCCGCGCCCACGCTGACATGGTTCGGTAGAGCGCCGAGAAATTGAGGCCGAGCTGGTGCCAGCGCTCGGACTGGCCTGGGCCTGGAGGGAAGTTCTCGATGTACAGGTAGGGATTGGCATCAAAGTATGCGGACTTGTCTGCGTTCATGTGGTCCGGTCCGCCCATGAATGCGCGACGGCCGGTGTTGGTGATCATGATGATGATGCGATCGGGAGAAAGCGGTGCCATGAGGCTCATGGCGAGGTGGGCGGACTGGGTCGTGTTGTACGCACAGGCGCCAAAATTCCACACCTCGTGAGCAGGCCCGAGCATGCGATCCATCGCCCCAGGAGTGGTGTCCCCGTTGCTGACCCCGGCTCCGTACAGCGTCGAGCCACCAAAGATGAGGGTTCGCTGTACTCCGGACTCACGTGCAGCAGCATACTCAGGGGCTCGCGCTCCCCAGCCGTTGACACGCACGGTCCGAAGTCCCCACGGCCCCTCGCCTCCGAGGGTCGCCCCGGGCTTGAGGCCGTACAGCAGCTCGGCGCTCGCGACGGGCTCGTGGACCTCAATCTCAACGGTCTGGTAGTACAGCACCCTGTTGATCACGGCGGCATCGATACCGAGCGCACCGACCAGTAGATCAGCGACGACAACAGCGGCGAGAGTGAGCGTGAGCTGTACGGCCCAGTCCGCACCGCGGCTCGGATTCATTCTCGAGATCCACGCGCCCATGCCGGCGGATGCCACCATCCACGTCCAGTGGACCAACAAGATGGTCATGTTGCTGTCTTGAGCAGCATCCATGCCGAGAGAGAGGCCCAAGAGATAGCGCTGTCCCCACAGCCCAAAGAAGGCAATCAGGCCCGCCGCCACGATCCCAATCAGTCGGCGACGCCAGCCCCTCGCCAAGGATGCAGCGAACAAGGCAGCGAACAACACGCCCTCAAAGCCTGCACCCGCGCGACCTGCAGGAAACCATCCAGAGTCGATGAGTCCTTGGTCGATGGGAGCCAGGACGATTGGACCAATCCCTGCAGCCAGGAAGGCGCCCACGAGCCACAGCCAGCGGCTCATAGCGCTCCCTCAAGATCGAAGACAACGATGGTCTCATCGTTCACGGTGGGTGGTCCGAGAGCGGTCCTGAGGCGCTGTATGCTCTGCTTGCGGTCGATAGAGATGCCGGCCTGAGTGAGCACATCGAAGCCTGCCCTGTAGACCACTAGGTATCGAAAGCCAGATCTCCGGGCCTGGGCGATGTCAGTCTCCGAGGGCAGCGTGGCTGTCAGACCTCGAGACATGTCCCACAGGGCGTCAAAGATCGGCAGCTGCAGGCAGTCTTCTGGTCTGTTGTTGTCCTTGAGGGCCGCGATAAAGTCATGGTGTGACTCGCTGCGCTTCCAGCCATGAATGAGCTGGTTTGGCGCCGTAGCGTGTCCGAGACCCAGCGGGAATTCAATGAGCGCACCGGGTGCATCGTCTTGGGCCAGCTCCTCGAAGAATGCGTGAGGCTGCCAGTCCGCAGTCATCACGCGCATCCCGCCCTGTGCCCGGACTTGGTAAAACCCAGTCACCGCGATGACGATGGCGAGGACTGGTGCTGCGAAGCGGCGGGACCCCTTGGCCGCCCAGTGCTGGATGCCACAGGCCACGGCCATCGCCATGCACAGCACCACCATGGGGAAGACCCGGCATGGATGAAAGAATTGGATCGAGAAGGGAAACAGAGAGTTGAGCCACCAGGTCGGGAGCGGCACGCCGCGTCCTGCGATGGTCATCCACTCCACCTCAGGGCGGACGCTCGTTGCGGCCATGGGCCCTAGGCTGAGGAGGTAGAAGGCAAAGCCTGCGAGGAGCCAGCGACGATGTCGGCGTCCGCCGAAGGGCAGCAGTATCAGTGCTGCGAAGGTCAGGATGACCGGAAATGCTGCCCGTCTCGGGGTGTCCTCGTCCTCGTCGACGCCGAAGATGTAGCCCACGTCAATGCTCTCGGCTTGCTCTCTGAGGACCGCGGGATCGCTCATCCTCAGCGCACTGGCCGCAGGCATCGGACGCCGCTCACCCAGCAGACGCTGCAGGTAGGGGGCCGACAAACTCAGCCCGAGGACCGTCACGATGAGGCCGGCCATGATCGCTCTGCGTCGCGCCATTCCTCGGGCTGGGCGTACCGTGAATAGCACGAGTGTTGCAGCGGCGAAGAGAGCGAGGAGCAGGGCGTAGAGGACATAGTGTTGGATCGCCAGCGCGGCCGTCACGCCGGCCAAGACGACCCACCCGAGGGTTGTCTTTCCGCGGGTGGTCAGACACTTGATCCAAGCGCCGATGAAGAGCGGGATGGTGAAGACGAGGGCACTCGGTGGCTTGCCATTCGAGAGTTCATGGATGCTCAGGCTGTTGAAGCCAAAGAGCAGCCCGACCATCATCGCCGAGAGTCGCCCGAGACCGAGCCACCTGCTGGAGATGTAGGCTGCAAAGGCGCCCAGGACAGGAATAAGGACCACGAAGGTGTTGAAGCCGGCAGGGGTCGGCAGGTTCG
>Ga0315315_10001965_pt1 | contig 18894 bp, 17 predicted proteins | sample M140m3416metaG_FD_203699 | JGI IMG/M metagenome (GOLD analysis project Ga0315315, IMG submission 203699) | Ammonia-oxidizing marine archaeal communities from Monterey Bay, California, United States - M1 40m 3416 | ecosystem: Environmental > Aquatic > Marine > Intertidal zone | place: USA... | reverse complement strand
ACGATGTCGGACCGAGTAGCAGTTATGCGCCAGGGGGTGGTTGATCAAATTGGCGATGGTACGACTGTTTATGATCATCCGGAGACCGCATTCGTCGCGTCTTTTGTCGGGGAAAACAACTCTTTTACAGGTACGGTGACCGAGATGAAGGATGGCTTGGCCTATGTTCAGACAGAATGTGGCCCCATTCGATCGCGAACGTCGTTGGCGGCGCCTCTTAAAAAAGGAGACAACGCGGTAGTTTTTGTTCGTCCCGAGTCCATCCATTTTTGTAAAGATGAAACGCGTACGGATGAAAATGGCCTGGTTGCTACTCTTGCCCATCAAGAGTTTGAGGGGCATTTTTGGCATCTCGCGCTTAAGACGGAGTCGGGCCATGATATTCGAATGTCGGTAATGAATGATGGTAGATCAGAGGTTTACGAGATTGGCGCGTCGGTCTCCGTTGGGTTTTCAACCCAAGGCGCGATAGCTCTTGCGCCTGGCGAACTAGCAGTTGATTAAGCGTTGAGTAAGTAGTCATGCGGAACTGGCTTCGGACTTTTCTAGCGCGAAACGGGGTAGGTCTTTCGGTCTATATGCTGGGCGCGGTCGCGCTTTGGGTTATCGTGATGATCGTTCTCCCGCAGTTGTTCATGCTGGATTTTTCGTTCAGAAATAACTGGCAACAGATAGACCCGTCGCGTATGGGTGGCCCTGATGATGTCTACACGATGGTCAACTACCATTTTCTTGCGTTTGGTAGTCCCAATAATCCAGATCCATTTAATGTCGTCGATGTCACCGTGTTTTTTCGCACGATCATTGCAGCGATTTGTGTAACCCTTTTTGATCTAGCATTGTGCTATCCCATCGCCTATTACCTTGCGCAGGTTGCGCGAGGCGGAAAAGCACGACTGTTGGTTCTCTCCCTGATCATCCCTTTTTGGGTGAACGAATTGCTTAGAGCATTTGCTTTCCGGATTCTTTTTGGAGAGGAGGGGACGATTAATGCAATTTTGATGGGGATTGGAATCTTAAGTGATCCAATTGATTTTGTGAGAGAGGATGTGGCGCTATATGCAGGTCTCGGTTATGCCTATATCTTGCTAATGATTTTCCCGATCTACAACGTGATTGAGAGTCTCGATAAGAATCAGATTGAAGCCGCACGGGACTTGGGATCGTCCTGGTGGCGGATTCATCGACGAGTCGTGATTCCGTTTGCCAAGCCGGGAATAACTTCTGGCTGTACGATGGTCTTTATGCTTTCAGCAGGGGCGTTGGCAGCCCCCCAGATTTTGGGTGGCCCAAGCAGTCTCTGGTTTACTCAGATTATCTATCAATGGTTCAACACCGGTAGCAATTGGCCTCGTGGATCGGCTTATGCGATTGTCTTGATGTTGACTTGCGTCCTGCTCGTTTTAATCCTGATGAAGCTATTTAAAGTGAAAATTGGAGAGATTGGTAGATGACGTCCGGGGGTGTCATGAGGATTGCAGTGGGCTTTTATATCCTGCTTTTCTTCTCCTATTTATTCGGGCCTCTTTTGGTCATGTCGTTTACGGCATTTAATAGTTCGGAATTCCCATCAATTTCACCGTGGAACTGTTTTACAGATGAATGGTTTGAGGTTCTTATAAAAGATAATCAACTGATGGGTGGGCTCAAGAGTAGTCTGGTCGTTGGATTCGGGGTTGTCCTATTGGCAGTGCCAATTGGGTTGGCTGCCTCCTTGTTGATTACCCAACTCAGAAGTCGAGCACGGTCAGTGGTCTACACCATTGCGATATCACCTATCCTTGTGCCTGGCGTTGTGCTGGGAATATCTACCCTTGTTTTTTGGGAGCGGGTAGATCGAGTTGTACTTGGCGCTCAGGATGGGTTTTTTTACGATGGCTACTTTATGACGATTATTGGCCAGTCGACTTTCATAGCGGCTTACTCAATGTTGGTCTTTTTGGCGAGATTACAACGGTTTGATCCAGGTCTTGAAGAGGCTGCGCTCGATTTAGGAGCGACTCAAACCCAAGTGTTTCGCAAGATTTTATTACCTTTCTTGAAGCCGGCTATCGGCTCTGCTGCGGTTCTCGCTTTTCTTGCATCATTCGAGAATTACAACACCACGGTCTTTACGATCGTCTCCGAGAGTACCTTGACGACGGTGCTCGCAAGTAAAGTGCGTTATGGGATAAATCCATCAATCAGTTCACTGGCCGTGATTATTATTGCGCTCACATTGATTGCGGCGATTGCGCATGAATTTCTTAAACGCAAAGAAGAGCGTCAAGCAACTGCCGAGAAGTTGATTGCCAATCCGGTGGCTATAAAAGCGGGCCGAAGCAAAAGACCGCTGGGACTGCCGATTGGCGCCTTAACCGCAGTTTTGTTTGTCGGTGTGTTGGGCAGTCTGTGGATGGGTCAAAATTATGATGTCGATCAGTGTAAAGTAAGAGTGGCTGAGGAGAATCGGGTCAAATTTGAGGCGCTCAAGCAACAACGATTGGCTGAAGCAAAAGCTAAGCAGACGACGTCGTCACAGGATCAGGATAGCGCCGTTGATGCAAAGCAATCCAGTGGGCAATATCAGAATATATTTGCGCCGAGTAATCTGGGGCAACAGATCGAATCAGATTCAGGCGCGGAGCCCCAGTCTGAGACAGAAACGAAAGATGCTAAACAGTATCAAAATATTTTCGCACCGACGAATCTAGGGCAACAGGTCGAATCATCCTCAGACAGTGACTGAGCGCTTTACTCGAAACGCTGAGAGGCCAAAATAATCGAATGATTAAAACGACTTGTATTGGCGCCTATCCCAAACCCGATTTTGTGGATCTTCCGGATTGGTTCAACGGAGTTGATGGAACCGATACCTCTCACCCGACTCGGGAGTGGGCGCAGGCGATGGCCGCAATGGGCGCTAATGCGGATGACGCGATTGAAAGAGGGGTTGCACAGGTACTGGCCGATCAAGAATCAGCAAAAATTGATATTCCGACTGATGGCGAAGTACCCCGAGAAAACTACATTCATTATCATTGTCGACACCTTGATGGTATTGATTTCTCAAATTTGACGGAAAAATCCCTACGTAATGGTGCATATCGCGCTCAACTACCGACAATTGTAAAAGCGGTTAAATCGACTAATCATTTCCTTGTTCGTGACTGGCAGCGGGCGCAAAAATTAACAAAGCGACCGGTAAAGATCACTATGCCGGGCCCCATGACTATTGGGGATACAACCGTTGATGCGTTTTATGGCGACCCTAAAAAAAGAGGAGCCGATCTTGCGGACGCGCTCAATAAGGAAGTGATTGCGCTTGCGAACGAAGGCTGCCAGCATATTCAGATCGACGAGCCTTTGTTCGCTCGAAACCCTGCTGATGCCTTAGATTTTGGCTTTGAAAATCTTGAACGAGCTTTTTACAAGGTGCCCAGAAATGTAATCCGAACGGCGCATATGTGTTGCGGTTATCCCGACCGACTGGATAGCGTAGAGTATCCGAAAGCAGATCCCGAAAGCTACGTGCAGTTGGCAGACTCAATAGAGGATTCCTGTATTGATGCGATTTCACTGGAAGATGCTCATCGACATAATGACTTATCTTTACTGGATTCTTTTAATCAGACGACCGTTATTCTTGGAGTGATTGCAATTGCTAACAGCAAAATAGAGACTGCGGATGAGATTGAGGAGCGACTTCGCTTGGCGCTCAATCATATTGATTCTGACCGTCTGATCGCGGCGCCCGATTGCGGTTTAGGACTCTTGGGTCGATCTTTAGCGCTCCAAAAGCTTGTTAACCTAGGTCAGGCGGCTAAAAGAGTTTAGCCGGCACCGGGTTTTGGAATATTCTTTTATTAATCATTTTTTTTTAAAAGGTTGAATGCGAATGCCAGCATTCTTTTCCAACATTGTCGCAGGACTTATCGTTGGTATCTGTATGGCCGCCTGCTCACAAGATGTGCCAGAGAACCCTGCGGGTTCAACCCTTGGTGATCAGTTAAGCATTAAAGACGAATCTCGCCAGGTCAATGAGGTTGCGCTAGATTTGGACTGGCGCGTGGACGTGATTCAGGTCGCTAACGCTGGCGAGCTGGCAAAAGCCAGTGAAAATCCTGCCTCATCAGAACCAGACCAGTTACTAGTTCGCGGCCAACAAGTCTTATTTGGGGACCTGAATGAGATTCGCGAACGGCGACTCCTGAGAGTGTTGGTAGCGTTCGGCCGAACAAACTTTTTCTTTGATAAAGGAATGCCCCGTGGATTTGAGTATGACCTGCTCATGGAATATGAAAAAGAGCTTAATAAAGGAATTTCCTCTCCAGAACAGAAAACCAAATTGGTTTTTATTCCGGTGCCGTTTGATCAGATTTTCTCTCGTCTATTAGCAGGTGAGGGTGATATTGCGGCGGCTGGCTTAACAGTGACCGAGGAGCGATCTGCCAAGGTGAGTTTCAGTGATCCTTATATAAAAAATGTCAAAGAGGTTCTGGTCGCTAATAATCAAGTTGATGAAATTTCGAGTTTTGATGATCTCGCAGGCAAAGCTGTTGGTGTCCGAAAGGGTTCAAGCTATGTGAATCATTTAAATAAACTCAATGAACAGATGATTGAGGCAGGAAAATCCGGGATAGAGATTCTTGAGGCGGACGAGCGACTGTCAACCGAAGATATTCTTGAGATGGTTGATGCAGGATCGATCAAGTACACGGTCGCAGATAATCATATTGCGTCCATTTGGGGTGAGTTGCTTAAAAATATCAGGATTTATCAAAATCTTGCCGTTAACGCTGGCGGACAAATTGCGTGGGCAGTGCGACCTGCAACACCCAAACTTCTCGAAAGTTTAAATCGATTTGTAAGGGAGAATAAGAAAGGATCTTTGCTGGGAAATATTTTATTTACTCGCTACTATAAGAAAAATAAATGGATTACGAATCCGATGTCGAAAGAGGATCGGGCGCGTCTTGCCGAAATGCGAAGATTGTTTGAGAAATATGGCGGGGCTTATGAGATTGATTGGTTGAAGCTCGTGGCTCAGGGCTATCAAGAGTCGCGCCTTGATCAGTCGATGAGAAGTAGCGCAGGCGCCATTGGTGTGATGCAGTTACTCCAGAGTACAGCTTCTGACAAAAGTGTTGGAATTGATGATGTGACAATGCTCGACAATAATATTCATGCTGGCGCTAAATATATGGCGCACTTGCTGAATCGCTATGTCAATGATCCCGGTCTGGATCCCGCCGTTCGGATGGACCTGGCTTGGGCTTCTTATAACGCAGGTCCGAGCAAGATTCGAAGACTTCGCGCTCTGGCTGGGGAGCGCGGCCTTGACCCTAATAAGTGGTTTGCGAACGTTGAGGTGATTGCCGCAGAGAAAATAGGGCGAGAGACGGTCGATTATGTCCGAAATATAAACAAGTACTATATTGCGTACAAAATGTATTTTGATGCGCTTCAGGCTGCTTCAGCGCCGGCTCATTAGTTAGTCGGATTTTGACTTGCCCAGTCAGCCTCCGCTGGGGTGAAGTAATCATTAATGTTGGCTTCTGTGTTGTAGCCAAATATACCCTCGAGCTTAACCAAGATTCTGAATGTAAGATCGTGGTCATAATCTGAAGGAAAGTGGATCCCGGGTTCAACCTCCCAGAACAGCCAGTCCCGATCTGTTTTGCGACGGTATCGAGCTTTGATGACCGTATCAAAAACGTCGAACTCAGGCTTTTCCCTGAAATAAAATTCCAGATCATAGGCTAGCGCTGCCGGTTTTTTTTGATCCAAGCGCTGATAGAGACTAAAAAACTGGTCGTAACACCATCCCCCGTTGCATTCGTCGGGATTATTTTCATACCAGCGAAGCACTGAAGTGGGTCGGAAGAAAAGGTTTTTGCCCAGGACGCGATCGAACTGCGCCTCTCCTCGGTATTCAAATCTGCTTTTAGTGAAGTAATAGAAAGAATTGGTTAGGCGTGGTACCCAAGCGCTTGCGGTTTCAAATATTTTGGTGTGACGGGCTCTACCATAAAGCTGATATTTGCTATCCCTTCGTCTGATACCAAGGTCAAATCGGACGGTCTTTAGCGCGGTATCGCGCTTGCTTCTGAACTGGAGACTAACGTTCTGCTGATCTTCGTTTGCAGGATCAAGCGTTTGCTCGTCTTGATCATCGCCAATGACCAGAGATATTCTGTTTTCCGTGTTGGGGAGTGATACCCTTGCCCTGACACGTAATCGAACTTTCGATCCTTCGTTTTCATCATATTGACCTTGAATCCAGCCGCGGATACGGGTTTTCTGTGCATCTTCATCCGCCTGTGAATTCGAAAAGAAGCCGTCGATCTTATTTGCCGTGCCGAGAACCCACTCAGACCAGTCCTCATGAATTTCTTCTATTTTGTCTGGCGTTGGATCCGCATCATCTGCCACAGCGATTGTCGCTATGGCGCTGAGGAAGCCAACCAAAGCCAGTTTAATAATGTCTTGAGAGTTTAATTTTTGAGCGAAAATCATTACTGCGCATCCATTAGCCAATTACCGTCAGTGTTACAAAAGCCGTAGTTTGTTACCACCCGTTGACTCTGCTGGGTTGTCTCGATCTCAAGGCGTCGACAGTTAAGATTGTTCTTTTCATAGTCACTTGTGACTATCAGCGTGCTGGTGGTATCTCCTGCTTCGCTAATCCAAGTGCTGCTTTCTGTTGAGGTGTTGTCATTTAGCTTTTCTGAAATAGCCTCCAGCAACGAATCAAGGTCGGTAGCCGACAGCTCAGCAATCACGGAATTTCTCAGGAAGAGGGCGTTTTGGGCGTATCCGATCGAAGTTAGCGTCATGAGAAAAGACAGAACGATCAGTGAGATTATTTTTCTGGTTTGAGTCATTAGGATTTGCCGGAATCACTTTCCGGGTTTGAGGTTAATGCGGCTGCACCCGCCGCGGCGATTTCGGGACTCACTGCTTCTACCACTACTCTTTTTGGCGCAAACTTGATGCCCGCCTCTGAAAAAGCGGCCTGTATTTCAGCGTAAGCGATTCGACGGATCGCCCACTGTTTTCCTGGCTTTGTTGAAAACTTGCATCGCACGACAAAGGCAGAATCATCCATTCTATTCACGCCCTGAGATTTTAGAGGCTCAAGAAATTCAGAGCCATGCTCGGGATCGTCCAAGAGTTTTTTGCCGACCTTCTTTATGAGTTTTCGAACTTTTTCAACGTCTTCTTCGAACGGAATTCGAAGTTCAAATTTCATAATAACCCAGTCGCGACTAAAGTTCGTCAACGTACTGATTTGACTGTACGGAACCGTATGAATGGGTCCATTGTGATGGCGCAACTGCATTGAGCGCACGGAGATGCTTTCGACGGTGCCGGTGTTGCCACTGACGTCTATGTATTCGCCTTTTCGGAACGCATCATCGACAAGGAAGAAAATGCCTGAGATGATATCGGCCACGAGAGTCTGCGCGCCAAAGCCAATGGCCAGGCCTAAAACACTGGCAGCGGCTATTAACGGTCCGATATCAACTCCAAGACTTGAGAGCGAGATCATCGTCGCCACAGTGATGATTGTGATTAGCAGGAAACCGCGTAGTAGGGGCAGAACTGTTTCAATACGGGTGAGCCCTTGACCCCCGGGTTCACCACCCGCATTTGAATCCGGATCATCGCCAGTATTAACGTTATCCTGAGATTCGATCCAACGTTTTACAAGACTCCAAACAAGATTCGCAACAATAATGGTTATGACAATTTGCGTCACTGCGCCACTAACCCGTTCACCCAGGCTTGATCGAGTCATCTCGACAACATCGATTCCCCATATTCGTCCGAGTAGCATGGCAGAGGTAACGAGCAGGATGAAACGTGCGATTTGAACAATTCCATCGCGAGCGTTCGTTCGGGAGACAGGCGCCGTATCATCGGTGTCCGGATTGCGTCCCCACTGTCTAATCAACGGTCCAATTAAGCCGAGGGATAGCGGTAGACCAATCATCAGTAAAAGCAGTGTTTTCAGCACCGAATTAAAGGCTGAATCCATATTTAAGGCCAATGCCCCGACAAGACCCGCTGTCGTAAGCGCAACAATAAATGCTGTTCCAATAGCTGGCCATATCGTGCTCAGGAGTTTTCTGGCGAGGCCGGGAGGCTTTCCAGACAGGATTAATTTGCCAACTGGCAAGCGCACTCTCCAGATCACAATGACAACCAGTAGCATTATCGACAGTCCGCCCAAGCTATTAACGATGGGAACGGTGGATGAGGTGTCAATAATCGGAGCAATACCGCTAAGGTATCCCGAGAAAAAATAAATCGTCATGGCGTATATCACAACGATATTGAGATTCTGACTAACTAATTTTGAGTCTTCATCGTCAAGTGACGTTAGGCGGGCGTCCGGTCTATTCGGTGAAAAGACGCAGCCGATAGTTTTAATTAGCGCCCACGCACTGAAGATCCCTGTAATGACGCTTAACATAAGGATACGGTTTGGCTCATAACCCTGGTAGACGGCCATGAAAGCAAGATACGCCATTACGGCGAAAATTACGGGATGCACGAGGTCATATAAGAAGATCAGGATGCGCCTCGCCAGTTTTTGGGGGAAATTTTCGATCCGGGACCTGGTAAGCGAGGCATACACGACTCTTGTCATTCTCTTGCAGAGGTATTGACCTGTCCATCCAAACAAAATGACCAATGCGATCATGAGAAAGACGATCGCGAAAAATCCTTTTTTTCTTTCAGGCGGGGTAATTGCCTTGCTGAGTATTGACGGCAGCGTAAGTAAGGTAGGTATATCCTGGAGGCGTTTTTTAAAATTGGAGCGAAGATTACTGGTGAGCTGATTCAGTTCAGCAGCAAGAGGATTATCGGACTGTGGATGTTTGGATTTTTCTTGAATCAGATTCCAGACAATATCCCGCACTTCTTTATCGCTCAGTCTCGCTAACAGTTTCTCCCGATCATCGGCGCTTACTGAGTCATCTAGAATTTCCGTTTCAACAGCTGTCTGGCTCTGAGCGACAGCGGGTTGAGTGCCAAATAAACTACAGGTGATCAGGAGAGGAAGTATCCATACAAATGACAAAAGATATTTCGCGATCGGTAAATATGGCATTAGATTGTTCTCATCGTTGCTGGTTTGGCCACGGTTTTCGACTTGAGTGGTACCTGAGTTCTGAGCGGAGTCTAAATTACGGTCTAATCATACACGGGGTTTAATTTCAGACCTTTTTTAAGGTCTTATTTTAACAAATAAGAGATCCCTAAAACGAACAAAAGTCTGGAAATTCCCTAGTTCTTGTTGTTTAATTACGCTCTTATACAGAAAAATAAAATCAGCAGATAATTTCTGTGTTCACAAGAAAAAGGATATTCGGAAGATGAAATTCTTGAAGATTTTTGCAGTTTTAGGATTAGTTAATGGAGCCGCTCTGGCGGAAAGCGATATGGATCCCGAAGCGCTCGCCAAGCGCTCTCTCAGCCAGCTTGCTAACGCTGAGGCGATATCGGTTGATGGCGCGGTGTCTGAGGAGGCGGTATTAAGTCAAGGGCTCAAAATACGCTCGCATCGGGAAGGGTCGATCCTTCTGAGTCGATCAAAAGGGTTCATGTTCTCTAGGTCTGGTGCGCTAGTTAACCAAGTCGTTTCCTATGATGGCTCAACCGTGTATGGCGTGGGACATACATCGAAAATTTTCGTCTCCGTTCCCGTTTCAGGAACCAACGACGAAGTAATGGATATTTTGACTTCGGAGGCTGGCGCTTACCTTCCGGGTCGGGACATGTTTTATGCAGATGTCGCTGAGGAGTTATTAGCGGAGGTTTCAGAGTCGCATTATTTGGGCTTAGCCCCGATAAACGGTGCCGCCTGTCACTATGTTGTGATGAGAGGTCCGGATGTGGACTGGCATTTGTGGATGAATGAGCAAGATTTGCTGCCATGCAAGTACATGATTACCTCAAAATGGATGGCCGGCGCGCCTGAGTTTGAGATCACGTTTTCAAACTGGGACTTAAATCCTGCGATCAGCGACAGCAGCTTTACGATGAGTGCGCCCGAGGGATACGCGCGCGCTAAATTCGTAGATATGCAGCCTGAATACTAATTTAGAGGCTCGTGGTTTGACCGCCAAGGGAAGGAAACAACGATGAAATTATTTAAATACTCTGGGGTAGCGCTTCTCGGCATCGCGCTATTGATGACCCAGTCCGTTAACGTTTCAACCGACAATAATCTTGTCTGGGTGAGCTTAAATTTTAATGGTGCTGAGGCAAGCGAGGATCGAAGGGTTGCTCGTCGTACATCCAGAAGAACAGCAAGTCGCCAGTCTTGTGGCTCGTCTTGGTGTTAATTTTTTAAGAAAAGGATATTGGATATGGCTATGTTCTGTAAGATCTCCAAGCCGTTCGTTAAGGTGTCAGCGGTGGCTGCGTTGTTGCTGTTAGGTTCTGTACAGATCACGGTTAACACGCAAACGAGGCAGGGTTGGATTTCCGCGTCTTTTAACGAAGTGGTGGCCGACAGCAACCGCCGGGTGGCAAGACGTACGTCTCGTCGAACCTCGAATCGGAATTGACTCATACACGTCACGACTATTGTTGGGGTCGTTTAAAAAATAGTGGGAAAAAATTTATGATTTGGAATCTGAAGGAGTCGTCTGTGAAGAAGATTATTTTAAAGATTGTGTTTGCCGTAGCAGCTGTGGCCATTGTGCCGATGTCAGCGGCAGTTAATGCCCAGGAGCCGAGTGCTGAAGATTTGGCGAAGGCAGCGCAAAACCCGATCGCCTCGATGATCAGTTTGCCGTTTCAGAACAATACCAATACAAATTTTGGGCCTGAAGAAAAGACCCAGAATATTCTGAACATTCAGCCAGTATGGCCTTTTTCTGTCGGGGAGAACTGGAATCTTATTACCCGAACGATTATTCCGGTAATGTCCCAACCTGCATTGACACCAAATGGAGAGCGCACCAGTGGCCTCGGTGATATCAGCTTTTCGGGCTTCCTATCGCCTAAGGTAGCGGGAAAGTGGATTTGGGGTGCGGGCGGTGTCGCGCTGCTGCCAACGGGTGATACTGAATTGACTGCGGATAAATGGGGGCTAGGACCAAGTTTTGTTGCGTTAACGTTTGATGGCGCCTGGGTGTATGGTGGATTAATCAACAATATCTGGTCAGTCTCGGGGTCGGGAAACAATGACGTCAATTTATTTACGTTGCAGCCGTTTATTAACTACAACCTGCCGGGGGCGCGATATTTCACATTCGCGCCGATTATCACGGCTAACTGGGAAGCCGACAGTGGTGAGCAATGGACTGTGCCGTTAGGCTTAGGTTACGGCAAGATATTCAAATTGGGTAAATTGCCTGTAAACGGCCAGATGAGCCTCTATCACAATGTTGCACGACCGACCAATCAGGCGGACTGGCAATTACGGCTCCAGTTGCAATTCATGTTCCCTCGGTGATTGCCTTAATCGGCGACCGAAATGGTTGCGAGCGAGCCGACTGCGGTTTTCATCTCGCCTAATGTCGGTATGCCGCGCTCATCCGGTTGGGCGTAGATACCACAGACGAGCGCCGTTACCGGTGATTGTGAATCGTTCGATAGCTTCATGTAGTAATTCAGGTTCTGGGGACCGCCTTCGGCTCTGGCAAGCCAGGTTCCTGAGCCAATGCTAACCCCGATGCTGATTGAAGTCGCCACCTCATATGGTATTGAGGCGGTTTGATCACGCCGACGATATTCCTTGATTACGGTAAAGTCGGTTGGCTGTAAAGTGGCGGTGATTTTCATTTCGGCTTTTGGTCGTTTCGTTGCGAAATAGCAGTAAGGCTCGTAGGTATGCTCGATTCGGCTCATCGCTTGGCCGCGTTGCATATAGACCTTGGAGTTGCCGCTTTCGATAGTCAAAGGTTGGTTGATAGCAACCGATGATCCCTCAGGGACTTGTGTGGAGCTAGTGTAAAAAGTGATAGAACTGGTGAGCGCCATCGCGGTTACGGGCGTAACGCAAAGGAGTATTGCGATTGATCTAAAAAAACTTGGTTTTTTGGTCATGATGTTGCCTTATTTGTGCTCAAAAAATTTATGGTTCAATTCTAATTTATTGATCGTGAAGATCATCACAAATACAAAATAATGAAAATTAATAACCATTTTTTAGTTGGGTTGGCGCTTATCCTTGCAGGGTGTGGCTCGGGTAGTTCTGAATCTGGCTCCAACGACATAAGTTGCTCAAATTTAAAAATATTTGACGGCGATCTTTATACTTTTACTAAAGGCGAGGTGGAATACTTCAGGCCCGCAGAGCCCGAAGATTATAGTAAGTTCTGCGAAATTAACGAATTGCCGAAATGAACTTTTATCTAATTAAAAAATTTCGACTGGCCCTGGAAATGATCAGCCGTTTGCCAGCATGGAAACTGCTGTGGATTTGTGGGAGTCTCCTGTTCGCGCCGGGGAATGCGTTTAGTGGCGAGTCAGGCGAGCCAGAGCTCACGGCAAAGGAAAAGCCATTTTTTGTGGTCCCGCTGTTAACGAGTAATCCAAAAATGAGTACGTCCGTTGGCGCCGTGGCCGGATATTTGCATCAATTTGACTCCGAATCGGCTCCCTCCATGTTCTCCTTATCGGGCACATATAGCGATAGTGACTCAGCATTCGCTGCCTTATTTGCCCAAATGTTTTTTGACCGTGGACAACAACAATTAAATGTGGCACTCGTTAACGGACGAGTAAACAATGACTATGATGATTTTCTGGGGTCTGGATTGCCCGCGCAGACAACCGATAAGGTGCATATGGTGGGGGGTCGATATAGCTATCGGGTGGGGCCTAACTGGTTTCTTGGCATTCAGGCGATGGCCTCAAACTACGTGATTGAGGCAGAGGGCGCAGTGGAGCAAGCGCTGGAGACGATTGGCTTAACGGGCGTTGATTCGGTGGGTCTCGGTTTAGCAGCTGAATTAGATTCGAGAGATCACAAACGCAACCCGAAGTCGGGTAAGCACCTGATCTTTGGTAATTACGCCTACCGCGAAGATTTTGGTGGATCTGATGATTATGATGTCTACCGTGCAAACTTCGCTTCTTATCATTCCCTAGCCGAGCGTTATGTTTTGGCGTGGCAACTGTCGGGGCGTTGGACTGAGCAAGCGCCGATTAGCGGTTATTCTTCAATCGCGTTACGGGGTTATGTTCGCGGCATGCAGCTTGCGCCGAACTCGACGCATTTCGCAGTTGATAACCGGATTAGATTAAAAGGAAGATTTGGTTTAACGATCTATGGGGGCGTTGCCTGTTTGTATGACGAGATGGATGATTGCTCGGATTCGAGTAATGTCTACCCGTCGTTTGGCGGCGGTGCGAGTTTTATGGTGAGGGAGCAGGCAGGAGTTGTTCTGAGAGCTGAATATATCGCTGGCAAAGAGGGTAGCGATGGTTTTTATGTTACCTTGAATAACCCGTTCTAAGTTATCTTCGCACTTAAAACGGACCTGATGGTACAAGAGGGTTTTTTACTCATTGCAGAAGGTGGTGAAACCAGGGATGGGGTCAAAATTATTTTCTTCGAGCGCATCCATGATCACTTTAACGCGTTTTGTAGCGCTTTTTTCTAAAGCGGCTCTCAAGGTGACGCCCGGATTTGCGGGCATTCCGACAATATAGGCCATCGATAGAGAAGGCGGAATTTCGCGAAACCACTGTGGATGCTGTGGTCGGTAGCGAGCAGCAAACGCACCCAATTCTTCTGCGTAGAGCCGTAAGGCCGCTTCACTGCCTCGGGTGACTTTATCGCCGAGTCCTTGCTCCCAGTAATGGGACATTGCATGGGATATCGCATTGCATCGCAACGTATCAAGATTGATTGTGTAATTCCCGTCGCTGTCGGGACCGCTTAGCTTTGACCTTTCAGCATTAGTGCAGTTTGCATGCGATGCTCGATCCGATAGCCAGTGCATATAAATACCTAATCTTGCAATGAGTTCGGGCACGGGCACGCCATTATTCAGTTTTGAGAAAGGACTTTTTGCGATGTACCGGGCCAGGTTATCTCCTTCAGCTAAAAGCACATTCTTAGGTGTGAGTGGCGGCGATCCTTCGGGACAAGTGTTGCTGCACCAACATTCAGGTTCGCAGTCATAATTTAGTATTTGTGGACCCAATTTGGTTACGCCACCGGAAAGCGGGATGGGCCCACTGACGATTTTTGATACATCCGAAATAAGTGCTCCACGCGTTGCACATGAATTCCCTCCAAACGGGTTATCTTTTGATTCGCTATTAGTTAATCCACCATGGCAAAGTGTATCGGAGTCGCCAAATGCCCAATTTCTTGAGCGTGATAGCGTGCCCTCGGCGATTGTGTGCCACTGGGGATAAAGCGCATCGGTGGTGTCGTTGTTATTTCCATAGGGAACGCCAAGGTGGCGGATTGAGCCGCCGGACACGGTGCTGGTTCTCAGAAGTCCGCGCAAGGGTGGAGTCCAATAACGAAACGGAAGGTCTATCCCGCAACTGTCAATTGCGCGATACTGGTTGAAGTCAATCGCCTGAGAAAACGCTGCAATGAAGTAGGCGATATCTCCGCGAAAGCCAACCGCCTGGGCGGTGAAGTAAACTGCCTCAAAATGAATGATGCCGCGACAAATTGACGTATCCCCAAAGGTGTCACTTGAGCGCTTTAGGACTTTAAAGACGCATCTGGGATAGTACTTTCCATAACCGCATTCTGGAATCGACTGGATCGCTGCGTCGTAGTAGAAATTCTCTATTTGACCCCCTTCGCCGAGGCAAATATCTTCAACAAACGCGTGGCTTGTTGAAACACAGATAGAAAAGGCGAGGACAACGCTTGCAACAAGGGCGTTGATCTTGGTGATCATATTGGGATTTACGACAACCTCAGCAAACGACTTCAAATTGCGTTTCGAGCGCGGCATCATCTACTTTGATAAATAGTCGCCAATCGCCGATAAAATCATCCATTCCCATCGCGGGATTGATGAAGCTGAATAGACCCGAACCCTTGGGTGGGTGTAGCTTGAGCCATATTTTCAATCGCGTGGTTCCTGATCCATTAAATGGATAGTCAATGTGCTCACGTGTTTTTCCAGTGGGATCAATCCAGTCCACCTCAAGTCGGTGCGCGCCGGGCGCCAGTTCAGACATCGCTATTTGCGCAAAGATCTTATCGTTGCATCCAAATCGAGCGCTTGCCTGATTGGTTGAGACATCGGATGAGGAACTCAGTTCGACTTGAATAGCAGGTGACGCATGAACAAGACCTGTCAGGAAAATGAATGCAGACGATATCAGTATCAGTCCAGCACTTAGAGTTGACTGAAAAGTGTTCGGATGATGTTTCACTGTTTTAGGCGGCCTTTTTGACCAGCGCTTCTGTTTCCGTTACCGCGATCGACAAAGAATCGAAAAGTTCATCAATTTGCTCTTTTGTGATGATAAGCGGGGGGCAAATTCCAATGACGTCTCCCGGTAACGCCCGAACCACGAGTCCGTGGTTGAGCGCGCGGGCTGCGAGCGTAGCGCCTATTTTTAGTTCGGCGGGATACTGTTCTCGCGTGTTCTTATCTGCAACAAGTTCTAGCGCGCCAATGAGTCCGACACCTCGCGCCTCACCGACAAGCGGGCTTTTTGAAAGCGCAGAAAGTCTTTCCTGAAATCGTGGAGCTAATTCTCTGACGCGATCGACGATATTACGTTCCTCGTAAATTTTTAGTGTTTCGAGGGCGACAGCACAGGAGACAGGATGCCCGCCATAGGTATAACCCATCCCTAATGCGCCATGCTTCTTGCTTTGCTCCTTTAATACATCGTAGATCTTATCGGAGATCATCAGCGCCGAGATGGGTAGGTAGCCAGATGAAAGTTGTTTCGCACAGGTCACCATATCAGGCTGGATATCATAGGTTTGGCATCCCCACATATTGCCTGTTCGACCAAATCCACAAATGACTTCGTCTGCCACCATGAGGACATCATATTTTTTCAGAACTGCCTGTACTTTTTTGAAATAAGTCGCCGGTGGTGTCATCACGCCTCCAGCACCCATAACGGGCTCGGCGACAAAAGCTGCCACTGTTTCAGGGCCTTCCGACAGAATGAGTTGTTCAAGATTATCAGCAAGACGTGTTGCAAATTCCTCTTCACTCTCGCCGGTTCGGCCGTAACGATAGTATCCTGCGGTGTCTGTGTGAATCATTCGATCGAGTGGGAGGTCGAAATCATTCTGCATTAACGGGATGGCTGTCAGACTGCCGCCCGCCACAGTTACGCCGTGATATCCGCGTTTTCTGGAAATAATCTTCTTCTTTTCGGGTAGGCCACGACCATTGTTGTAGTACCACGTAAAGCGGATCATGGCGTCGATTGCCTCGGAACCCGAACTCAGGAAAAACGCCTTGGTCATGGGTTCAGGGGCAATCTCAAGCAGTTTATCTGCTAGGGCGATCACAGGCTCGGTCGATCGGTGAGCAAAAGTATGTGAGTAGGGTAGGGCCGCAAACTGATCAGCTGCTGCTGCGGCCAGGCGAGGCTCTGAAAACCCGAGTGATACGCACCAAAGACCGCCGAGACCTTCCAGATAGCGATTTCCCTGGTCGTCCCAAACATAGACGCCTTCTCCTTTTGAGATGATCAAGGGTCCCTGGTCCTCGTGGACAGCAAGATTCGTATAAGGATGGAGCGCGTGTGCGATATCCTTTTTATGGCTATCTCCTATTGGGGCATTCATTATTGTCATTGTCTCCTGAAGTAGAGCGATTGGCATTTTTTATAATTTTGGACAACTCTCATTCTGCCTTTATCCCGTCTATTCAACAAGCGATGGATCCGGGATTCCTGCATATGAGGCGAGAGACCGAGCGGCCGCTATACCTTCGTTTGCGCACCATCCGCGGAATCCGCCTAGCCCCCGATTCTGCCATTCAGCATAGGCAAGTTGCCAGCCGAGGCCCCGAGCCATATCGATGTCTGCTCGACTGAGCGAGTGCTCAGTCACCAAGCGCTCTCGAATGTTCTGGTACCCCAGCAGGACTTGATCATTAACTAAGCCACAATACGCGCAGACCTCAAGCTCGTAGACCGCATCTTCGAGACGATCAAACTTGTGTCGTTCGTCAGAAAGACCGAGAATTGGCCAGTTACCCAAAGCAAGGCCCAAAACAAACGTACGCAACCGATGGCATATTAGTTTGAATTTTCGCTCCTTTGAAGTGCGCATGGTTATGGCCTTGTCATGATGTAGGATGCTGGAAAATCGGATGATTTTTCCAGCATTGGTTTTTCAAATGGTTAAAGAATAACGTAAATCGTTTGACAGTCAGTCGATCGATCACGTCTTTAACATGGCGGTGCAAATTTGTTGGACGTCAACAGATACTAACTAAACCGCTAGTACTGGGAGATCTAAAATGTATCGCAATAATGTGTCAACACGGCATAGAGGAAGTAAAGGATGAGCACAGAAGACAAGAGAGTAGTGGGCCATTACATTGGCGGACAATCAGTCATCGGGACCAGCGGTCGCGAGGGAAGTGTCTATAACCCGGCCACTAATGAGTTGATAAGGAATGTTGCATTAGCGGATGCTGCAGAGGTGGATAAAGCAGTGAGTAACGCGGCAGAGGCTTTTCACGACTGGGCTGAAATGCCGCCCGCGCGCCGGGTGCAGGTTTTATATCGCTATCGGGAACTGCTGATTCAAAATATTGACGAAATGGCGAGGCTCTTATCTTCTGAGCATGGCAAAACAGTTGATGATGCAAAAGGGTCAATTACGCGCGGTCTCGAGGTTGTTGAATTCGCGTGCGGTATCCCGCAGTTATTGAAAGGTGAATTTAGCGAGAGTGTTGCCTCAGGCGTGGATTCATGGAGTATGCGCCAACCGCTGGGCGTGGTTGCGGGCATCACACCGTTTAATTTTCCGGCAATGGTGCCTATGTGGATGTTTCCAGTGGCAATTGCATGCGGGAATACGTTTGTTTTGAAGCCTTCGGAACGTAATCCGTCCTGCGCCGCTTTTATGGCGAACTTGCTCACTGAGGCCGGACTTCCGGACGGCGTTCTGAATGTCGTGAACGGCGATAAAGAGGCAGTTGATTCGCTTCTTTCTCACCCTTCCGTTCAGGCTGTTAGTTTTGTGGGGTCTACAGCGGTTGGCGAATACGTTTATCAGACCGGTTGCGCGCACGGCAAGCGAGTGCAAGCCCTCTGCGGCGCGAAAAATCATATGGTTGTTATGCCGGACGCTGATATGGGACAAGTCGTTGATGCCGTAATGGGGGCCGCCTATGGTTCTGCAGGAGAGCGATGCATGGCCATTTCTGTTGTTGTGGCGGTTGGGGAGGACACAGCGGATCGAATGATGGAGCAACTCGTCCCGAGGATTGAAACACTTAAAGTGGGCGCCTATGACCAGGCCGGAGTTGAGATGGGTCCGGTGATCACACCTGATGCGCGCGATCGAATTAAAAACTATATTGATCGAGGTGTTGAGGAGGGTGCAGATCTTGTCGTTGACGGGAGAAATATTTCAATACCGGGATATGAGTCTGGCTGTTTTGTAGGCGCTACCGTGTTTGATCGGGTAAAACCTGAAATGGCAATTTATCGAGACGAGATATTTGGCCCGGTGTTATCGGTTGTTCGAGCGGAGAGCTATGAAGCGGCCTTAAAGCTTGTAAATGATCACGAGTATGGAAATGGAACCGCAATTTTCACCCGCGACGGCGACGCGGCGCGTGATTTTGGTCATCGCGCCCAAATTGGGATGGTGGGGGTGAATGTGCCCATACCGGTTCCGTTAGCTTTTCACAGTTTTGGCGGCTGGAAGCGCTCATTATTTGGGGATCACTTTATGCACGGGCCTGAAGGGGTTCG
>Ga0315315_10001964_pt1 | contig 18895 bp, 13 predicted proteins | sample M140m3416metaG_FD_203699 | JGI IMG/M metagenome (GOLD analysis project Ga0315315, IMG submission 203699) | Ammonia-oxidizing marine archaeal communities from Monterey Bay, California, United States - M1 40m 3416 | ecosystem: Environmental > Aquatic > Marine > Intertidal zone | place: USA... | reverse complement strand
AGCCCCGACGTCCAAACGGGCGAACCTGGCTAAGCTCATTCTTTTTCTGGCGGGTGCCTCCGCCAGCATGGGCATGGCCAGTCAGGCGGCTGCACAACAGCCAGCCTCAATCGGCCCGCCAGCCTCAGTGAGCCAGCCAGCCTCAGTGAGCCAGCCAGCCTCAATGGGCCAGCGAGCTTTCACACCTAGCTATACCGGCCAGCTACAACCGGTTTCGAAAGCTGGATTTCAAACCGCTGCTCGCCCCACTGCTCATCCCGGGCAGCAAAGCCGCGACCTGAATTGGCGAAAAAGCACCGCCATTGAGACTGCCCCTCAGGCGACGTCGCTGCAACTCCGACGCACCTCTCCCACTGCGTCAAACCAAAGCGTCATCCGACAGGTGTCCGGCGAATTCGCAAGCACAACGTCACCCAATTCGTTCTCGCAATCTGCCAGCAGCCGACGTGGCCGGGCAAGCTCGGGATTACAACTCGCGAAAGACGCGCCAACGCTACATTCAATCAGCCAGCCAGGGACTCGCCCCAGCTCAGAAGTTCAACCTTCGAGTGCTCCTGCCTCAGGCATTGCCCGAGCAGCGTGGAACGAGAGTGCTGCAGGGAACACAAATTCGGCTCCGAACTATTTTGCGGATCCATTCAATGACAGCAGGCCTACTGCTTCCCTGAGCCTTCCCAGCACAACCTCAGCGGCCGTCATTCAGGGCAATGCGTCAAACCACCCGCGGAACAGAAGCACTCACAGCACGCCGCTGGAACTGCGTCCTGCTAATGGGTTGCGATCAAACGTTGCACAGTTGGAACTGCCCACGGCAGACCCACCAGTGCCCGTCACCCCAGCAGCGCCCGTCACCCCAGCAGCCCCAGTGGTGAAACCCCAAGCTGAACTAACGCCACCACCCATCAAACGCACAGCTCCTTCGCAGCCACTGCAGTTGGCACCAGCAGTTCCCGGAGTCCCCCCGGGTCTGCCGCAACAAGCCACCCCAAGCCTACCTCAGCAGGTAGCACCTGGTTTGCCTCAGCAGCTTGCACCGAGGTTGCCACAGCAGGCAGCGCCCGCGTTGCCCTTGCCGACGAAGCCTGTCGCTCCAACGCCTGCTGCTGATCTGCCTGCTGCTGATCCGCCTGCTGCTGATCCGCCCAATGCCACCGCTGGGGCATCGCTTGGCGAGATCATGAAGGCGCGGTCACCTTCCAATCAGAAGAAACAAAAGAACAATTCTGTACCGGACACCACTCCGTCATTGCGTGGTGAAACAACCCCACCTTCTCGACCGTTCAGCGAGCAACTTCGAAATGCTGATCAGATTGACAAAGAACGCCTCAACAGCGGCAAAACAGCGAGGCGAGGTTTTGGGGTAAGCGGAGACGTTTTGGAAGATCTGCCATTTTCTTGTGAAGACTTTCGCAAACGGATCGCTTCTCAAACAATCGATCAAGTGTCCCTCGACATCAGTCCTCCTTATCGGCCGGACGAAATGGACGAGAAACGGTATCAAAACCTGAAGGAAAAGTTTGATGAAAAACAGGCAATCCGAACGTGGCACGATCGAAATGGCAATGCCATTGCCACTGGACGTTTGAACGACTTGGCTTACGAAAAAGCAGTCATCGAGACCAACGATGGGTCAAAAGATGCGTTGCCGATCAACCAACTTAGCGAGGGTGACATTGCCTACATCGCAGACAACTGGGGACTCCCCAAAGAATGTCTGATTGAACAAGTCGCCTACACTCCACGACAGTGGACCCCATCAACAATGACCTGGAAAGCATCGAACCTATGCCACCATCCGCTGTACTTTGAGGATGTAAATCTCGAACGCTATGGACACACTCGTGGACCGATCCTTGAGCCGGTTGTCCAATCGGCCCACTTCTTCGCGAATATCGCAGTGCTGCCATACAAGATGGGTGTTCACTGTCCTTCGGAATGTCAGTATGCGTTGGGTTATTACCGCCCCGGCAACTGCTCTCCTTGGATCAAGCCACCTGTACCAATCAGTGCCCGCGGAGCGATCGCCCAAGCGGCTACCATGACAGGAATGTTCTGGTTGATCCCGTAAATAAAGTCGAAGGCATTGGCCGCAGCGGGCTTGCGAATTCAAACGAGAAAACCTGCCCTTGGGCAGGTTTTTTTGCCTCCGTCAAAACGGCAACAGCGCATTGTTCTAGAAGTCAGACAGTCGCAATTTGATTGGGCAAACCGATCAGGCGTCCATCAAGCAAAGCGTTGAATGCGAGTGGCAGATGCCTGCCCCTGAGGCGTGATGTTGAGATTGATGAATGAATCACCGGCAGGAATGCCATTTTCGGAACAAGCGTTGATGGGACAATCTGAGTCCAGTTCCGACAGATTCCTGATTGGAAACAGTTCTCCTCCCAAACACGCGAGGCTGGCCACAGCTTCGACCATCCCTCCACCAGCGCCAAGATTTCCCATATGCCCTTTGGCAGTGGTTACAGGAGGTTGCTCGGCGGGCTCTCCAAACACTTCTCGAATTGCTTCTGCTTCCTGCCGATCACACTCTTGGGTCCCAAGCCCATGGGCATGGATGTGTCCAATGGATTTTGGATCTGCGTCACCCAGTGCTGCTTTCAGGACATTGACGAACGCCTGTTTGAGAAAATCACCGTCAGGCATTTTTCCAACAGCACTGCTTCCATAACCGACAACTTCCGCCAGAATGCTCGCGCTACGCTCTTGAGCGTTTGAGAGCGTTTCGCAGATCATTGCCGCGGCACCCTCACCGACGACGCTTCCATCGCGTGTCTTATCAAACGGCCGTGACATGACCTTGGGGTCTTCCTGATTGGCCGCCAGTTTTTCCTGTAACGAGGCATGTAGAGTTCGCAAGGGATGAATGCGTGATCCGGTTGAACCTACGATCAAAGCATCTGCATGCCCACGAACAAGGGTCGAATAGGCTTCGGACAAAGCAGCCCCTGCTGATGCCTCGCGCACCGTAATCGAATTATTGGGTCCCCGCAGATCGTTGTAGATAGCGATATGACTCGCTGGCATGTTGGGTAGATATTTGAGAAGCCACAGCGGGTTCACTTCCGGTTTCCCTGTTTGCCCCCATTCACTGAACTGGAATTCCCCTGCGTCATCGAGACACTTGCTGATACCAGTGGCGAACTCCTCCGGCAAGGACATGATGTAGTCACAACCGTAAACCACGCCCACACGATCGCGATCCCGCGAATCCACATCCAAACCAGCATCATTCAACGCCAGTTGTGCTACTGCCACCCCCATCTCAATTTCACGACACATGACCTTGCTGCCTTTGCGAATTGTTCGCTGCAGCTTTTTGTCCATCGGTCCATAATCTGAAATGTGCCCCGTAAAACCTCTGGCTTCGGCACCATAATCGGTGCAGAGCACACCCAGTGGAACCTCACTGAAGGGGCCCACCGCACTGGTACCGTCGTGCAGCGATTGCAACAAGGAGTCAGGGTCGTTTCCCAGAGGACTAACGACTCCCAATCCAGTAATGACGACGCGTTGAGAAGAGCTTTTATCCATGGATCGCGAAGCTAGCGGGCCAGAAGTGGGAAGGATCTGTGGACAGGATCAACCAATCCGCAGGTCAGGTAATCTGGGCATTCTAATCAGACAGGCGGTCGGCTTTCAGGGGGGCAACACTCATCCCGATTGGAAGCTGACCAATAAATCCACTTAGATTTTCCCCAAGTATGACCTGCATTCACCACACCAGCCCAGCCCAATTTTGATCAATAACGACCGCGGCTGGTTGGATTGTGAGGAGAAGCCATCTGCATCGATGGCCCCGTATGCGTCAGATTTGCCGAAGCTCGGCCCTTGAATTGAATGAACATCAAGGCGTCAGCTCGCCCCGTTGTTGTGCCTGTCAGCATGTCCATATTCAGAAAGGACATGGGTGATGCCGGCTTCCCATCAGGGCTCGCCACCACACCACAGGATAGTAATAAGATCATGTCCGAAGGCCACCGGAATCGCTCGTTCAAACGCCAGCTGACAACTTGCGGCACGTCAATTTGAGCCCGATGCACCTGATTGTTCTGTAGCGGCAATTCAAGGTCGACCGGCAATAACTTGTCCAACTGATCTATCTCAGCCTTGATCACACAGTCAATCACCTTGCCATCCGTACTCAATAACGGACTGATCTCAACTTTGTAACCAACATGAATTTCACCGGTTTCAGGCTCGTACGGGGGCCAGCCCGTTGGGGTCTGCCGCATGTTGCGAACGTAGTTCTTACCCACCGTGCTAGTCAGCTTCTGAGTCTGCCCATTATGCAGAACCAAATTTAAGTCTTGCTTGATACGGGTATCCGTACGCTGCCGAAGTTGATTCATCACCATGGCTGCATTCTCTTTACTTAACAGCCATGCCTGCACACCAGGTGAATCAACACCAACATGCTGCATTAACAATTGAGCTCGACTTCGCCAATTCGGATTACCCACATTAAGAACCTTGACACTCAGAACCTGAGGTTCAGTATCACCAGCCACAAATTTCTCTACCACCTCACCAACCACCTGATGCATCTCAGGAGTGTGATAGACAGAGAGCGTGCTATGGTCCGCATTGAGGAACCCAAAAGGTGGACTGAACCAAGCGTCGCTTCCTGTTTCGCGAATGATCCAATCGACCACAGCCTGCTCGGGGCGAACAACCTGCTTTAAATGTCCGGTGTACGGTGAAAGATCGTATTTTCGGTACTTTTGGCCCGCACCAGAAGGCAATGTTTTGTCGGCAGCCACCGATGTTGTGGAGACAGGCGATTGCCCCAAGCTTTGAACTGCAGTCTGCCCTGAGTTCACTCGACCCGCTGTCGATGGTGCTGCTGTCGATGGCACTCCTGTGGTTGGAAAACCATTCGTCGGAGACGCCGTATTGCCGCCTCCACCTGGCAAGCCAAATCCCTGAGCAGATACAAAATTAGCGTCCCAACCCAATGCTGAGGTAGCCATGACAATTAGTAGCGTTGAAAGACGCATCGATTCCATTCCCTGATCGATTCCACTGAGTGGGACAGGAGCCTGCCCGCAGTAAACTTGCCTATAACGGCTAGCCACTTAACAAGGCAAGATGGAATCAAACGCACAAACAAGGCGAATGGCTTTTGCTAGCATCAACGACGCAGCTGTGCATTCATCTCCGTCGTTGCCTCAGCCACTGCATCCTGCCAACGGGCATCGCCAAACCGCTGACGATATTCTTCGCGTGCATGGGCAAATATAATGTGCCGCGAGCTATTCACCACGGCACCGAGTCCGTCCTCATCAAGTCCGACAAGAACATCGGCCGCTCCGCCTCCTTGTGCTCCGAAACCGGGCACAAGAATCCAACTTCCTGGCATTGCCTGTCGCAACTTGGCAAGTTGTTCGGGGTAGGTTGCACCGACCACGGTTCCCACGGGCCCATAGCCTGATTCGCCAAGTCGACTGGAATTGAACTCCGTGACCAGTTCTGCGACGCGTTGATAAACGGTTTGCCCATCAGTCACACGATCCTGCAACAAGCCCCCCCCCGGATTGGAAGTTTTGACAAGCACAAAGATTCCTGCGGCACGCTTGTCGCACATGTCTACAAACGGCTCGAGACTGTCTTCGCCCAGATAAGGACTGACTGTCAAGCTATCGCTGCCCCACGGGCTGGTTTCACCGAGGTAACCATCCGCGTAGGCCGTTGCGGTGCTACCAATATCATTACGTTTTCCGTCGGTGATAACTAGCAATCCAGCCTTTTTTGCGTATTGAATGACTTGTCCCAGTGCGACCATGCCGGCCGGTCCAAGCTGTTCAAAAAAAGCAGCCTGTGGTTTCACACACGCGACTTTTCCTGCCACCACATCAATAATCTCAGTACAAAACTGGGTGTAAGCTGCAGCCCACTCGTCTGCAGAATCATTGACTACCGAGTCACGGAGCGGGGCTGGCAGCTGGGCTTTTCGTGGATCAAGACCAACGCAGGTGATCGAGCCGGACTTACGCACGGCCAAGGCAAGACGATCCGCAAAAAGCATTATTTTCCCCGATTAGTCTGTGATTGCGAGTTTCTGAAAGCGTAGATCCGGGACGATTCACCGGTTTGTGCCTCCAGAATCTTGCCTTCCAGAGCGATCAGGTCAAGGACCGTTGTGCCACAGCGACTTCGATGGCAAGCGAGTTGCGGAGCATATTCCACAGGAATAGCTGCAATGGCTGCCGAAGCGTCATGCTGAGCAAGAATAAAACGATCGGGCCAGTTCCCAACACGGGCTTCAAATTTTACCCTTTGATCACAAAAACGTCGTCTAGCAAACTTCGAGATCGTTGGTTAGCATTTTGTCTCTGACGGAGAGGCCATTGAGGTGTCTTCTCTGGCGGGCTGTAGCGCAGCCTGGTTAGCGCGTTTGACTGGGGGTCAAAAGGTCGGAGGTTCGAATCCTCTCAGCCCGACTTGAAGAAACACCGTGATTCACGGTGTTTTTTTATGCGCCGACTTCAATGCTGACCGACGGCACTTCGTCTTTCTCCACCGATAAAGTCGCCAAGGCCCAGCCATTTCACCGGCCGAAGAACGATTTCACTGGCCACAGAAGCATTACTTTCAAAATACGCCAACACTTTGGTTCCCAATGCCAGGTCAACAGTCGCGGACAAGGCAAGTCCATTCAACCACATCGTGGGCGAAAGTCGGCAGACATTAGGACAGGCGTTCAGAGATGGCCTACACATGATTGGCCATGCGTTTTTGGTATTTCTTCGCTATTCGGTGTTCACTCTGCCGCTACTCGGTGTTCACTCTGCCGCTACTCGGTGACGGGTGCACTCACGCCCCGATGGTTCTGGATATCAAATTCGGTACCCCATCGAGTCAGCATTCCGAGGCCGCTGAAAACAACCAAACGTGGCTGCGTTGCTCCGCAGCAACGTCAAAAACATTTCGCAGCAGGTTTCGCGCGCTCCAAAGACTTCGCGATGCTCATTGTCCCCCCACCTCGATTCTGATTTATATCGTGGACAAGTGATTGGCAAAGGGCTTGGCTCGGATTCATTGTCGAATGCCCGTTCAGCTGGAGTTTCGTAATTTACATTGCACAGATGTTCGCTATCGATTTGTTTGAGTGACATATGAAATGTTGCAAAGAGAACGAAAAATTGGCATCGCAGCACTTACCACCTGTACCCCCCTGCCTGAAATCAAGTGTCCGTCTCTGCTGGACGATGTTACCGAATTAGCTGTTACCGAATTAGCTGTTACCGAATTAGCTGTTACCGAATTAGCTGTTACCGAATTAGCTGTTACCGAATTAGCTACTACCGAATTAGCTACTACCGAGTTGCCCGACCACCGCTCGGATGCGACTGCACACGTCAGAACTACGAAGCGATGACCGGTATTGAGGCTGCATTAGTTCAGGTTTCGAACCGAGCTAGGTTCCCATCGTCCTACAAAATAAGTGACCGGCTTAGGCTGGAGGGGCAATGGCGTTGTGAATACTAAGTGAAATCGACGACCGAGCAGGCGAACTGGAATGGCACTGCATGGCGTAAGCATGTGCGATTGATTTAATATGTTGGAGATTTTTGCAATACCGTACTTGGCGATATCTGGAGTGATTGGCTGGCTCATATTTCAGCCATTTCTTCCAGCTCACCAATCCGAATCGCTTTTGCCCGCAAAGATTGCGATTACTGATTTACTGGCTATCTCCTTACCAATCAGTATTGTTTTTTCATTTGCCCGATTGATCGCACCGCTCGGCAACATGTCGGGTTCAATGCAGGCGACCGTGGCAGTCACTGCTTTGCTAGTTGCAGTACCTTGGTTGGCGGCGGGCCTCTTTTTAGTGCCAAAGACATTTCAAGTGACGTTTTTCAAACGCATGGCAATCATGGGAGTCATTGCCCCTTTTGGGATTCTTTTAACGATTGGTTGGATCGGATTCTTGATCTGGGCGTGTACCTATTCGCTCCTATACAGCGTCCCATCCACGATTGCGATTGCCGCCGCAACATTAGGGCTACGCATCCTTAGCTTCTGGGTTTGCCAAGCCGATTCAGAGGTAGTAGTCAAAAACGCAGTGGAACATGACATGGTTCCTGAAGATACTTAGCAAGTAAATTTTGATATCTGACTTCCGCCAACATCAACCAAGTCGATGGGCAAGCAGTCACAGACAGATCCCAACTTGATGATAATTACACACGCCTCTGCAAATGCAGTGCGACGACCAGAGAACGCGACTCACCAGGTCGAGGACGAAACAGTTGCCTTCGATCTCGCCCCGCCCTACAAGCCCTGAGCCGAAGGTTCAAATCCCATCTGCCGAACTTGAAATAAGAACAGCCCGTATGGTCGGGCTTGCCTTCTGCAAACTCAATGTCCGTGACTCGGCGGTTGTATTTCCCCCCAGCCTCTCTTCATCCACCTGCGTTTCTGATTTGGAATCTGCCTCGACGGTGTTGACGGTCATTCGCATTGCAGCCCATCGTCTTATCGGGTTTTTCCTGCTTTGCCCCTAACCTGCAACGGGGTCTGGCTATTCTCTAGTAATGACCACCCATGAAAACTCACCTGCAGATACCATCCGTCAGATCAGCCTGCATCAGGCAGTTCTGCTGGCATACATTTTGACCCTGCACCCTGATCGCAGCGAAGCGCAAGACATTTTGCAGGAAACCAACGTTGTTCTGTGGCAAAAAGTCCGCGAGTTCCGACAGGGGACAAATTTCAAGGCGTGGGCGTTTCGAATTGCCTATCTACAAACGCTAGCTCATTTCAAACGTATCAAACGCAACCACTGGCTAGGATTTTCTTCTGAACTGGTTGAGACACTTGCCGACGAAGCGGAGCTGACATTGGCCGATTTTGAGCAACGGCAAATCGCATTACGAGCTTGCATTCAAAATCTGCCTGACAAGGATCGCGAAATTTTGCGTGCTCATTACGAAAGTGGCCAGCCACTTGCCGAAGTGAGTGATCAACTCGAGCGCAGCATCGGAGCGTTAAAGCAGGTCCTGTTTCGCGTACGGCGAGCATTGCGAACCTGTATCGAAATTCGGCTTGCGGAGGGAGCAACTAATGGCTGAAACGAATGAATACCCCGACGACGAACTTGCATCGCTGCTTGAAGCAGTCTTAAATCGTGAGATCACTTCGCCTGAACAGGAACGCCTTGCCGAACGCTTGTCAGCAGATCCACAAGCCAGAACCGAGTTCATCCGGGTAACGGCATTCGATGCCATGCTGACGCATGAGTTCCCGGCTGCTGATTATCCCCTAGCGTCCAGTGCCTTAGAAATTGCCAATTCGAAACCCAGTGCAAAACCTAGGACTTCCAGAAGATCCACTTGGCTTTCTGTGGCCGCTGCCCTGATGCTGCTGCTTGGATGGATTGCTGTTCAAAAAGATCCCTGGAAGCAGGTTTCGCCAGTGAATGTCGTCGCTAGATTTTCGAATCTGAATGACATCCGTTGGATGGATCCGACAACGCAAGGCTTGTCGAGTGATGGAATTCGCATCGGGCAGCGTATCGAGTTGTCATCGGGTTCAGCCGAGGTGACTTTCAACACGGGAGCCAAGCTAAGGATTGTTGGACCAACAATCGTTGAACCACGGACGAACAATAGTGTATTTCTCACGATGGGGGATCTGCATCTGGAGGCCAAAACACCTCAATCAAAAGGTTTCACTGTCGTCACCCCGACCTCGAAGTTCGTCGACATCAGCACATCCTTTAGCGCTAGCGTTTCCCCTGATGGACTCAGTCGCTTGACCGTAACCGAGGGCGCGGTTGATGTGGTTCTGGAAGGAACTGAGCGATCGCCCCGGTTGACGGCAGGAGACTCACTGTACGTGGAGCCCGGTGAGCGCCAAGTCATGACCCGCATCGAAGAAGGGGACGGAACAGCAGACTTTAAGTTCCCAACCATTCAGCCGCCAAGTCGAGAAGATTTAGCAGATCAGTCACGAGGGAATGTTGAAATTCGTGTCACACGCGGAAACCTGAAGTTCAAAACGGGAAAGGGAACAAGCGGCCCGATTTCTTTGCTGACCAACGGAACAGGGCAGTCACATCAAGACGCACCAAATGAGTCTGCCTTCTTCGAAGATCATTCGAGTGGCAACTTCCTGATTGATCTGGGGCAAAATACTGCGATCTACAAGATCAATACTTACTCGTGGCATCAACATGAAACAAATGAACGGCATCGTCATCGGGCACGGCAACGATTCACGCTTTATGGTTATTCCGATGAACAGCTACCCGACCTGACGCAAATGCCAACCGAAAGTGGTTGGACACGCATTGCACGAGTCAACAGTGATCATTTTTTCGAAGTGGCAACACCGCTGGACCGTCCCGCGCAGCAAGCGTCCTCCGTCACAGCCGCGCGGGGTGAAATAGGAAACTTCCGCTACCTTCTGTGGGAAGCAAACGGAAACACGTTCTTTGGTGAACTGGATGTTTTTGGTGCTCCTCACCACGAGACTCAAAATTAAAATTACAAAAAGAAAACCCCGACCTGCCATTATAAATTGAACATGAATTACATCACTCTCGCCCTCATCACGGTGATTCTCACTATCGTCGGCCAAACCGCTGCCGGGCAAAATCCGTTTGTGGGTCAATGGGCATTAACCCTTCCAAGCGGTGGTCCTGGTTGGCTTGGCGTTGCCGAAACTGGGGGTCAATTAACTGCAAGTATTTTGTGGGGCGGCGGCAGCGTGAAGCCAGTGACCTCGGTAACGGTTAATGGCAACCAACTGGTGATCACCCGTGCTCAAGTACAACGAACGGGGAAGGATAAGGGAAAGAAAGTAACTGAAACGATTGCCGCGAAACAAAACGACAATCAGCTGAAACTTGTCACCGTGAAAACACGACCGGACGGAAAGCATTTCGCGCGGGCCGAGTTCACAGGTAAACGGACAACGATGCCAGCCAAACCGGATTTGTCAAAAGTAAAATTGGGCAATCCTATCCACTTGCTAAACGGAAAAGACCTGACAGGCTGAAAGGCTCTGAACCCACAGGCTGCGATGGAATGGAGCGTCAACGAGAACATCCTGAGCAACCGCATCCACCAGGAAGAAGGCAAGCGGCGATCACACACCAACATTTGTACGGAACGTGAGTACGAGGACTTTAACCTGACTCTGGAAACCCGCACCCTGAAAACAGCAACATCGAACCCAACCGCTAACATGATTCACCAAATCCTTGGCCCGATTGGCTTGCTCCTCTTCATCGCTCTAACGAGTGCTGCCAACCCACCCAACATTGTGCACATTCTGGTCGACGACCTTGGCTGGCAGGATGTGGCATGTTACCGCCGCGAATACACCGACGATGAGCCTTTGTATGAAACACCTAACATGGATCGGATAGCCGCACGGGGCATTCGATTCATGCAGGCTTATTCACCGTCAGTCACATGTGCTCCATCGAGGGCTGCGTTCCTGACGGGACAATACACGCCACATAATGGTGTCTATCACGTGAACATGGGATGCCAAATCCCCAGACCGAGACGCACCAACGCACAGATGCTGGATCCCTACTATGTCGGCCGACTCATGCCCGGCAAACCAGTAATCGGCAATGCACTAAAACAGGCTGGATACAGAACGGCACACGTTGGCAAGTGGCATGTTGCCGGCGCCTCAGGCTACCCTTCGCCGATTCAAGTTGGCTTTGATTTTTCGTTCGACCACAAAAAAGAATACAACGATCCCGAGATCTACGATAAGAATGATCCGAAAATCGCGAACTTCCCCGGTCTCTTTAACCAGCCCAAGAACCGTCTCAAAGACGCCTTCAACGACCCGCGATTTCCACTGCTTGATGATGATCGACCTTACGACAGCATGACCGATCTTTCGCAGCGTTGGATCCGCAAAGTCGCTCGCGGAGACCAACCATTTTTCTTGAACCTGTGTCCCAATCTTGTGCACGGTCCGATCATGACACGAGATCGCAAGCGGTTGGCTTATTACTGCAAAAAGCTAGGAATCCCGTTTCCCACGGATCAAGGTTCGATCTCGGATCCTAACAAACCGGGCCAACATAATCCTTACTATGCCAGTGCAGTTGATTCAGTGGACTGGATTATCGGACAGATTGTCCAGACGCTGGAAAACACCAACGACCCGCGTGATCCCGGTCACAAATTGATCGATAACACTTATGTGTTCGTCAGCAGCGACAATGGCGCAGCTCAAAAGCTTCGCAACTGGCGTTCAGACGACGGCAAGTTGGATTTCGAGAAGGTCAGCGACAACGATCCGCTCCGTGAAGGCAAATCATGGGCCTACGAGGGCGGTTGCCGAATCCCATTTCTCGCGATGGGACCAGACATCAAACCGGGAACCGTCAACAGACAAACTCCAGTAAACCTGATTGATCTCTTTCCCACCTTCCTCGCAATCGCGGGCCAAAATGATTACGGCAAACTGGATCTCGACGGGTGCAATCTACTGCCCGTGTTGCAAGGAAAGGACGCAACAGCAAGGTTCACCGATGGCGAAGGACGCGACACGATCTACTTCCACTACCCTGTACTCAATGGAGCGTTTTCGACGATTCGCCGTGGTCCGTGGAAGCTCATGAAGAACACCGGCAGTCCCATGAATTCTGCTCCGAAAGTGCAACTGTTCCAGATCTACAATCACGACGGTTCCAATCTCGATCTCGGCGAGACACTGAGCGTCGGCAACAAATATCCCGATATCAAAAAGCAAATGCTGACGGATCTCGACCGTTGGCTCAGCGATCACAACGCCGGTGTTCCGTACAAAAACGCAGCTTACAAACCCGGCGGCCTTCCCGGACAAGAAAACATCCCCAAAGTAAAGCAGCGCGGCAGTAATGGCGACCAACTCTGGGCGACCGTTGAAACGGGCAAAGGGAAATCGAAGATCGTCGAGGCATTCCTGTTGTACACAACCAACCCCGGCAAAACCGAAGAATGGTTCCGAGCCCCAGCAGCATTTAAAAATGGACGAGCCACTGCGGAGGCACTACCCGGCATGACTCACGCTGTTTTTTGCCTGATTGACGAGAACAACTTTCTGATTCACTCTGAGACTGTGCCAGGAATGATGCAGTACCGTCTTGGCCAACCTATATCCGCTGTACTCGAGGACGGTTACGCGTATCGCCCAGGTTTGGTTTCGCTGATCGCGGTTGCCCGTACCGCTGTGAAGCGACCGGAAAAACCCGATCAAAGCAGCAAAGCTATCCTAAATGCACTGCAATTGGCTGAAACCACCTTGAATACACCCGTCAATGCAAGCGGCTACACCAAAGCGATTCAGAATCTACGTAAAACGTTACGATCCTTGGATGTGCCTGCCGCCCGCCACCCTGCCATGAACTGGTTCCCAAACCCATGAATTACAAAATAGCGCAGTACTGCCTGTACTGTTTCGCAGTCGCTTCATGTTTGCTCTCGACTACTTCAGCCAATGAACGTCCTCCGAAGCCGAATATCGTCCTGGTACTGACGGATGATCTTGGTTGGCAAGACGTCAAGTGTTACGACATTGATGAACCGAGCCCGATGGAGACACCGAATATCGACGCACTGTCGAAGCAGGGAGTGATGTTCTGGCAGGCGTATGCCCCCGCGCCCACTTGCGCTCCATCTCGTTGCGCGATCATGAGTGGGGTCCACCCCGCTCGTGCACAAAAAACGCATGTTGTGGGGGGAAATCCACCGCGACCCCATCACAAGACAGCTCATCCCATGATGCCGCCGTGGTACAGCGGCCGCATGCCGGAAAATGAGTTCACGCTCGCCAAAGCGCTTCAAAAGGAAGGCTACACGACAGGCCATGCGGGCAAGTGGCACATGGCGATCCAACACAATGCGTACCCCGATGCTATGGATCAGGGGTTTGACTGGAGCAGGAGCTCTCGTGGCGCTCGATCTTCTATGAAACCAAACCGGGTCAGCGACTTTGCGACCAAACGCAAAAGTGATCCATACCGTTTGGATGCCAATGGATTTCCGTTTCACCAAAACAGTGAAAATGCTCTGACCTTTCTGAACGAGAATCAAGACAAGCCATTCTTTTTGTACTACGCAACATGGCTCGTGCATGCCCCAATCCATACCCGCAGCAAACAGTTGCTGGACAAGTATTGTGAGAAACTCGGTGTGCAGCCCGACCAAGATCAGCCAGAGCAATGGAACGGCAAGGGTCAAACCAATCCGTTCTACTGCGCCATGGTTGAGGAACTTGATTACTACCTCGGAAAGATTTTCAAGCACTTGAACCAGACGGAAGATCCTCGCTGGCCAGGACACAAGCTCAACGAAAACACTTACGTGATCTTCACCTCGGACAATGGTGGTATGGAGGGCCATCCTGGTGAAATCTATACCGACAACTACCCACTTGATCGCGGGAAAATTTCGCTCATGGAAGGCGGTACGCGTGTTCCACTGATCATCACTGGTCCCACTATCCCCAAGGGCGTGCAAACGGACGTGATGGTGAATGGACTCGATTTTTATCCCACTATTCTTTCCTGGGTCCATGCAAAACCGGCAGAAAACAAACAGCTTGACGGTGCTGACCTTTCACAACTGCTTTCAAAAAACCCGTCCGACGCCTCTTTGGTCACCGGTACAAACGGCAAGCGTCGTGACACAATGGTTTGGCATTTTCCGAACGGCGTCGCGTTGGAAAGTACGATTCGCATCGGCGACTACAAACTCGTTCGCAATTACAACCACGTTCACGATCCAAGTGCCATTCCCTTGGAACTTTACCGGCTCTACCAAAGCGTAGATGGCAAACAAGTTCGGGTTGACATCGAAGAGGCGAAGAATTTGGTGGATACCGAGCCAAGGCGAGCAAGTCAAATGAATGACGAACTGTCACTCAGGCTCGAAAAGATGAACGCTAGCTACCCGTACAACAACCCGGCGTTTCGTAACGTGGGTCGCACCGGCAAACTTGTTCCGACCGTGACTTCACACGAACGAAACGGTCGTAAAGTAAAGTTCACTTTCGAAGAAAATGGTGCGAAAGTGGTTCAAGCCAACTTGATCTACAGTCGTAATGGCAATGATCGAAACGAAGAGTGGTTTCGTGCAAAGGCCACTTTAGATAGCACCAACACTGTCATCGCTGACTTGCCACAAGGTACGACGCACTACATTATCAATCTGATCGACCAAAACAACTTTCTTGTCAGTTACCCTGACGTGCCAGGCGGAAATCATTTCAAGAAGACGAAAGAGAAGTTTGCCAAGCATGCCATCTCTGTCGATGCAGAAAACTAAAGATCGATCAGTCCGTCAGTGTTTGTGAAGTGACGAAAAGAGCACATCAACTAGCCAACAACTCGGCTCTTGCGCAGTTGTTCCTTCAGGGTGTGCTGCACGAGCCGAAAGAAGTCTGTCGCTCCGACAGCTTCGGTTTGACAGAATCCCTCACTCGCGTCGCAACTCATCCACAAACCGCTGATAATTCTGTTCTGGCCCATTGTTTTTGCTCTCATGAATGCTAGCGCCGAATACGATTCTAAATGAATTGCCTTCAGCCACCGAAACAGTACTTTTCTTTCCCTGCTTCATCGCGGCACGACCGAATGGATTCGCAACAAAAACTCCATAGTTCCGATTGTGCCACCAGCTCTTTCGAAAATTGTCCGGAGAGGCCATCAACGTGATACCCACATGATTATCACCGAGCCGACCTGAGTAGTCGCACCATGCCGCGGATTGCCCCCAAGTTGCCCGCGCGGTTCGTTTCCCTTTCGAACTTAGAATGACACCCCCATTTTTTTCGGTTAACGGCGTAGCGACACGTGCTCCAAATCCCATTTCTTCTTGGTCACCAAAACTGAAATCACTTTGCGATGACTCAAAGGTTGCGTCCCAAATCAAGGACCACTCCGTTCCCCCGCCGCGCATAACAAACCGGTTAACGACAGTGCAGATAAGATCATTGCCGGCTGACAGGAGCTCAGATTCCGTCGAGAACGTCAGTCGACCTTCCTTGACTTCCGGCTGCGTTTTGAATCGGAGATGTTTGATCGTCCCGCCGTTCCGCCAAAAATCCGAACCATGGACATCTCCAAAAGCCAACCATAGCCCTGGGTGCATCGTGGCATGATCTGTCGCATCCTTGCCTGGCACAGGTGGGTAATTACGTGTCACCTGCAAACCACTCAGGGTTTTGAGATTAGCAAAATAGGGTCTCAGAATCGTAGTGTCACGAAACACGTACTCTGCCAACGGATTTCCCGCATAGAAAAACTGCAAACGGTCCTGTTGTTGAACAAAAGTGAATCCCTCGGCATCACCCGTCTGCACCTGCGGGCTTTCCATCACTGTGGCGGCAGGTGTTTCCTGCGCATTCTGCCGCTCCTTACGCAGCTTTTTGTTCTTTCGCGACGCTCGACTTCCACTTGTTTTCTCATCCCGTAAAGTCATCAGATAGGCGGTAAGATCAGCGAGCTGTTGCGAGCTCAACAACGGTGCCATCGAAGGCATCGCTGATACGGGGCGACTCTTGCGCCTCTCAATCGCTGCCTTGGGCAACACAAGTTGATTTCCATCAACGAGGCCGAGCGTCAGACTAAGTCCACTCTCTTCGATTAACACACCCACGTGAACTCGACCGTCATCGGTCAGCACACTCAACTGCTGAAAACCCTCAGTGATCACAGCATCGGGTTCAATCATTGACTCAGCCAAGTGCCGAGCGGTCGCCCGACCGCCGACCCTGCCCAAATTAGGTGCAAATCCACCATTTTGCTCATTCAAGCGATGACACTTGATACACCCCGCTCCCCTCGCATGCGTGAAAAGTATTTCGCCTCGCAGGACATTTCCGCCTTCCACCAGTCCCAGTGTCGATTCGATCAACTGTGACCGCGACACTGTTTCCGCATGCTTTTCCAGCAACTGAGGCTGGAGCAACACCACATAATTTGCACAAGGTGATTTGCGTTTAGCATCAGTATTTCCACCCAACACAATGCGACCTGCGGGATACTCACACGAGTAAATCCGCATGGTGCAATCATCTGTGACCAGTTGCTGATCAGTTCGTAGATACTTTTTCTTGACCCAGGCCGGGGGATCTCGCTGACGATTATCAACAGCGACCAGAACACGCATAGGCACTGGGGAATCAAAACTCAACCATTCATCCCCGCGTGATTCATCATCATCATTCGCAGTTTGAATGAAGTCAGATCCCACCAACTCCTCGGGCAACTCCCGTACTCGATAGCGGCGATCGCTATAGATTTGCGCACCACGGACAAATCCGCGGGGCAGTAGGCGATAAGTCTTGTTGCTCTTCGCACGGACATTACGGATCACTGAAACCACGGGAAGACTACTCTGAGTATTAATCTGCCTGCTGTTGGACATCTGCAAATCAGCATTTTGCTCGAGTGACCGTCCTTTGACGATCAACTTTTCTCCTCCGTTGGCCACCTTGGCAAGCCACGCCGAAGCGATCGCTCGATTGTCTTCATTGCTGTCCTTCAATACCGCCCGCACATCCGCCTCGCCGAGTTCGTGCATTTCAAGCAGCGCTAACAACGCTCCGCGACGAACACCATCATGAGTGTCAGCCTGAAATTTTCGTAGTTCCTCAACGCTGCACAGCGTTTGTAGCGTCTTCCACGCGATGTAATAGATCGCAGGATCCTGTTCCTGCGATAGAAGTTCCAGCAACTGCGGAACATGCTGATGCTGCTTTGTTTGCATCAATGCCTGCACTGCTTCAAAGCGGATTCGTGACTCAGGATCGTTCAAAGCGTCAATGACGCCGTCCGGAAGGGCACGCGGCATCTTTGCCTCACGCGCTCGAAATGCCAAAATCCGAATTGACTGTAATCTGTGATTGAAAGCCGTTGACTTGTGGCTCGATTTTCCACGGGCCAGGATTTGTTCAAACACCTGATCAAGATTGATTTGATCGGTTTTGATTTGATCGGTTTTGATTTGATCGATGGCAATTCGCCCCAACGTCCACAGCGTCCATGTTTGCTGCATCTCTGTTTGCTGTGTTTCAGCGAGTGACTTGGATTCAAAAGTCTCCAACAGCTCCTTCACAATTTCATTTCCACGGCGGACCAATTCATCTTGTGCATCAATTCGATGAACTGGCAGAGGAGACGAAAATTGTTTTACCAATTCCGTAACCGATTTCTTGTTCAAGGCGACCAAGGACCCTGCGGCATGATCCACGGGCGCATTTTTTCGAGCGACACGATAAATGCGTCCTTCGTTAGTCAGCTTGCCATCTTTCCACTCCGCCCCATAACCTCGGCTCCACCCCAGAATCCATAACGCGCCATCTGGCCCCACTTCAATGTCAGTGGGACGAAAAAGAGAATCACCGCCCACAATGAACGGTTCCCAGGCACCTGAAGCAGGCCGCATCAAAGCACCATGCCATTTCGGTCGCCAAACGTAAGTGGTCTTGTTCAACCAATCATTGATAAAAAATGCTTTTCGATATTGGGTTGGAAAATCAAGCCCGTGACCGAAGACAATTCCGGTTCCCGAGCCTTCAAAAAGCGGACCGCTGACCGGTGCGGAAGGCGGATGTGGCTCCGGCGACCAATGTGCGCTCCAAGGATGATTCCATCCAAAGTGAGCACCATAGAAGGGCATGATAATTCGATCACCACCAGTTTGGTCATTGTCAGTTCCCAACCAATTGAATTGGCTGTCCATGGTGATATCCCATGGGTTACGAAAACCGCGTGCAACAATCTCAAGACTGGTGCCGTCCGCGTCACATCGCAAGACTCCCCCATCCAATCCCCAATCATCGTTTGGATCATGGAAACTGCGTTGATAATTCTCTTTACTGAACACCTTTGGCTCGGGCATGTCGGGCGCATTTGCTGGACTCTCAA
>Ga0315315_10001962_pt1 | contig 18902 bp, 14 predicted proteins | sample M140m3416metaG_FD_203699 | JGI IMG/M metagenome (GOLD analysis project Ga0315315, IMG submission 203699) | Ammonia-oxidizing marine archaeal communities from Monterey Bay, California, United States - M1 40m 3416 | ecosystem: Environmental > Aquatic > Marine > Intertidal zone | place: USA... | reverse complement strand
CTCGAGGAGGGGGTGTGTCGGGAACAGGCGCGTGGCAACCTCCCACAGTGTACCTATACCGAATTCTATTGGAAGATTAACCTCCACAACTTGATGCACTATCTCCATCTTCGTATGGATGATCACGCCCAAAAGGAGATCAGGGACTACGCGAATGCTATTTATGACTTGGTTGAACCTCTCGCACCCATCACAATGGAGGCGTTTAGGGATTTCAGGGTAAACGCGATGCATCTCACGGGACCGGAGATTGAGGCTCTCGCCACAGGAAAAGAGATAGATTCACCGGGGGAGAGGCGTGAGTTTGAAGAAAAGTTGAAGCGCTTAAAAATAAAAAGATAGTAGATAATAAATGTTCTCTCTCACAACATCTACAACTTTCATGGCGAAGACTAACCGTTTCAAGAAGTTTGGTAAGAAGATGAAGAAACAAAATGACACAGACGTGGGTAAGATCCGAGAGAAGTTGTCGGATATTAGCCGCGATGAACAACGGCGTGTCAAGGAAATTTTCAAAGAACACCAGGAATTCTTCAAGGGTTCTCAGAAAAAGGAAGAAGTCGCTATCGATTTTTACGAGAACTAAACGCAAACCACAAAGTACACAGAACAAACGCCATCGCTAATGGTGTATCGTCAAACTGATGCGCCATGAGCGCGCTCACTATACTATACTGAACCATGCGTATATCTTGTCTTGTTTTAGACATAGACCTTTTCATGGCCGCTTTGGATTTCTCCAAACCCAAAACAGCCGTACTTATATTTCGTATCTTCGCGGGCATTTCTGCCGTCTTCATGATAGCATCTTGTATGTCAACTGATTCCACAAATTGTTGTTTGATCATGGGTTCTAGGTAGGTGAAGTAGTTGAACTCTGGATCTAACTGGATACATATACCCTCTATGAGCGAGAAGGATTTTGCTAAATACACAAAACTCGTCGGTACCATGAATGGCTTTTCAGCCGCAAGTTGTGCCGCTATATCGTCGTTTATTATATTTGAACCATCGAGGGTTTCAAGATAACCCAAAACTGTTTCAAAAAAGAGTTCAATATCTGAAAGATCTGAACTCATAGGTATTATGACACCGAGGTTCACAAGAATTTGAACAATTCCCTTCGTGTCCTTGTCTATTATACATCCGAAGAGTTGTTTGAACCCATCGCGAAGTTCTTCGGAAAGGTCTACAATGAGACCAAAGTCGTAGAAGACTAACTTGCCCTTAGATGAAAACCCTAAATTACCGGGGTGGGGATCTGCGTGAAAAAAGCCTTTGTCCATCGTTTGGATCACATAGGAATTGATGAGAGCTTCACAGATCTTCTTTCTATTTACATTTGGATCTGTGAGTTCCGTGAGTTTTTCAGATTCAACATATTCCATGACGATGGTGTCATCCGTACAAAAATCCTTATAGACTTTTGGTACCTTTACCCACTTTACATCTTTCATATTCTTTCGAAAACGCACGGCGTTCTCAATTTCTTGTTGATAATCTGATTCACCCAAAAGGTACTCGATGGATTCATTGAGCACAAACTCTGAGCTATTCCCAGTGTCAACCCCAACTTTTTCCAAAAAACGCACAATCTCACGGACATTATCTGTATCCACCTTCATAGTCTCGTATATATTAGGTCGTTTGACTTTGACGATGACATCTTTCCCGTTTTTCAGTTTTGCGCGATGTACCTGTCCAATACTCGCAGATTTGAATGGTATTGGTTCAAACTCGACAAAGTATTCTAAATTTACAACATCCTGTACAACATCATATGCCACTGGAGGAACATTGTCTTGTAAAGACTCCAACTGTTTTGTGAATTCGGGAGGGTACAGATCGGCTCTCGTAGATGCGATTTGACCCAATTTCACAAAAGTCGGTCCAAGTTCCAAAAGTTGATCCCTCGTCCAAGACCCAAGTTCTGCCTTATCTTTTACAAAATTATTTTTCCATACAAATTTGGCGGCAAACTTCCAGGTCTTCATCTTCTGTGACGGAGGGGGTTTCAGTGGTCTATGTGTTGCGACGCATAGCATCCTACTCTGTGAAGATATTTTAATTTTTATCTTAGATTACTTTAAATGAAAAAGTTCTCAAACTTCCTTGGACCAATCAGCAACCCAACTGAAGCCGTCGTCAAGGCGCAACCTGTCCTCTTCACCCTCATCATCTTGTACCAGGGTCTCTTCTCTGGTAACGCGATCAAGATTCCAAAGAATCTCAAGACTGCGTTCAACAGCAAGACTTTCCGTTTCTTCTCTGTCATGTTGATTGCCTTCAGTGCGACCCAAGACATTGAGTATGCTCTCATCTCCACAGTGATTTTCTTGACCGTCATGTATGCCCTCAAGACTCCAGAGGAGAGAAGAGAATCTGGATTAATATAAATGTTAAAAGTAGAATGAAGATTCATATTGTTGGCGCTGGACCAACAGGTATGTCGCTTGCTTGGGAAATACTCAGGTCAGGGGAACACGATATTACAATTTATGATAGAAAGACATCCGCGGGTGGTTCTTGGTGGGAACCGGATACAGACATGAGAGATCTTCACGCACACAGAATAGTTTTTGACAAGGCTTTTGTGAATACCCACAGTCTCTTTGAGGAGATGGGGCTACGATGGAATGACATATTTGAGCCAGCAGAGAAAGATCTCTATAATTTTATAGGTCGTTCTCTCGGTATCAAAGATTACGGCGCACTCACATCTCTCGCGGTGAGAGTCCTCGCTCAACCTCAAAAGTATAGGGGTGTCTCGCTCAAAGATGCCCTCGGTGAGTTAACGGAAAGTGGTCAAACTTTACTTGAACACCTTCCACTCATTATGGATGGTGTGACATGGGAGACTATGTCTGCCTATGAATTTGTCAAAAGTTTTGATCATGTGGGACTCTCCAAACAATACACCCAAAAGGTTTCTGGTAAAGTGATGTGTGACGCAATGCAAGAAGCCCTTGAGAAGGTGGGTGTTGACTTTCAATTTGAGAAAGAGCTCAAGGGAGTTGAATACCTTGAGGATGGTTACAAAGCGGAGTTTGTGGATGAATCAGTGATTGACGATGGAATGCTTTTCCTTTGTTTAGATAACAGTCCAGCTCTAAAGTTTCTAGGCGAGAATTGGGGTTTAGAAGCAGACAAAAAGGTGCGAGAGAGTACATATGGATGTATAAATGTTCTTTTTGATTTTGATGAACCCATTGAACTTGGTGACGACCTTGAAATTGTGGCTACAACGAAGTGGAATCTCCAACCCGTTGTTCTCGCAGATGGTCACACAATTTCATGTGTTATATGTGATCTCACGGAAGATATACTCACAACACCACCAGAAGAGTTGAGAGTTCGTGTCCTCGAAGAATTGGATGTCCCCCTTCCCAAACAAATACGCTTTGGTTGGGGTGCCGAGTGGGATGATGAGCGTTGGCAATTTACACAATCATCGGGGGTTCTCAGCCTCCATGGTCAACTCCCATTCTTTGGTGAGTGCCCCCATGTGGCGATGTGTGGTATGATGTCACCCCGCAATACACCATATTCAAGCATCGAAGCATCTGTAGAAGTTTCGCGCAGTCTCAGCCACAAATGTTTTGGAACGAGGGAACCATTGAGTCCCCTCCTTCTCACACAAGTTTTATCATTGACACTTTTGGTGCTTATAGTTTTAATTCTAATTTATCGTAATAGAAATCTATGAAGTTTCAAGCCAAAGTACATACACCCATGTATGACCATAACGACAAAAAGTATATTCGTTTGGTCATTCCTGAAAATTGCGTTCAAATTATACAACGAATGCATATAAACAAGACCCATCTCATTCAAAATGAGCGAGTAGATAATCCATTGGATGGTCATATTCTCACAGTTAAGGTTCCGTTCCGTTATAGGAGAGTGATGTGTGAAGTCCGAGGACGACCCATGCAATCTCTTATAAAAGATGACGAAGTTGAAGTTACAACCGATTTCAAAGGTGTTTGGAATGTAGGTGGTTACAGTGGTTATTCTTGGGTACTTTTATCCGCGTCTTGCAATTCCTGAAGTTTAACTTCTTCTTCTTTCTTTTCTGGAATATCAATCGTGGTCAAACCATTTTCCTTGAAACCCAAAAACACGCGAAGGCTTCCCTGTAGACGGTGAAGTTCTTGGTACGTACTTTCGATCGCTTCTTGGATCTTTTTAATATTCTCTTCCACGTCAAGGGATGGCATTGTAACTATATAAAGTTACTATTCTTTAATATATTAAATGTTGACGCGGACGGGATACCTCGTCACTGAGGGACCAATTCAGGAAATTAAAAAGGAACTGACAGTAAGACCACAGGTCAACAGCGACTATGGATTTCCTCCCCCACCTTTCAAGGTTTTTAGAACAGCTAAGAATGGAGTGTGCGTTCCAAGATTCTACGGAGTTGGTAAGGTGGGAAAGCCCAAGGAGGATCGTCGCCCCGAGCCAGCGAAATCCAGCGCCAGGTTCGTCGGTCAGTTACGAGACGCAACCCACCAGAACGAGGCTCTTGCTGCAGCTATTAGTGCGGGCCATGGTGTTCTCTCGCTCCCATGCGGGTATGGCAAGACCACCGTATCCCTGGCAATAGCGTGTAAGTTGGGCTACCGCACAATGATTGTAGTTCACAAACAGTTTCTCGCAGATCAATGGCGAGAACGCATTCAACAGTTCTGTCCAGGTGCCACAATAGGCATTGTTCAACAGAATAAGAAGGAGACCGATTGTGATTTTGTCATAGCCATGCTTCAATCCCTGTCCCTCAAGGAGTATTCCTTCAGTGATTTTGACTCCATTGGTACACTCATCGTGGATGAAGCCCATCACATTTGTGCGAAGGTCTTCAGTCAGTCCCTCTTCAAGATGTGTCCCAAGCACATTTTTGGTCTTTCGGCGACACCCGAACGAAAAGATGGTCTCACGAAGGTTCTTCATTGGTTTATGGGACCCACATTCTTTGCGGTGGAGCGAAAGAATCAGGAACAGGTGGAAGTATTTCCAGTAACTTATGAATCATTCAACTACAGAAATCCTCCACCATGTACGAGAAACGGTAAACTATCAATGCCCAATATGGTCACAGAAGTTGTTGAAGACAGGAAGCGGAATCAAATGCTCGTTCAACTCGTGAAGAAAGCTTCAGAGGGCACGAGGCAACTCCTCGTTCTCAGTGATCGTCGGTGGCATTGTGAGATGCTCCACCAATGTTTCCCCAAAAACTCAGGACTCTACATGGGTGGTATGAAAGAGGCCGACCTTCAGGCTTCATCACAAAAGAAGATCATCTTTGCCACCTTCTCACAAGCCCACGAAGGTCTGGATATCCCAACCCTAGATACGGTGATTTTAGCGTCCCCCAAATCCGATATTACACAAAGTATAGGTCGTATTATGCGAGAGACTAAAGGTAAAAAGAACAATCCACATATCTACGACATCCATGATCCATGGTCCATATTTACAGCTATGTACTATAAGCGTCTCAAGGTGTACCGTCAAGGTGGGTTTAAGATCCATGGGAAGGTTGCCGAAGAAGAAAAGAAGAATGAGTTCCCTCAGGGAAAGTGTCTGTTTTTATAATCTGACTAATAAATAAATGTCTGGTGCATTGATACAACTTGTCTCAAAAGGCGCGCAAGACATTTATCTTAATAGTGAAGAAGGTCATTCGTTCTTTCGTATGAAATTTACGAGACACACAAATTTTTCACAGGCTCCCAAGCTTATTAAGACCATCACAGACAACGATCCTGTTTTTACAGTTCCCGTTTATGGTGATCTTATAAATTGTCTCTGGTTTGAGGGTCTTGATAAGAACTCCAATGTTTCATCAAATCTTTTGTATAATTCAACAATTGATCTTTATGTGGGTGGTCAGAAAATTGATTCTCAGCATTATGACTATTATGCGGACATTTGGCCAAACTATCTTTCAGAAACATGGGTAAAACAAGAGGAACTTACAAATAAAACGAGTACTTCCAACAGAAACTTCCAACCACTTCACTTTTTCTTTTGTGATCACGGGGCATTTTTACCCCTCATATCTTTAGCTCATCATCAAGTTGAAGTGAGGGTTAATTTTGATCAAGCAAGTCTGGTTGGTTATAATAATTCTCAAAAGAGAATCAATGTATATGGAAACTATGTATATCTCGACAAAGAGGAGAGAGAGTCTCTCGTAAAAAGACAGATGGACTTTATAATTACTCAAACACAGCGTTTGGATTTTCCACTTTCTAATGTAGTCGATAACTCCATTCAAACTGGTGGATACAATGATTTGGATTTGAGTTCCTTTAATCACCCCGTGAAGTCTATATTTTTTGGGTATTCGGCGACAAATATTGATCCAACAAATGATCGTTTTACATTTAAGAATGCGGATATTCACATAAATGGTACACCACTTCTTGAAAATATGAGCCCAACATACTTTCACACGGTTCAAAATTATTACAAGTCAAAATATGGTAAAACTGACTTCAGAGTTGACACAGAAGATCTAATGTATACCCGATATTTTGCGTATCATTTTGGTTTGAATGTTTCAGAATACAATCCATCCGGGACATGTAATTTCAGCAGACTCGATAATGCTAAACTCATAATTCGTGGAGCTGAAAAGGGTAGCTTTAGGGGGGATCAAAAAGATATTTATGTGTACGCAGTAAACTATAATGTCCTCAGGATCAAGGATGGTTTGGCTGGAATTTTATTCGGGAACTAAAGTATAAATGGGTCGCACCGCAAGATTCGAACAGATTTATGTGGCAAGTCTGGAGGCAGAACCCGTTGAACAAGAAACTCTTACGGGTGTCAAGAGTATTTTGACAAGAGAAGTAGAGGCAAATGAAGTCCTACTTGTTACAGATCCCGAAACCGGTGTGAAAGGTCGCCTCGGTATATCAAATACAACACCATCAAAATCTCTTTCCGTGGGTAACAAGTTTTTTGTGGATGAAACTGACACAATTGTGCTTGACTTGAAAGGTCGTGGTAAAGCTGAGCGTTTATTCATTGAAAATCAATTTGCCATCGGTACAACGAACCCAACAAAGGCGTTTCAGGTAAATAGTGGCGCAACGAGAAAAGTTGATATTGATTTAACAGGTCGTGATTTGATGACAGTGAGCGGTAACTTGGTTGCTACAAATGTGATCGTGTCCGATAGACTTATAACATCTGGGGCAAATCTTTCAATTAAGGAGACAAATTCAAATGTCATCACCGTTGTAGGTGGTATCAAAGCATCAAATATAAGTGTTGGGAGTAATGTTGGTATTTTTAGAGAAGGTTCCAATATCATGATGTTAAAGGGTAATGTGTATCAAGAAGGTTACTTGAATCTTGTAGGTAATATTGCGGTGATGGGTAATATTACGGTAACAGAGACTGCGACATATATTTCTACACAAGATTTGCGTGTTAGTAATGCACTTATTCATCATGGTTTTGGTAATTCTATTTTATCCAAAGAAACTGGTCTCTTAATGACACCTGGCACGGGATACTCAAATGTAGCTATGGCGTTTGTGGCTGGAGCTCGTGGTCGTGAGATGGCATTTTTCCAAACCGATGATTATGCTGGTCAACCCACAACTCAAATAACAGTTGATGATACAAAGTCAATTAATGTTCATGTATATGGTGACATTTACACATCAAACAATATAGGTGCCGCGAACACATATCCAACACACGACCTCTGTGTAGGTTCAAATGTCTTTATTGACGACACAAACTCAAATGTTGTCTACGCAGATGGTAATGTGTACGCCAAGGGTCTCATACTTGGATCAACTGGTTTGAGAGCTGGTAATCTGCTCACATTGGATGAGACTTCTGATACACCAGTTACGATAAGTGGAAATGTCCAAATGAATGCGTTACGCACTGTGGGTACGGCTCCATCGGGTATTTCAAACCTATCACCCACTGATACACTCTCCGTGGGTGCCAAAATATTTGCAAACACAACAGCTATAAATACCCTCCGAATTTTGGGTAACACCGCAACAACAAATCTCACAACTGAAATGGTTTTTTCAAGTTCAAACCTCGTTGTTCACGCAGATAGATTCGGTGGTGACAGTACATCAAATGTACTTGTGCTTAAATCCGGTCCAACTGCGTCAAATGTGAGTGCTATTGAAGTCTATGGCGCGAGTACAACAGCTACACAACAAAAGATTACTATGAAGACAAAGAATACTGAAAGAATCCGAATCACTTCGGATGGCAATGTTGGAATCGCAAATACAGGTCCAACGGAGAGACTTACAGTGTCGGGTAATATCTATGTGATTGGGAGTAACACCATTTCAACTGGTAACATATGGGGATCTACGGGTAATATCGCGATGCGTGCGTATACGAGTGTTCCCAATGGGGAAACACGGGTTGAAAATATAGTTGGGGCTGGAAAAGGTCTCAAGTTTTTCGCGAGTACCACACCCACAATGGGTACACCCAAATTGACTCTCTTGGAATCAAGTAATGTGGGTATAAATGTAGCGTCACCAGTGGGTAGACTCCATACTTCCGGTGGAACTGTGTTTCTCAATGATCAACCAACATACAGAAATGGGTACAGTCACCTGAACTCTTCCCTTGTTGTAACAAACACTCAACCAATTGTGGATACCACTGACCTCGGTACAGTGTTGCACTTGGCTCGCGAAGGAAATGCGACACGCCACGGTGTGCGAGCCACTTTCAAATTGGGTAAGCATGACAACGCATCTGGGAAATCCAAAACAAAGATGGATATATATTTGGCGGATGAAGACTATACAGATGAAGTAGATGTTTTGACTCTTCAAAGTGAAGGGCGTGTGGGTATCGGTACTACACAACCATCGGCACACTTGGAGGTATATTCTACGGGTACAGCAAACCCCTTAACAAATGGTATCCTCGTACACAATCACACGGCCCCATCGGGTGATGCGATAATCACTATGCAGACCGATATCAATGAAGGTAACGCGTTTACAAGTTATATACAAACTGATGGCGCAACACTTAGTGGTTGGGCGGTTGGTGTGACTGGTTCGAGTGGAGACTTTAGAATTACACAAAACACAAATAAAGTCAAGGATAGTACAGCTGTGGGAGTGTACATAGATGGTACATCTCGTCATGTAGGTATCGGTACAGATGTTCCACGCGGTGCCCTTGAAGTTTTGGGTAATGTTGTAATCGGACAACAACTCACATTTTCGGGACTTTCGGGAGATGAATTTGGTAATACACACATTATGGAAAGAAGATATACCGCTGGTCAATCAAGAACCGAGTTGCTCCTCTTTAAGGGTAATGACAGTTCCGGGGTTGTCACTGGTCCGGATAGAATTAGACACCTTGCGGGTGAGCATGTATTTCAAACATATACATCCTCGGGTGACACATTTGATAACATCTTGAGCTCAAAGGAAAATCAACTTGAGAACCCTCTTGTTGTGTGTGATAACGGTATCGTGGTCGTGGGTGGTAATCGTGATGATGCGGATGGTAAAGGTGTCAACACCAAATTAGTTGTCAATGGTGACATTGAGTTTGCTGGCGAGGGTTCATTTAGATTAACCGGGTTTGAGTTTGAAACATCCGATTTAGGATATAACATTATAAGAAACAAACTAGATGGTTCCACTCGTCGTCCTTTGGCTTTTGTACATGAACTTAATAGTCTAAATGACATAGAATTCGCCCGCTTTGACGCCGATGGTAAACTCGGTTTGGGGACAGAATCACCAAGCTCAAATATTCACATCTATGATACAACTTCGGGGAACATTGACCTCTTGAGACTTGAAAGTGGTGGTACAAACAAAGAAACGGGTATGCTCATCTACACAGATGACGGTGAAGGTGGCTACCTTAGAGGTTTCAGTAATGCGACGAATGGTACCACTGGTCTTGTTATGGGTGTTGCCAATAACAGTACTCAAACAAATTGTATTCATTTACTCCATTCAAGTAATGTGGGTGTGGGTACGAACAGTCCAGCTACAAAGTTCCATGTGTATGATGGTATTCTGCGAGTGGAGAGCTCTTCTTCAAACGCAATCATAGAGTTTAAGACAACCGCAGGCTCTGCCAATATTTATTCGGATACAACGGGTAATGTCTACATAAATCCAATTACATCGTCCAAAACAACAATTGTAAATAGCGATCTTGAAATCGTGGGTGATGTTTCAGTTGGTGGTAACATTGATCTTGGTAATCAAGTCGCCATTGGTCTAAGTGGTGATACTGCTTCAACAGATCTTGAAGTTGGTGGTGGTGTCATAACTAACTCGGTGGAAGTTTCTAAAAAGACATACTCCAAGACATTTACAATTACCGCGGGTGATGCCAAAGATATTCAACTCATGTTTGGAGCTGGTGCCTTTTACGCAAAAGTGACGGCCATTTTAAGAAGAACAGATGGATCAACTGTTGGTGATTTGAGTACAATGATTATAGAATTACAAGGTGGTACCGGTGATGAAAGTGCCCCATCGTTAGATTTAGCCATAGGTACTAAGAATCTATTTGGTGGTACAAACAGCTATCCATGGAGTCCAACAATAACTACTGGTACACGTGGTATTAGCATTGAACCTTACAACACCGATAGTACGAGAATCTACTCATACGACATTTTCGTGGAACTCATATCCGCGTGTGGTGGTAAACTTGAAAAGATTACCCGCGATCTTTCAGCCGAAGATGATCTGGATGATGGTACAGGTGGTCAAACGCAAATTACAACATTCACATATTAAATCAATTTTACCTAATGGGGAGTAAAGATCCCAAAGGTAGAATTAAAAATCAATTTACGCCCTGATGGAATCAGAGACGGCTAAGAATAGAACGCCGACAATGAAAGCCATGACGACGTAATTACACTCGGTTTCTTCAAGACTCGCTTCGGTCTTTGGTTGAACAACAGGTGCAGGCGCGACCTGTTGCCTCTTAGGAGGTTCGAGATCCTCCAAAGGACAGTAACCTATCATTTATACTGTACTTAGAGATTAATTTCAGTCTTCTTCTTTTTGCGACCACGCTTTGACTTGGAGGTGCTATCCACATTCACTTCCTTGACTTCACCACCTGTAGATTCGCCCGAAATTGATACAATGTCCGACATATCATCATCATCTTGTTCACTGACTGGAAGTTGTATAGTTGTGTTCATTGGTGGTGGGGGTGGCATCATGACACCACCCATGAGGCTTGAGATGTCAATCCCTGGTCCCTGCATCTCATACTGACCAGTGCCTCCAACTGGAGCAGCATCAGCTGGACCAGAGGGTGATCTCGTCGTGTTTTGAACTGCGGACATCATATTTTTTATAAGTTCTGGGTTTTGCTTGAGAACATCATTCATATTGGGGAGAGCGCTCTTAAACATACTGTTTGTCAAGTGGAACATCATCGCCGAACCACCCAACATCATGATAAGCTTGACTTCTGGGGCGACGTTGACCTTGGATCTGTACTTGACATACAACTCTTCAAAGACTCCATCATAGTCATCTACATTCTCCATCACAGACTCGGACCAGCCTTCGAGTTGAATTTCGAAGGGGTTATACCTTTTGTTGAGGAACTCCAAGCCTGTAACACAAGCAACCAACATACGCCGAGAGAAGCGAATAGATTGCTCAACATCAATACTGTATGTGATCCGCTTCACTTCAGTTCTCAATTCGTCTATGTTAGAGTATGCAGTAAGTCTCTTGTTAACACTGAATCCTTTCTTTTCGAGGCGACCCAACTTGTTAATGAGATCCGCCTTTTCTTCATCAATAGAAGAATACCCCTTTGAGGGTCGTTCTTCCTGCATTCCAAACTGAGGTCCATCGTTGGCATCGTCAAAGAATGCGTCATCATCCTCGCCATAATCAATTTCATCTTCTTGTTGTGGCTGAGTTGGTGCAGATTGCTTGTTTGGGTTTACGAAAGCATCCATGGCTTCTTGTTGTTGTGGTTGTTGTGGTGGTGGTCTGTTAGAAGTGGGACGACGCACAGGCTGAGCACGAGGCACTGAAATCTCAATTTCATCCATCAGAGCCTGTTCGTCAGCGTCCAATTTCATCACAGTAGTATTTCCACGATCAATGACAATTTCTTCGTCCATCTACTCTCTAATATGAAACTATTAAATATCCTTTAACGCACTTTAGAAAAAATTATGTGTGTACATTATATATGTTAAACCTTAACCGTGCCAACCGAAATGCCATCATGTCCATTGTTGCCTTGATCGTGCTTATCTTTATCCTTGGTATGTTGAAAAATACCAGCAAGTACCAACCCAGACCAATCGTTATTAAGGCGATCAACGAAGAATCAATTTTTGATCTTGAACACAAATTGGAATGCGCTCCTGGGCACACCAGCGAAGGTAGCACCTACACCAAGTCTCTCACTCCAGGTGGACTCTGTGGTTCCGAAAAGCTCGTCGCGGAACAAGCGGGCTACGAGATTGAGGATGGAATTGGTGGATCTTTAATCTAAGCTAATACTAAATGGCTTTGGTTACCTCGCCCCAAACTATTCCAGATCTTGACTATGAATATCATACTATAACTATTGATTCAATTGGTCAAGACAGTGCGAATACTTTTACTTGTCATCTTCAGCAACCCCTCAAAAATGTGGTTCAGGCCAGACTTCTTGCGGCGCATATTCATTCAAATGTTGTGACTGAACATTGTTATGTTTCCATCGAAGAGTTGGATTCCATTTTCAATGATCGTGCTTCAAATGTTCTCACTGGACAAGCCGAATTAAGTGTGATCAGGGGGTCATTTGCGAGTCTCATTACTGAAAATGCTACACACGATGCGGGTAATTCACTCATCACATTCAAAGATAACTATACAATCGCGACACAATATGTCAATCCAATACACCGTATTGATCGTCTCAGTGTTGCCATTAGAGATCAAAATGGTAATACAATTAAAAATTCAACCGATTCGGGATCAAACTTTTTGGTGATTCGTTTCGTGTGTAGAAAACCAAACTTGTAATTTTCTCACTTTAGAGTAGTATAACATGTCTTCGGGTATTGTTCAACTTGTAGCAATTGGTGCTCAGGATGAGTACATTATGGGCAACCCAGAGATATCGTTTTTTAGTTCAACCTTCAAACGACACTCTAATTTTTCACAATCCGTTGAAAAGCAAACGATACGCGGGGATGTGAAAAATAATTCAATGTCAAGTGTTCAGATTGAGAGATCGGGGGATATGCTTGGATACATTTACTTGACGATCGATGATACGACCCAAGCTTTAGATACTTCTCGTTGGGATCTACTGATTGATAAAGTCGAGCTTCTTATTGGTGGTTCAGTCATTGATACACAAGATAGCATATTTACTGAAAAAATCGCTATAGATACATTTGCACAAAATATATCAAGAAGTGCTATTGGTACACACCCAGGTGTGCACGCGCGCTCATATTTTTACCCCCTTCGTTTCTTTTTCTGTGAAGGACCACAATGTGCTTTACCCCTAGTTGCCCTCAATTATCACAATGTGGAATTGAGAATTCATTGGGGATCCCAAGCGGCAAACTACAATTTTGAAATGTATGCCAACTATTACTACCTTGACAACGAAGAGCGGGGCAACATTGCGACACGCACCCACGACCTTCTCATCACTCAGGTACAAAAGAATCTTCCAAGTGGGGAAACTGTCCAGGATCTCATTTTCAATCACCCAGTGAAATATCTCGCATCGTCAGACACCACAACGAACGGTGCGCTCACATCACCAACAAACAAAGTCAAGTTGAGTATTAATGGGGTTGAACTCGGAAACTATAGATGGGGTAAACCACACTACATTGATGTGATGAACTATTATCACACAAACTTTGTGACTTCTCCAGACTTTTTCCTCTATTGTTTCTGCCTCATGACGAGCTCACTCCAGCCAACCGGCACACTCAATTTCAGTAGAATTGAATCAGCAAAGATCATGAGCGAAAATACAGTCATTAATGATCCAATTTATGCAGTAAACTATAACATACTTCGTATACAAAATGGTATGGCTGGTCTCCTTTACGCAAATTAATTTACTACCATATATTAAATGGTCAAGAACTTACCTTCGGTGGAAAGATCTACCAAGATTAGGTTTGGTAAGCATGTACCAGACTCTAATGATCAGGAGGAAAATACTGTTGTCTTCAATGCGAGTAATGTCTTGGTTCCAACACCACATTCAAATGCCGTCTATCTTTCCCCCATTCGTAATAGAGCCGATTTTACCGCACCGGAAGTTGTACTTTTGATGTATGATCGCAACACCAAGGAGATTACAGAATCCGGGGAATCTGCGAATAATCTCGTCGGTGGCGCAACGCTCTCCCTTGCGGTAGATCGTGCAAATGCGACATCAAATACTATTATATTTACAGGTGGTGGTCATGATGACAACAATGTCGGCTTTGTCACAGATTCAAATGTTGGTATATCAAATTTGTTACCTGAACACACCCTAAGCGTCGGCACAAACTTCTATGTAGATGACACCGGTTCAAATGTTCTCGTTGTTTCTGGAAATGTTGCAGTTTTGCGCGACATGGTCATTGATGGCAATCTTCGTGTCAATGGTGATACAACTGTAATTTATGCGGAGAATACAGCCATCAAAGATGCGCTCATTGAACTTGGTCAAAATAACACTTCCGAAGATACAACCCTTGATTTGGGTTTCCTTATGCATAGACCCGATGCTTTATCAAATGTGGTTATTGGTTACCGCGAAGAGTCTGATGAATTCGCAATCGGTTATACCGATACAAATCCCACAGATAAAACATTTACACCAAAGTCAGATGAAGACATTAATGTGCACGTGTATGGTCTAACCCACGTGGATGCTAACATTTACGCACACGAAGATCTTGTTGTCGATGGGAATGTGTATGTGTCGCAAAATGTCTCTGTGACCGAAGAGTTGACAGTCAGCGGTAATGTTTACGCTGATAAGGACCTTGAAGTTGTGGGTAATACATATGTCTCTGGAAATGTCAATGTAACAAAACAACTCTCCGTAAGTGGCAACGCCTATGTCTCGGGAAATGTTGAAGTGACAAAGGCTCTCATCGTGAGTGCCAACACACATCTCAAGGGGGACAATGTCTTCATCACCCACACGATGGACTTTTTGGATCCCACAACTGCCATCGTAACCGATCAAGTGTCAAACGTTCAGATTCGTTTGGGACAGTTAGAGAATGTGGCTAATACCGTGTCTAATCCACTCGATGATCAAGTTTTGTTGTATGATGGCGGAGAATGGGTAAATGACTACCCTATGCATACATATATCAAAATTCGTAACGATGAAGACTCAACGACGATAGAAAAGGGTGATGCCGTATATGTTAAAGGAACCCATAATTCAAATATCTTAAATGTCGGTCTCGCCCATTCAGATAGTACCGATACCATGCCATGCATTGGTTTATCAAATCAACAACTCACAACTGGTCAACAAGGTACAGCTGTAGCATACGGTAAGGCCCTTAGTGTCGTCACGACTGGATTTATAGCGGGTGAAACTGTATACGTCAGTAACACCGTACCTGGAGGGTTATCAAATGTAAAACCCTTTAATAATGATCTTATTCAGAATGTTGGAGTTGTCACAAAAGTTCATGGTAGTAATGGTGGTGTGTTTGTGACAGGTATTGGTCGTGCCAACGATATTCCAAATGCATCCTTAATCACAGACTACAATGACATGAATTATGTCTATGTCAACAATATTAACAATGATTTGAAAAAGATTGCTTCCGAGAACTTGAACATACCACTCACAACAGCTGTGAGCAGTTCAAGCAACTCCGCGGCAAATGCGGTGACCCTCCGAGGTGTAAGTATTACTTCTGGTGATGGTTTCCATGGTGACCTCGTGGTTGCGGGAAATGTGACCGTTGATACGAACACTCTGAAGGTTGATGCCGAAGCTAACCGCGTTGGTATATTGACAGTGTCACCCGGATACCCCCTTGATGTGAGGGGTACAGCCAATGTTGGGGCACTTGTCACCACATCTACACACATTTCAGATTCAACTGCGGTGACTTCAAAGACAACGGGGGCCCTCCAAGTCACGGGTGGTGTTGGTATTCAGGGAGATCTTTACGCAGCTGACACAACCCTGGATAGCGTTAAAGCACTAAACTTGGCAACGGGTACGCTACCCTTCACGGATTCAACTAAAAAACTTGTTGATTCTGTCATTACTCAAAATGATGATGGTTCAATTATAATTTCAGCGAATGTGGAAATTGCCGGTAATGTTTCTGTAGTGGGTAATACATTTGCACTTACATCAAATGACGTGGTTATAACTGATCGTATCTTTGATATAGCAAATAATAATACATCCACTTCGTTGGATATTGGTATTCTCATGGAACATCCCGGTAAGAATATATTTATTGGTCATCATACTAATCCTCAAGACAACTTTACTATAGGTTATACATCTAATGGATGTACGGAAGATCATGTAGAATGGAATGGAACGGATCATATTACAGCGAATGTGTGGGGATACCTTATCACACAAAATACGGTCACTATTGAACACAACGATCTTTACGTAAAGAATGGTCTCATTGGCGTGACTACGGAATCTCCCGTGGCAAACATCCATGTCGTGGGTAACGCATTTGTGACATCAAATATTACAACAAGCTCAAATATTATTGTGGGAGGTACAGCCACAGCAACTTCAAAGACAACCGGTGCCCTTCAAGTTGCGGGTGGTTTGGGTGTAGCTGGAGATATACATGGTTCCAGTTTATACACAGATGACTATTTGATTCACAGTGGAGACACCGACACAAAGATTGGTTTCCCCTTGGCCGATACCTTTACAGTCACCACGGCGAATACTGAACGCTTACGAGTTAATGCAACCGGGGCCACACTTTCAACGGATACATCTGGCTCTTCGGCGAATCCCGAATTATCGTTATATCGCGATCAAACGGGTTCAAATGGAAATTATCTAGGTCAAATTCGATTTGATGGTAAACACGACGGTGGAAATGACCAACTCTATGCGAAGATTACGGGTAAGATTAAAAAAGCTGACCAGGGAGGCGAAGATGGAGCCATTGAAACGGCTATTATTACGGATGGTTCACAGAGGATAAGTCTCCGACACACCGGGGATTTGTTTCACATTAAAAAGGGTACGGATTTCCAAGTCGGTGAGACCGCTAACATTTATGTGAAGACGTCGACGAGCCGTGTAGGTATAAACACCGATTCCCCTGCTTATAGTCTTGATGTTCAAGGTACATCAAATGTAGGCGTTTTTACATCGACTGATGGGACGATTACCAATGCAACGGCTTCCACTTCAAAGACGACTGGCGCCTTAAAGGTTGCGGGTGGTGTGGGTGTTCAAGGCGATCTCCACGCAGATGCAGCTTACATTTCATCAAATCTAAACGTGGATGGTACAACTCTTCACGTGGATTCCGTTTCTAATAGAGTGGGTGTCGGGAAAACCGACCCAGGATTTACATTAGATGTAAATGGGGATATAAACTTTAGTGGTGGATTAAATCAGGGTGGCTCACCATTTGTGAGTTCTCCGTGGACAATCGCCGTAAATGACGATCTTTCTTATACAAGTGGTAATGTTACAGTAGGTACTACATTATTCCATGTAGATACACAAACAAGTAATATTGGTATCGGAAAAACTGACCCAGGATTTACATTAGATGTAAATGGGGATGTAAACTTTTCAGGTAGTTTATATGAGGGTGGTTCTCCATTTGTCAGTACACCATGGACTATAGATGGTAACGATTTAGAGTACACATCGGGTAATATTGGTATAGGCACAAACGCCGCCGCAGCCACTCTTCATGTGGGTGGTAATATTTATTCAACATCAAATATTAGTGCGTATGAAATTGATGTCGCTAACGTGACAACTACAAACTTAATGATTAATACAGTGATCGTTTCAGCTACAACATCACTTGATAACGCTGTCACTGTGTCAAATATAACATCTAATACGGTTCAGTTTATCAATTCAGATGTTGGTCTTGTGGCTACCGGAAATGTGGTGGCAAACTACTTTAAGGGTGATGGTTCACAACTCACTGGAATTGCCACAACATTACAATCTGTATCAGATTTCGGGAATACATCATCTAATGTAATTCAGTTTACCAATTCAGATGTTGGTCTTGTGGCTACCGGAAATGTGGTGGCAAACTACTTTAAGGGTAATGGTTCACAACTCACTGGAATTGCCACAACATTACAATCTGTATCAGATTTCGGGAATACATCATCTAATACGGTTCAATTTACCAATGCAACTACTGGTTTTGTCACTACAAGTAATGTAACAGTTGGTGGTATAGCAAAACAAACTAGCGTACCCGCATTCACCGTGAGACTTACAGATGGTACCATAGTTGGTGCCGGTGACATAGACTATAATCAGGTTGACACAGATAATACAAGTAGCTACACAACTTCTGATGGTAGATTTACAGCACCAGTGGCTGGACATTATTTCTTTAGCGCACACGGTATATATCAAAACGATGTAACTGTCTATGATTTTACAATCAACGGTACAAGACAAAACATAAATGCACTGTGTAGCTCACCATCGGCAAACTATATACAATGTAATATATCCGCAGTTTTGAACCTGTCTGTGGGTGACTATGTGAATGTTTATCAGGTAGAGGGTGGTACATTTGGTACAGATAACAATGTTTTCACAGGGTTTTTCATTGGTTAGTTCAAAAATAAAGTTTGGTACTAATAGAATATGGCAACCCACATACTCAATTTTCCAAATGC